>MDSV01059295.1_pt1 | contig 18664 bp, 17 predicted proteins | sample 810851 | NCBI WGS metagenome assembly MDSV01 (sample SAMN05326640, study PRJNA326480) | marine metagenome | isolation source: seawater | place: Atlantic Ocean: North East | collected 2012 | reverse complement strand
GATGTTCGGCTTGTCCTTCCTGAATGAACAAGCCCACCCTAAGGCAGGCTTGTTCTTTGGCAGTGTCCTGTGCCTTACTGGGCTGCAGCGACAAGGTTGAAGCCCACAGTGAAGTTGTCGTGGATGAGGTTGTCACCGAGGTTGTCGAAGAACGAGCCTGAGCCGTACTTGACGTCGAACTGGGAGCGGTCGAGCACGACCTCTCCCTGAATGGACAAGGTGCCGTCTTTCTCAGTCACGTTGGCGGGGAACGTCACGCTCTGCGAGATGCCACGGATGGTGAAGTTGCCGGTGACGGAGTGGGTGGCCTCGCCTTCAGGGGTTGCCGTCAATTCGCGCAATGAGAACGCGCTGGTCTTGTGTTCGCTCACGTGGAAGAAATCTTCGCTCACCAAGTGGCTCAGGAGCTTTTCACCCCACTCCCCTTGGAGGTTGGTGCAGTCAATGGCTTCCATGTTGGCGATGACATTGGCGGCGATGAGTTCACCGTCTTCCACGGACATGTACCCGTTGAGCAGCCCGACGGTGCCCATGTGCTCACCAGTCACTCTGGTGGCGTGCCAGGTGATGGCTGAGGCGGCGGCGTCGACTTTGTAGCGGGTTGTGCCTTCGTTGTTGTCGGCCAAGGAGGTGAGAATGAGCGCAGCCGTGGCGCAAAAGGTCATGAGTGTGGTCATGGCAGAATGAATTGTGTTTGAATGTTCAAGGTTGTGTGTCGTTCCAAGCGTCCAAGATGTCGATGGCCTTGAGCGCGTTCTTTGAAGTCCAAACCGATTGAAGCGAGCCCATGTTCTCGTCCATCATGGCTTTCAGCTTGGTGGTGAGCGAGTCGCCATCATTCGTCAGGGCGATGTCGACACGGCGGCGGTCGCTTGGACATGTTTCGCGTCGAACAAGGCCTTTGGCAATCAGCTTGTCCACAAGACGGGATGTGTTGCTGTTTCGATCGATCATGCGTGCGCTGATGTCCCGCAAGGCCAGGGGGTGGCTGTGTTGCCCGCGCAGTATGCGGAGGATGTTGAATTGTTCAGGCGTAATGCCATGAGGCTTCAGCAGGGCCCGGTGGTGGGTCAACATTGTGCTGGCCGTGTGGAGGACCGTCAATGCCAGTTGTTCCTGTGGAGAGGCGAAGGAGGACATTTGGATGGCGCTCGGTGTTTTCACAATGCAAATGTGACCACAATAGATGTAGATACAATAGAGTGATGTGTAACAATCGCGCCTCCGAACAACGGAGGCGCGATTCAAAAGGGGTGAAGCAGGATCAGGAGGTCAAGGCCTTCCGAACGAATCCGGAGATGACCTTGCCGTCGGCTTGACCCGCCATGGCAGCGGTGGCCAATCCCATCACCTTGCCCATGTCTGCCATGGAGCTCGCGCCGGTTTCTGACACGATGGCGTTCACCTTGGACTCGATTTCCGTCTCGGTCATGGCTTCAGGAAGGAAGGACTGAATGACGGCGGCCTCCGCAGTTTCTTCGGACGCCAGATCCCCACGGCCCTGCTCGGTGTACAGCACGGCCGTTTCGTTTCGTTGCTTGACCATCTTGCTCAAAATGGCCAGGGTTGTGGCGTCGTCCACGTCGCTGCTCCCACCGTCCTTGGTGGCTTCGAGCATGAGTTTACTTTTGATGTCACGAAGTGCTGCCAGTCGGTTCTTGTCCTTCGCACGCATGGCATCCTTGATGGCTTGGGCGATTTGGTCTGCAAGTTGTCCCATGTCAGTCCACGTTGTCGTGCAGAAACGAATTGTCGTCCCGCAGTTCGAAGCGGCGGTTGCCCTCGGCGTCCACTTCTTCGTTCAGCTGGAATCGGCTCATTTGTGATTCTGAGCTGTGTGGGGTGTCGTCAATGGAGATGTTGCGACGCTTGTATGCGGGCTCGTTTTCCAGGTCGGCGATGCGGCCTGGCAGGTTGAGTTTGCTTTTGAAATCAGCCAGGTTTCTGGTGATTTGGCGCTGACGTTCCGCAAACGCTTCGCGTGAAGGTTGGACTGAGGGCTGATTCTCGGCCGCCTCGGTCGTTTCGTTCGCCGGGGGAGCCTCTGCGGTCGGAGGTGTCTCTGGTGTCAAGTCCTGCGGCTCTGGCGCATCGTCCAAGTTGTATATCACGAATTCTTCTTCGGGGGACGACGCGGGGGTGGCTCCTTCTGGCGCGGGCTCCTCCTCTTGGTGGTTCAAGTGGTTGAGGGGAATGTTGGTCAGATGTGAGTCCGAGGGCATGTCGCTCTCAACGTTTTGTTCTGCACTGGGGAAGAGTTCCTTTTGTGGCGCACTCACGTCCCAGTGCAATTGGTCTGTGGGTGCAGGGTCCTCGTTGGCGAGGCTGTCGGTGTTGAGCAAGAAGGGTTCGTCTGCGGTCCCCTCCTCCGACTCGACCAAGTTGTTTGCAGGATCTGCGGGTGCTTCAGGATCAGGCTGGCCGGTGTCTTCACCCGACAACCAGTGTTTCTTTGGTGTGGATTGGGTGATGCTGGCCTCGAGGTTTTTGCCCTCAAACCCTGTTGCAATCACAGTGACACAGAGGTCTTCGCCAAGGTTTTCATCCGTGCCGTATCCCCAGATGACCTCGGCCGTTTGGCCTGCGGCTTCTTGGATGTGGTCTGTGATTTCCATGATTTCGTCCATCAAAATCTCTTCCGACCCAAACGTGATGTTCAAGAGAACGTGGTCCGCGCCTGTGATGTCGCTGTCGTTCAGCAACGGGCTTTCCAACGCCTCTGTGACGGCTTTGGCGGCTCGGCCCTGTCCTGATGCGCTGCCAGATCCCATGATGGCACGTCCACTGTTGCGCATGACTGTATTGACGTCGTTCATGTCGACGTTGATTTCCCCTGTGAGGGTGATGACTTCAGCGATGCCTTTTGCGGCGGTGCAAAGGATTTCATCGGCGTTGGCGAAGGCGCTGCGGATGGTTTGGTTGCCAAACAACTCTCGAAGCTTGTCGTTGCGGATGATCAACAGGGTGTCCACGGCGTCGCGCATTTGCCCGAGGCCTTCGGTCGCTTGTTGGTTGCGACGGCGCCCTTCAAACAAAAACGGCACGGTCACGATGCCCACAGTCAAAATGCCACGCTCCTTGCACGCCTGTGCGATGACTGGGGCAGCCCCTGTCCCTGTCCCGCCACCCATGCCGGCGGTCAAGAACACCATGCTGGTGTCTGTGCCAAGTAAATTTAAAACTTCGTCCAAGCTCTCAATTGCAGCATTTTTCCCCACTTCAGGGAGGGATCCGGCGCCTTGTCCACCGGTGAGGGTGGCCCCCAACTGAACCTTGCGCGGTACTGGGCTGATGTCCAGGGCTTGGGCGTCGGTGTTGCAGACGATGAAGTCGACGCCATTGATGCCCCTTTGATACATGGTGTTGACCGCGTTGGAGCCGCCGCCACCAACGCCGATCACCTTGATGGGCGAGTTGGAGGATTGTGGAAGGTTGAAATGCATGGGATGGGATTTTCAGGAATGAGAGTGGAAGGGGGAGCTCAGGTGGCGTCGGTTTCGAACCAGTTCTTGATGCTTTTCATGAAGTTGGAACCGAAGTCGATCACAGGCTTGGGATTGGAAGCGTTCGGTCCATTGTGCGAAGTGTTCCACTTGTGCTCGTAACCTTTGATCACCAAGCCAACTCCGGTTGAGTACGACGGAATCGAGGTGTCTTCGGGGGCCTTGGTGATGTGCTCGGCGGGGAAGCCTAGCCTGCAATCCAATCCGGTGACGAATTGGAACAACTGGGTCACGTGCTTCAATTGCGAGCCACCACCGGTGAGAACAATGCCTCCAATGAGTTGGTCACCAAATCCAGAGCTTCGGATTTCGTAGTGCACGTGCTCGATGATTTCAGTCATGCGCGCTTCGATGATTTGCGACAGGGTTTTCAGAGCGATTTCTTTGGGTTTGCGGCCTGTAAGCCCTGGAATGCACACAATCTCATTGGATTTGGTTTCCTGGGAGAGGGCGGAGCCAAATTTCTTCTTCAGTTGCTCAGCTTGCTTCTTCATGATTTGGCACCCCTGGCGGATGTCGTCGCTGATGACGTTGCCGCCGAAGGGGATGACCGCAGTGTGTCGGATGATGCCGTCTTGGAAGATCGCGATGTCCGTGGTGCCACCGCCAATGTCGACCAACGCCACCCCGGCCTCTTTTTCCTCATCCGACAACACGGAAGCGGCGGAGGCCAAGGGCTCAAGGATCAATTGATCCACCTCAAGGTCGGCTTTCTTGATGCACTTGTAGATGTTCTGTGCCGCGGCTGTTTGACAGGTGATGATGTGGAAGTTGGCTTCCAAACGCACGCCCGACATTCCGATGGGGTCTTTGATGCCTTGCTCGTTGTCCACGGTGAATTCTTGCGGAATGACATCCAAAATTTGTTCGCCAGGCTGCATCACCAACTTGCGCATGTCTTGGATGAGGGCCTCAATGTCTTCTTGGCTGATTTCCGCTTCGAGGTTTTCTCGGGTGATCATGCCTCTGTGCTGGAGGGATTTGATATGCTGTCCAGCGATGCCCACATTCACGAGTTGGATTTGGGCTCCCACCTTCATTTCGGCTTCCTCTACAGCCTGCTTGATCGACGCCACGGTGCGGTCGATGTTGGCCACCACGCCACGGGACACTCCCACAGACTCGCTGCGTCCGAAGCCGAGCAATTCGATTTTTCCGAATTCGTTCTTGCGTCCAATGAGGCAGGCAATTTTGGTGGTTCCGATGTCGAGTCCGACGACAATTTCACCAGAAGGTTGTGCGTGTGTGTTGTCCATCATGGGTAGCGTTGTGCGATCACTTGGTCGCGGTAGGTGAGGTCAATGCGTTTGTAGTTTCTCAGGTTGCCCCGCTCGATTTGCGCGCGGTAAAACGTCAGCAAATTGCGCTTCTTGTGCGCTGATTCGCTGCCATCTCCCAAGACGATGTGGTGTCCTGCGAGTCGAGGGTGCAAGACCAATTCCCCTTGGTCGTTCACCGAGAGTTGGTCGGTGAGGTTGTTCCAAAAGGCGTCCCGCTGTGTTCCGTTCAAGAATCGCAACCCCATCTCTGCCTGATTCGGGTTGGTCACATGCATGATGGGCAAGTGAGGGGTGTGGTGCGGATCGAGGGCCATGCGTTCCCCATCGCGGTCGAGGTAATGGTCTTCACCGCCCACAACGTGCACGCGCATCACCGGTCGACGTTGCCACACGTCGATGTGCAGGGTGCCGTCCAAGTGCGGGTAGACCTCAGCTTTGGCACAAGCGTCGAGCGCTTCGAGGTGTGTGACGACCGACTGCAGGTCCACGTCGATCAGCAATTCCCCTTCCAGGCGGTTCGTGCCGAGTTGGTCCACCAGCCTGCTCGGATCCAGGAATCCCGCCCGTGATTCGTCCTTCACTTCGATGTGGACTTTCCGCACGCGCCGGCCAGCCGCTTCTGTGGAAGCGAAGCCCAAAACCACCCCGAGAATGGCAATCAAGCTGAGAGATATGAGTGTGCGCAGAATCATGGTTTCACTTCCGGCGGTCCTGCATGTGCTGGAGGGCTTGTGGAACCAGGCGATCGATGTCGCCTGCACCTGCCGTCACCAGCACGTCCACAGGACATGCCTTCAAGGAAGTGAAGATGGAATCTGAAGCAACAAGATGCTTGTCAGGGCTGGAGATGTTATCAAACAGCCATTGTGCATCAACCCCGGGAATTGGCGCTTCACGGGCAGGGTAAATGGGGAGCAAAAAGAGCCGGTCCACCTGGCCCAAAACCTTGGCAAACTCGACGCCAAAGTCCCGAGTTCTGGAGTACAAATGCGGTTGAAACACCATCGTCACGTGGCGGTTGGGCCATCGGCTGTCAATGGCTGACAAGAGCGCCGAGAGTTCCGAGGGGTGGTGGGCGTAATCGTCGATGTACGTGACTTCTGGCGTGTCCAAATGCACCTCCATTCGCCGTTTCACCCCTCCAAAGTGCGCCACCCTTTGGGCCAGCACCTCCGCCCCCACATTGGCGTGATAGGCCAACGCTGCAGCCACGAGCGCGTTGGCGGTGTTGTGCCTTCCAGCCATCGCGGGAGCCGCCACAAACGAGCATGTTCGAAAGGGGTCGTTCCGATGCAGTTCGAATGCGACGTCCCTCGCTCCGGCTTGTACCGTGGCGAGGTGGTCCAAGCGGTCAGGCACATCATCGCCTCCGTCCACCACGGCAAAGCGTTCAAGGTTTTTGGTCGTCGGCCAAGGGAGGTTGTGTGGCAGGATCAGGGTTTGGGTCACTTGGTTTCCAAAAATTTGGAACGCCTCCTGAAACGCTTCCTCTGTGCCGAACACGTCCAAATGGTCCGGGTCCATGTTGGTGACCGCGGCGTGTGTGGGGTGGAGTTGGTGGAAGCTGCGGTCAAATTCATCGGCCTCCACCACGTGCCATGACGCCCCTGGTTTGGTCAACATGTTGGTGCCGGAGGCCGCGTCAATGCCCCCAAGGAAGGCATGACATCCTGCTGGCTGAGCCATAAGCATGTCGGCCAGCCAACTTGACGTGGTGGTCTTGCCGTGGGTTCCCGCCACCGCAAGAGTGGGATGGTCCTGTGTGATGGCGCCCAAGAGCTCGGCGCGTTTGACGGCTTGGATGCCCTGGGATTCAAAATGGCGTTTGAGCGGGAAGTCTGCGGGAATGGCAGGGGTCCAAACCAAGGTCAGCGCTTCATGTACGTTCGGTTTGGTCCACTCAGGCAGGTTGTCCACGTTTTCGGAATGTCCCACCCAAATGCCTTCTCCTCTCAAACGGTCCAACAAGGGAGAAGGGCTCAAATCGTATCCGCCCACCACATGGCCTATCCTGTGCAAATGTCTGGCAAGGGCGCTCATGCCAATGCCACCTAAGCCAAGGAAGAAGACATGTTTGGCCAAAGTCATGGGTCAGTCAATCAGGCGTTCGAGTTCGTCCACGACCGCGGCGGCGGCTTTCGGTTTGGCTGCATTTTGCATGGCTTGGGCCATGGAAGCGCACGCCTCGGGGTCTTGGAGCAACCGTGTGACGGCGATCCCCAGTGTCTCGCGCACGAGGTGATCTGGCAACAATTCGGCTCCGCCGAGTTCAGTGAGGCTCAGGGCGTTGTGGGTTTGGTGGTCTTCGGCCACATTCGGAGAGGGCACCAACAGGGCGGGTTTGCCGACCAGCGCCAATTCCGCCACGGACATCGCCCCAGCGCGGGACGCGATCAGGCGAGCCGCACCGTAGGCCAGATCCATACGGTCCACAAATCCCAAGCAAACGACCCCATCGCAGGGATTCGTTTTCAACCAGGCCTGGGCATCTGATTCATGCCTTCCGCCGCATTGCCACAAGAGTTGGTATCCACGTTGTGCGGCGCAGGGTTGTGCGGCCAAGATGGCTTTCACTGCGTCATTCATAGACACAGCGCCAAGGCTTCCGCCCATCACAAACACCACAGGGAGGTCGATTTTCAACCCAAAATGGCGCAAGGCTTCTTCGTGTTGTCCATCGTGAGGCTTGGCGAGTTGGACGACGTGTTGTCGGAGGGGGTTTCCAGTGACCACCAACTGCGTGGATGGAAACCAGCGTTCCATGCCAGGCATGCCTGCGCATACAAGCCGCACCCGGTTGGCGAGGAGCCTGTTGGTGACCCCTGGAAAGCTGTTTTGTTCTTGGATGAGGGTGGGCATGTTCATGCGCACAGCTTGGTGCAACAAGGGCCCACTGGCAAATCCGCCGACGCCGACCACAGCTTGGGGTTGGTGACGTTTCAACAGGCGTCGCGCTTTCCAAAGGCTGCTGAGGAGCATGAAGGGAAACACGAGGTTCCGGGTGCTGGTCAATTTGCGCTCTATGCCTGTGATCCACAGCCCGTCGATGTCGTAGCCTGCCGCCGGCACCTTGTCCATTTCCATGCGCCCCAATGCACCCACGAAGCGAACCTTCGCGTCGGGATTGCGACGGACGATTTCATCCGCTATCGCCAGCGCAGGGTGAATGTGGCCGCCTGTGCCGCCTCCTGAGACGATGACGTTGGAGAGTTTTCCCATCACTTCATCGCATTGCCTTGCACCTTCGTCCCTTGTCCTGCCACCACGCGAGACACTGCGAGCATCATTCCAATGGACATGCACGTGAACAGCAACGAGGTTCCCCCGTAACTCACCAAGGGCAGCGGTTGGCCGGTGGTTGGAAACAGCCGAACGGAAACCCCCATGTTGATGAGGGCTTGCACGGCAATCGTCAGCCCCAAACCGAGCACCAGGTTTCTGGCAAACAGCGAGTCGCAGCGCACCGCTGTTTGGGAAGCCCGAAACAGCAAGGCCAAATAAAGCAGGACCAACCCGAGCCCACCCACCGCACCCCACTCCTCCACGATGAAGGCGTAGATCATGTCGGAATAGGGGTGAGGCAAGAAGTTTCGCGACGTGCCTGACGCCGGGCCTGACGGCAGGATGCCTCCTTTGTGGATGGCGATTTGGGCCAATTCAATTTGGTAGTCTTCGGCGCTGGATTTCCCGCCATCTTTCCCGGAAGCGAAGCCGGCAAAGCTCTCCATGCGGCTCGCCCACGTGCCAAAACGAGGCAGGGCGTCAGGCGCCGCCTTCCCTAGCCCGTAAAGCATGATCAGAGCGGCAGCGGCGATGCCCACCACGCGAACGACCTGCAACCATGGCAATCCTCCAACGAAGAGCATGGCAAAGCAGATGGCGCCGAGCATGGCGGCGGTGGAAAAATCCGAGGGCAAGATGAGTGCACACACCAGGCCGATGCCGGCCAGGATGGGCGCCACCCCTTGCCAAAAATCATGCAGCTTGTCCCGACGCACTTGCAATTGCCGCGCCACCCACATGACCAGGGCGAGCTTGGCAAAGTCCGAGGTTTGAACCGTCAATCCAATGAAGGGGATCTTGATCCAGCGCCGCGCCTCGTTGATGTCCGTGCCAAAGAGCAACGTGAACACCAGCGCGGCCACCGCCAGCACCATGACCAGGTTGGCGAGTTTGCTGAAGTATTTGAAATGGATGCGGTGCACACCGAACATGACGAGCCATCCCAAGGACAACAAGCCCACCTGCTTGAACAGGAATTTGGCGCTGTTGCCGTCGGCTTTGTACGCGAGCGTGCTGATGGCGCTGTACACCGTGACCAACGAGGCCATGGTGAGCACCAGGGCGATGCCCCAGAGCACGCGATCGCCCTCCAGCCGCTGACGGATCCCTGCGATGAGTTCGTTCATCGGCTTGGCTCAGAGGGCGCGAACGGCATTTTTGAAGGCACGACCACGTTGCTCGTAGCTGCCAAACAAGTCGAAGCTGGCGCAAGCTGGGGACAACAGCGCCTGGTCACCGGGCATGCCAAGGTGATAAGCCAAGGCCACAGCCTCCTCGGCCGAGCCCACGTCGTGGGTGCTTTCCACCAAGCCTTCGAACGCATCGTGCAAGGGCTTGTTGTTGCTGCCCATGCAGATCATGTGCTTCACTTTGTCTCGGACCAACGGCACCAAGGTGCTGTAGTCGTTGCCTTTGTCGATGCCGCCAGCAATCCAAATCACAGGCGACGTGGCGCACTCAAGGGCGTACCATACGCTGTTGACGTTGGTGGCTTTGGAGTCGTTGATGAACGTGATGCCGTTCACCTCAGAGACGTACTCGAGGCGATGCTCGACGCCTTCGAAGCTTTGGAGGCTTTCTCGGATGCCGTCCTTGCGGAGGTCCAAAATGCGTCCTGTCATGCCGGCGGCCATGGAGTTGAAGAGGTTGTGCTTCCCTTGCACGGCCAATTTTTGAATGGTCATGGTGAATGAGTTGAGATGTTGGAGTTTGAATTTTCTAGGGTCTTGGGGATCTAAACCGCCACCCCGGCCTTCGCGAGCGACCTCGTCTAAGGTGCGCTCTGCGGACAGAGGGTGGAGTTGGGCGGCTGTGCCGCGGTTGAGGAGCATGCGACATGTCCAGTCGCAGTCCGCGTTGTAAATGAGGTGATCGCCCGCAAGTTGGGCTTGAGTGATGCGCCACTTCGAGGCAGCGTACGACCCCATGTCGTTCCCGTAACGGTCCAAGTGGTCTGGGGTGATGTTGAGCAGGACCGCCACATCTGGACGAAACGTCGAGGTTCCGTCGAGCTGGAAGCTGCTGACCTCGATGACGGTGGCTTGCGCCGCCCCCCCCCCAGCCTCTTGCCGCTCGGCCAAGCGGCGAGACCAGCTGGTGCCGATGTTGCCCACGCAATCCACGTCCCACCCTTCGTGGCGCAAGACGTGGTCAATCATGGAGGTTGTCGTCGTTTTGCCGTTGGCCCCTGTGACGGCCACCACGGGAGTGGAGTGGCCTTGAGCCACGAACATGCGGCTGGCGTATTCGATGTCGCTGATGATTTCTCGTCCCTGCGCGCGGCAGATGTCCACGACAGGGGCGTCGTCCGGGATGCCCGGGCTTTTCACCACCACGCTGGTGTCCATCCATGTTTCCGGACGGTGCCCTCCGAGTTCGTGGGCGATGCCATTGGCCTCCAATTCAGCCGGGCCTGGACCGCGACCTTTCCCAGCTTCGCTTACGTACGCGTGTGCACCCACGGACTTCGCCAACAGGGCGCAACCCACGCCGCTTTCGCCGGCGCCTAAAATCAGGATGGGGTCTGTGAGATTCATGGGAATAGGGTCAACGGACCTTGAGGGTGACGATGGTGACAACTGCCAACAGAATTCCGACGATCCAGAAACGCGCCGTGATCTTGGATTCCGGCATGTTTTGTTTCTGGAAGTGGTGGTGCAGTGGTGCCATCAGGAAGACCCTGCGGCCTTCGCCGTATTTCCTTTTGGTGTGACGGAACCAAGCGACTTGGATGACGACGCTGAGGTTTTCAATGAGGAAAATGCCGCAGAGCACAGGGATGAGTAGCTCCTTGCGGATGGCGATTGCAAACGTTGCGATGATGCCTCCCAAGGCCAATGACCCGGTGTCGCCCATGAAGACTTGGGCAGGGAAGGCGTTGTACCACAGGAAGGCCACGCAAGCCCCCACGAAGGCTGCGATGAACACCACGAGCTCTTCTGAGCCGGGGATGTACATGATGCTCAAATAATCGGCGATGACCGTGTTGGAGCTGACGTAGGCCAGCACCGCCAAGGCCATGCCTACGATGGCGCTGGTGCCTGTGGCGAGACCGTCGATGCCGTCGGTCAGGTTGGCCCCGTTGCTGACAGCTGTCACCACCACAATGACCAAGGGAATGAACACCAGCCAAGCGTACTGTGCGGCGTCGTCGATGGCCCAAGACAAGAGCCATGCGTAGTCGAAGTGGTTGTCCTTGATGAAGGGGATGGTCGTGGCTGTGGAGCGCACGGTGGTCCATGTCCCGTCGGTGGCCATTTCCTTGATGGCGATGTCGGGGTGCCAAATCATCGCCGCACCCAGGATGAGGCCCATGCCGACTTGCCCGATGACTTTGAAGCGTCCTGCCAGGCCTTCTTTGTTCTTCTTGAAGACTTTGATGTAGTCGTCCACGAAACCAATGGCCCCGAGCCAAACGGTGCTCAACACCATCAGTTGAGTGTAGACGTTTGTCAGGTCAGCGAACAACAAGGTGGGCAAGAGGATGGCACCCAAGATGATCAGGCCACCCATGGTGGGGGTGCCTTGCTTGTTCATCTGGCCTTCAAGCCCCAAGTCACGCACAATTTCACCGACTTGTTTCAATTGCAGCCATTCGATGATGCGCTTCCCAAACGCGATGCCCACCACCAGGGACGTGAGCAAGCTCATGGCCGCTCGGAACGAGACGAAGCTGAACAGGCCAGCGCCTGGCAAATCGTAGAGTTCGCGGAGGGTTGTGAAAAGGTGGTACAGCATGGTGGTGGCTCAGGCGGTAGGTTGGAATGCAGATTTCAATTCTTCGCGGTCGTCAAAGGGTTGCCGCTCGCCACCGATTTCCTGGTAGGTTTCGTGTCCTTTGCCTGCGACAAGCACCACGTCTCCAGGTTCTGCCAAGGCGGCTGCAGTGCGAATGGCCTCGCGGCGATCCACGATGCTGAGACATTTCCGTCGGTCAACGGGGTCAAGTCCCGCCTCCATGTCGCGAAGGATGGCACTGGGGTCCTCGCTCCGAGGGTTGTCGCTTGTCAAGATGACTCGGTCAGAGCCTTTCACGGCGCTCAATGCCATCACGGGTCGCTTGGCGGTGTCCCTGTCGCCACCGCAGCCGACAACGGTGATGACTTTCTCGCCTCCGCTGCGGACATGGGCGATGGTGCGAAGCACGTTGTCCAGCGCGTCAGGGGTGTGGGCGTAATCGACAATTGCGGTGATGCCATCTCGGGCAGGCACCCTCTCGAAACGTCCGGCGGGAGGTTGGAGGAGGGACATTTGGGTCAACGATTGAATGGGGTCGGTGCCGAGTTGTTTGGCGACGACGTAGACCGCCAACAAGTTGCTTGCGTTGAACCCGCCCACGAGTTGAGAGTAAAGCTCCTGGCCGTCGAGGTGAAGAACGAGACCTGTGATTTGGTTTTCCACGAGCCTTGCTCGCTCGTCTGAGACCCCTTGAATGGCCATGGTCACCACTTTGGCCTTTGTGTCGGCGACCATGTCCTCGGCGTGGGTGTCGTCGGCATTGACCAACGCAAATGCCGAGGCAGGCAGCCGATCAAACAGCTGTTTCTTCGCTTGGATGTATCCGTTGAAGTCGCCGTGGTAGTCAAGATGGTCGTGCGAAATGTTCGTGAACACTGCTCCGGTGAAGGCTGTGCCTGCGATGCGCTCTTGCGCAATGGCGTGGGAGCTTGCCTCCATGAACACGTGGGTGCATCCTTCGTCGGCCATGTCACGCAACAAAGCTTGCAGGCTGAGGGCGTCTGGGGTGGTGTGGGTTGCGGAAACCGTGCGGTCTACGATTCGGTTTTCCACGGTGCCCAGCATGCCGGCTTTGCGGTCCAAGAGCCGGAACAGTTGGTGCAGCAAACTGACTGTTGTCGTTTTTCCGTTGGTGCCGGTGACGGCCACCACTTTCATCTCACGGGAAGGATGATCGTGAAACGCAGATGCAATGTGGCCAAGGGCAGCCGCGCTGGACTTCACTTGAACCACCGTGACATGGTCGGGTGTGTTCTCCGGCATCCGTTCACAAACCACACATGTGGATCCTGACGCGATGGCTGTGTCGATGTAGTTGTGCCCATCCACCGTGGCGCCTGGCACGGCGACGAACAAGCCAAGCGGTTGCACTTTTCTGGAATCCAGTGCAATGTGTTCCACTGCGACATGGGTGGTGCCTCGCACCTCCAGGATGCGAGCGTCGTAGAGAAGGTCGGAGAGCAATTTCACGAGAGGCGTAGTTGGATGGTGGTGACTTCGGGTCGCAGTTGTGTGCCTGGGGCGATGGACTGCGACTTGACGGTACCGACGCCGTTGTATGTCACGTTCAATCCCGCATTCTCGAGCAGGTACAGGGCGTCGCGCAAGCCCATGCCGCGGACGTCAGGGATGCCCGATTCAGGGAATTCGATGGCCCTTAGCTCAGCGGATTGCTCGCCTGTCGTCACGTTCACCCAATCGGCGGTGGTTTCCCCGGTGTGTGTCATGCCTATGGCGTGGTAGACATCGGCCAGTGCATGCCTTGCGCCGTCTTTTGCTGCAGGCATCGATTTCACTTCTGCCAAATCGCGGTTGTCCAACGTGTGGAACGCGGGGTCTGTTGCGTAAATCAAGTCGGCCACATCGCGGAACACAGGGGCGGCGATGGTGCTTCCGTAGTATCGCCCGCTTTTGGTATCTGCGATGACAACCACACATGAATAGCGCGGCGCGTCGGCGGGGAAGAACCCTGCAAACGAGGCGCGGTAGCGGCCTTCGGCGTACCCATTTCCAGTTGCGATCCGCGCGGTGCCCGTTTTGCCAGCGACGGTGTAGGGCCGGCCCTTGAATTGGCGCTTGGCGGTGCCCTCGCCGCCCTCCTCACACACGGCTTCCATCATCTGCTTGCATGCAGCGAGGGTGGATGAGCTGCAGACTTGGGGATTCAACACAAAGGGCTCGTAAGTCTTCACCGTCTCCCCCCCGATTTGCAAAGCTTGCACGAGTTGTGGCCGCATCATCTTGCCGTTGTTGGCGATGGCGTTGTAAAGCGTCAGGGTTTGCAAGGGTGTCTGCGTCAGCTCGTAGCCGATGGCCATTTGGGTCAAGGTGATGCCAGTCCAATCCCGGGCTTTGGGGTTGGTCTTGACCTTGGGCTTGGCTTCGCCCACGTAGCGGATGCCGGTCTTGGTGGTCACACCGAGCCTCTCAAGTTGCTGGGTGAACGCGGAGGGCTTGTCCTCGAAGGTTTGCTTCACCGCCAGCGCTGAGCCAATGTTGGAGCTCACTTCAAAGGCTTTCAACAGGTCAATTTCTCCGTGTCCGCCGTCCTTGTGGTTGCTGTCCCGCATGCGCTTCCCGTGGAAGTGGATTTCACCCTTTTGGGTGTCCACGGAATCTGTCGGCAGCATGCCCTCCTCCATGCAGGCCAAGAGGGTGGCCAGTTTGAAGGTGGATCCTGGTTCCACAGCGGTGCCGATGGCGTGGTTGAAGTCCTCCCAGTATTCGACTGTTCCGTTGTCAGATTCGTGGCGGGAGAGGTTGGAGATGGCTTGGACGTGTCCGGTTTGGACTTCGCACACGATGACGGTGCCCCATGCAGCGTCGTGTTTGCGGAGCTGCCGCTCAAGCGCGGTGGTGGCCACATCCTGCAGATGCAAGTTTAGGGTCGTGACCACGTCCAACCCTTCGACCGGATCCACGAGGTAGTCGTCCGTGACGGGCATCCATTGGTTGCCGGCCACCTTGCGTGACAGTTGTTGGCCTTCCACGCCGGAGAGCTCTTCGTTCCAGGCACGCTCAATGCCTACCCGTTGCTGCTCGCGATCGATGCCCACGGTTCGTGCGGCGAGTTTGCCGAAGGGGCGCCGCCGGTTTTCGCGCCGCTCGAACACCAAGCCGCTCTTGTACCGACCCAATTGGACAAACGGGAGCTCGCGCAATTCCTTGTACGCGGTGAACGGGATGTTTCTGGCGATGAGGGCCCCACGGTGTCCGCGTTGCCGGGCGTTGTCGAATTTCCGCCGGATGCCCCCGCTGGATTTGTCGGTGGCCTTGCCGAGCAACTGACACAGGGTGTCCACCGTGTTGTGGTAGTCGTCCCAGCGCATGCCTTCGCATTTGGAGTCCCACCTAAGATCGTAAACCGGAACGCTGGTGGCGAGGAGGCTGCCGTCGTCGGCCAGAATTTGGCCTCGCGCAGGCTCAATGGTGCGCACGCTGGTCGAGAATTGCTCCCCTCTGGCCTGCCACTTGTCGTGCTCCACCGTTTGGATGTACACAATGCGGCCAAAGACCCCCATTCCCACGAAGGTCAAGCCCACAAACACGAGCCAAATGCGTCCGCTGTTGGGCATCTTACTCATTGTCAGCGCGCAACAGGGTGGGAGGGGCGGTGGGTTGTTCCAACCCGAGCTCGGCGGTGGACGTGGCCAGGCGGCTCTGTTGGAGTTGGGACTCGAAGTCGGAGCGCAAGGTTTTTTCCTCGGCGACGGCTTCCTCGAGTTGTTCGGTCACGTGCTGCTTCTCGCGGAGGATGCGTTCTGCTTGGTAGCCGAGGCCGAGGTACAGGATGGTGAGCAGGCAGAGATAGAGCATGAATGGCACTTGACGCACCAAGGCTTCCCGCGCCAACACTTCGCCACTGAGCACCTCTCTGAGGACGCTTCCAATTTGGTTTTGCCGCTGCCGCTGCTTCTTTTTCTCGCGCTGTTCAGTCCTGAATTCCTCCGAGGTGCGCAGGCGGTTGGGTCCAGACGGTTTGCGTGCGGTCGTGGCCTTCGCGGCCTCCGCTTCCGCCTTGGCTTCGCGTGCGAGCAACTCAGAAGCGCTCAAGGTGCGGTTGCCTTTGGCGGCCTCCTTCGGGGTGCGGCGGAATCGGTCGAAGAATTTCATGGCATCCATTCGGTTCGTTCTGCCACGCGAAGGCGTGCGCTCCGCGCGCGCGGGTTGCACGCCATTTCTTCGTCGTTTGCCACAATGGCCTTGCGCACCAGCGGCTTGAAGGGCGCAAGTACTTGGCCTTTCATGTCACGCTTAACGTCGTCGTCGAAGTTGCCAGAGCGCATGAAGTGCTTGACCAAACGGTCTTCGAGGCTGTGGTAACTCATGATGGCCAGACGTGCGCCGGGCGCAAGCATGCCAATGGCGTTCGTCAGCAAGTCTTCCAAGGCGCCCAGCTCGTCGTTGAGGTGGATTCGGATGGCCTGGAAAATGCGCGCGTAATGCTTGTTCTCTTTGCCGCGGGGGGCGGTTGGAGACAGCACCCGAATCAAATCGTGGGTCGTGGTGAGGGGTTGGGTCTCGCGCGCCTCCACAATGCGGCGAGCCAAGCGGTCGGGTCGCGTCACCTCCCCGTAGCGCCGAAGAACTTGGGTCAATTCTCCCACGTCTGCCCGGGCCAACCATGCGCTGGCAGGCTCGCCAGAGGAGGTGTTCATGCGCATGTCCAAGGGGCCGTCGTGACGCAGTGAAAACCCCCGCTCGGGGGTGTCAAATTGGTGGGAGCTTACCCCCAAATCAGCAAGCAAGCCTGTCAAGGGCAGGCCCTTGTGAGCGCGCAGGAACTGGGGGGCAAACCTGAAGTTCGCCGCGATCAGCGTGAAGCGCGGGTCGTCGAAGGCGTTGGCATGCGCGTCGGGATCTTGGTCGAACCCAAACAAGCGCGCGTTCGGCCCTGCCGCATCCAACATGGCTTGGCTGTGGCCTCCACCGCCAAATGTGGCGTCCATCCAGCAACCTCCTTGCACCCCGTCGCCGCTGCCAAGGTTGAGAGCCTCAAGGGAGGCGTTCAGCATGACGGGGACGTGGTAGGCCTGGTTCATTCTGAGTCGCTGCCTTCGAGGTCTTTGCGCACATCTTCAGCCAAATTCCCAAAGTCGAGGTCGTCCTCGTCTTGAATCACTTGCTTCTTGTGCGCCTCGTGGTTCCAGATTTCCACCTTCTCGCCCAAGCCAGACACGATCACCTCCTTGGCGTTCTTGGGATCAATCCCAGCGTATTCCAAAAGGGCGGCGGGCAGGTTGATGCGTCCAGCTCCGTCGACGTCCACATGCGTGGCGCCTTTCATGAACTTCCGTTGAAACAGCTGGTGCTTGCGGTTGTACCGGCTCAATCGGGCCATCTCGTCGTTGACTTTGTCCCACTCAGGCTTGGGGTAGAGCACCAAGCAGCCCTCGAAAATGTCGCGGTTCACCACCAGGCCATGATGAATCACGCCGTCAAGCTGCTTGCGCAGTTTGGCGGGGAACATCAGACGGCCTTTGGCGTCGATGCGACAGGGGTGTTCTCCGAGCAGGTTGAGCATGGTTGTATTTCCGTCAATCAAAAGTACGCTCAATCTCCCACTTTCTCCCACTCATTGACACTTTCTCCCACTTTGTGGATAAAGTTTGGCCATTGGTCTGGAAAAAGTCCAGGAATGGCGTGGGGTTCAGAATGTGGGAGGAAGTGGAGGAAATACGCTATTCACACGTTGTCAACAGCCGATGTGAACAACGCGACGTGAATGGCGCGCTGGGGCTTTGGGAAGTGGGGTGCTTGCGTGATGCATTTTTGTCCCCATGGATTCAAACATTCTTGAGGCCGGTCCTTACCGCTACGTTGAGGAAGGTGAAGGCACGCCGTTGGTGTTGCTTCACGGCTTGTTTGGGGCGTTGAGCAACTTCGCCGAGGTGCGGGCGCATTTCAGCAAGCATTTCAGGGTCATCACCCCGATGTTGCCGATATACGAGCTGCCCATGCTCGAGACCAACGCCAAGAACATGGCCAAGCACATCGCCGGATTTCTAGATGAGTTGGGTCTGAAGAAAGTTCACTTGCTGGGCAACAGTTTGGGAGGTCACGTGGGGTTGATTTACACCCGGGACCACCTCGACCGCGTTGCTTCGTTGACGTTGACGGCGAGCAGTGGACTGTACGAAAACGCCTTTGGTTCCAGCTTCCCACGCCGAGAGGACAAGAGCTACATCAAAGAGAAAGTGGCGGTGACCTTCCACGACCCCAAGCACGCGACTCCCGAATTGGTGGAAGAGTGTTTTGAGGCGGTCAATGACCGGAACAAGGTGCTCCGCATTTTGAGCATCGCGAAGTCGGCCATTCGCCACAACATGGCGAAGGACCTGCCCAGCATGAATGTGCCGGTGTGTTTGATTTGGGGGAAGAACGACATCATCACCCCGCCTGCGGTCGCGGAGGACTTCTTGGCGGGCTTCCCAAATGCAGACCTGTTTTGGATTGACGAGTGCGGGCATGCCCCCATGATGGAGCACCCCGACACCTTCAATGCCATCCTTGCCGACTGGTACGCGGCGCGAGGCATTTCTTGAGCATGTCTGACCAAGAGACCGGGTGGGACACCAAGGAGGCGACCTTTGTCAAGAGCAGCGCGCAGCCTTCAGAATGCCCCAAGCCTGACAGACCGGAGTACGCATTCATCGGTCGATCTAACGTTGGAAAGAGTTCCCTGCTCAACATGTTGGTGGGGCGCTCGAGTTTGGCCAAAACGTCTGGCACCCCAGGCAAGACGCAGCTGATCAACCACTTCGACGTCGACGGGACGTGGTACTTGGTGGATTTGCCGGGGTTTGGGTACGCCAAAGTCAGCAAGAAGGACAGGGCCAAGTGGATGGAGGTGACCAAGCG
>MDSV01009421.1_pt1 | contig 18667 bp, 16 predicted proteins | sample 810851 | NCBI WGS metagenome assembly MDSV01 (sample SAMN05326640, study PRJNA326480) | marine metagenome | isolation source: seawater | place: Atlantic Ocean: North East | collected 2012 | reverse complement strand
GATAAGCAATCTGGACGATTAGGTGTAATCTCAAGCTCCATCACTTGATCTTTACCTACAGCCTCTATTGCTTCTACCTCTAATCCCGCAAATGTTAGCCTGTCAGCAAGTGCTGATACATCTTCTTCAACATCAATAAATGATTTTAACCAACTAATTGGCACTTTCATAATATTATCTCCAAGCTAAGACATAAGATTCATACCTATAACTTTACTTTTTCTCAAGCGGTAATCTTAATACAAAAAAACCGTCCCATAAATTGGAACGGTTTTAATAGGTAAGTTTTATATCTATTATCTAGCGTAGAACTCAACTACTAAAGAAATCTCACAAGTAATTGGAACCTCTTCTACTTCAGGTAAACGATTTAATTCAGCAGTTAGCTCTTTGTCATTTGCAGTCACATAATCTGGTGTTTTTGCAACTTGCTGTGCCATAACAAAAGCTTCTAATTCTTTTGATTTATCTCGTACTGTAATTTTATCGCCTATTCTGACGTTATATGAGGGTATATTAACTTTTTTTCCATTCACGCGAAAATGAGCATGTGAAACCATTTGGCGAGCTTGAAAAATAGAACGTGCCATCCCTGCTCGTAATACAACTGTATCTAATCTACTTTCCAATAATTGGAGCATTACCTCCCCAGTATTACCTGATTTACGAGCTGCTTTCGTAAAAACACCCCGTAACTGTCTTTCACTTAAATTATACTGGTAACGTAATCGTTGTTTCTCTGTCAACTGACGCCCATAATCAGATTGTTTACCGCGACGACGATTCGGGCCATGTTGCCCTGGTGGATTTGGTCTTCGCTCAAGATATTTCTCTGATTTTGGAGAAAGCGAAATGCCTAAGCGTCTAGCTTTCTTAATTTTTGGTCCTGTATATTTCATAATCTCCTTATCAATCCGATGAATTTCATATTAAATTAAGTCAGCTGTACCGACTGCCTATAAACATTCAACTAAGGCACTCGCCCCGCACCATGCGGTATTTCCATGGCGATGATCCTTCAATTAGAACTTCGTATTCGGAAAAGGGGCGTATTAATATAAAAAAAATGCATCTCGTCAATACACTTTATAGTTTATCTACAATACTTATTCACATCCTGAACATGTACTACAATCACCATCGAATGATGTAGTAGATAAACTATTTGGCAATATTTCTATGAAATTACGTATTTGATCTCGTACGAGTCTATATGGCTCTAATTGTTCCTCTTTGGAAGCCCCATTAGAAGATAATACTGCTGCCAATGCTGGTGGATCTTCAAATCCAACATGTTTTATGATACAGTTATGGGTTGTAAGTGGACACGTTTCGTTTGCATGATCACATACTGTAATTATGTAATCTAAATCTATATTATTGAACTCATCAATGTGCTGAGATTTTTGTTTTGAAATATCTACACCAGATTCTTGCATTACTTTCACCGCATGCTCATTAAGCCCATGTGTTTTGATACCAGCTGAATAAGGCTCAAACTTATTTCCTTTCAAAGCCCTTGTCCACCCTTCAGCCATTTGACTACGACAGGAATTTCCTGTGCACAAAAACAATATTTTTATTTTATTCTTCATAGTTAAAAATTTTATATAATAAAATTAATAAAATCTATAAATTAATAAATGCAATCCTATTACGATTGATACTTTATATTTCTACCCTATAATCTCTCCCTATGATTACTTTTCTTGAAGGAATTTTAGAAAATAAGGAGCTATCAGCTGTAACTCTTAATGTTAAGGGTGTGGGCTATGCAATTTATATTTCTCTTAGCAGCTATGACCAACTTCCTGATGAAGGTACGTCTTGTCGTCTTCTAATTTATCACCATATTACCGATAGTGACCAAAAATTGTTTGGCTTTATGTCTGAAAATGAAAGAGAAATGTTTAGAAGACTGCTCACTATTAGTGGAGTAGGCCCAAAATTAGCTCTTAGCGCTTTATCTGGTCTATCGGTGAGTGATCTTCAACAAGCAGTTTCTAATGGTGATGTGAATGCAATAGCGGGTATTTCTGGAATTGGTAAAAAAACAGCAGAGCGTATGATAGTAGAACTACGAGATGTATTTAGTAGTATTGATGCTCTTCATCATTTCAATACTGATTCAGCATCAACGAATGACAATCGTCTACATGATGCAGCACTTGCGCTGAATGCATTGGGATATAGCACAGATGCATCATCTAAAATGGTAAAAAATATGGCTAAAAAAATTACAACTGAGATGACAGTAGAAGATATTATTAGAATTGCTTTAACTAAATAACTATGAACTTTTCAGCTAAAAAAAAATTAAATTGGGTATGGCTTGTCCTTTTTATGATATGCTCATGTTCAACTTTTGATACAAATTCTATATCTAAGATTAAGACTGATATTCCTGAATCCTTTTCCATCCACTCGCCTAATGAAAAGAATTCAGTATTCTATACTAATAAATGGTGGCATGCTTTTAATTCTCAAGAGCTTGATTATTTAATTCATACAGCATTGAGTAATAACCAATCATTAACCCAGGTATGGGAGCGACTTGATCAATCACAGTATATAGCCTTACAAAAAGGGGCAACACGTTTGCCTGATGCAACTTTAAGCTCAGGAGTTATTGATCAGGAAGCTACTCTTCTTCAAAATGCTAGAGTTTGGAGCAGCGGTATTTCTTCGATTTACGAACTAGATTTATGGGGAAGATTAAAGGCTATAAGAGAGTCAGCAAAATATGATATCTTTGCTGCAAGGGCAGCTGTTGATACAGCAGCTATGACATTAAGTGCCGAAGTGGCTATCCGATGGACAAGATTAATAGCATGTAAATTAGAAACTGCTATCTTAGTTAAACAGCTTCAGGCCAACCAAGAAGCCTTAGAGCTAATAGAATTACGCTTTGAAAAAGCCTTGGCATCAGCACTAGATGTTCTGCAGCAAAAACAAGCAGTTGAAGCGACAACTTCATTATTGCCAATCGCAAAAAGAAAAGAGCGTCTAGCTAACCTTGAACTGGCAACTTTACTAGGAACGTCAGAAGAGATAACTATTTCATCATGCCAACTACCTGCTCTTTATGATTTACCCCATCTTGGAATTCCATCTGACTTACTTGAAAGAAGACCTGATGTTAAATTAGCTGCCAATAATTTCAAATCTAAAAGCTGGCTTATAAAAGCAGCTAGGGCAGATAGGCTACCTTCTTTTAGGATTTCAGCATCATCAGATACTAGCGCTTCCGCTTTATCAACTGTTCTAGATAGTTGGAGTACTACTTTAGCCGGAAATATCTCATTCCCTCTCTTTGATGGAAATCGACGTAAAGCAGAACAAGAGCGGATTATAGCTCTTAGCAATGAAATGCTAGCAGCTTATAAAGAAACAATATTGAAAGCTATTGAAGAAGTAGAGAGATTTATAACTCTTGAGCAAACACAACAAGAATATATTCTTGCCCTAAATACTCAACTAAATGCATCTAGGCAATCCTACCAAGAAGCAATCAGTCGTTATCAAAATGGGGCAATTGAGTATACTACTGTTTTATTCCAACTTAATTCATACCAACAATTAGAAAGAAATATGGTTGACGCTCAGACCAATCTGATTGGATACAGAATTGCGTTATATCGAGCATTAGGTGGCGATTGGATGAAAGACCTAGAAGCAGGAGAAAGCTAAATGAAAAAAACAAAAACAATTATAATTTGCATCGTATTAATTACCCTTGCTGTGGCTATATTTACTCTTTTAGTTGAAACAGCTCCGGAGGCATCATCTCGGAAACCAGAAAGGCAAGCGCTACTTATAGAATGTACTCCTATATCTACCCAAAATGAGTCTATTATCCTAGAATTAACCGGCAAAGTTACTCCTGATCAAGAAATTATAATACGCTCAAGAGTACAGGGAGAAATTACGTATACTTCAGAGAACTTTATTAAAGGGGGATTAGTCAAAAAAGGTGATCTTATTATCCAGATTGATCCTGTTGACTATCAGTTGGCCTTAACTAATGCCCAAGCAAAACTAGAGCAAGCAAAATTTAATTATGACATAGAATTAGGTCGCCAAGCTATTGCTCAACGAGAATGGGAGCTCTTAAACCCAGAAGATGCTACTCCGCAGGAACAGAATCTCGCTTTAAGAGGCCCTCATCTTAGGGCATGTTTAGCCTCCCTGCAAGCAGCTAAAGCTAATCTAAAAGCAGCAAGGCTTAATCTAGAACGAACAAAGATATATGCTCCATTTGATGCTCTTATTACAAGTGATGAAGCTAATCTTGGGTTACAGATTAATACTCAAACTCCACTGGGAACCTTAGTTGGTATAGATAGATTTTTTGTAGAAGCTCCTACGCCATTAGATCGAATTCGGTGGATTAATATTCCAGGTAGTAAGGCAATTATAAAGTCTAATACAAAAGAAGAATATAAAGGCGAAGTTATTAAATTATCAGGCTCGCTTATACCACAAGGAAGAATGGCTAATCTTATTATCTCAGTGGACAACCCATGGGAGCCTTCTACTTATAAGAAAAAGCCTCTTTTATTGAATGAATATGTAAAAATATATATTGAAGGTATAAATTTAACAGATGTTCTAAGAATACCTCGTCGAGCTTTTAGAGAAAATAATACCGTTTGGATCAATGATGATAACTCACTTAAAATTATGCCAGTAAACGTTATCTTCAAAGAAAATGAATCCATATTAGTTAAAGGAATACCGTCAGGATCTCAGATCATTATATCCGATATTGCAGCACCTGTACCAGGTAGATTACTAAGGACCGAATAATACAGATTATGAATCAAGTTGAAAGAAAAGGACCTATTGCATGGATGATTCACAACTCTGTTGTGGCTAATATACTTATGGTTATTTTATTGGTTGGAGGTATTTTTGCATCTTCACAAGTTAAGCAGGAGTTTCTTCCTGAAACTGAATTAGATGAGGTTTTTATCACAATTGTTTATCCTGGAGCTAGTCCAGAAGAAATCGAAGAAGGCATTGTTCTTACCGTAGAAGAATCTATCAGAGGAATAAATGGGATCAAAAGAGTTATATCTCGGTCAAATGAAACAACTGCGATTATTCAGGCTGAGGTAATGGATAAAACCGATGTGAACCGAGTAGCCGATGATGTTCGTAATGCGGTGGGTAGAATTAGGACTTTTCCTTTAGATGCGGAAAAACCTACTATTAGTATAGTAAACCTAAAAAGACCGGTTCTTGATGTTATTATTTCTGCTGATGTTTCAAGAAGCTCTCTAAGAGAGCTAACTGAAACAGTTCGGGATCGCTTGCTAATGTCTAAAGACATTACCCAAGTTGAATTATCTAATATTAGAACACATGAAATTAGTATTGAAATCACGCAACAAAAATTAAGAGAACTTAATCTTACGCTCCAAGATATAGCAAATATCCTATCACAAAGCTCTGTTGAATTAGCAGGCGGAAGTATCCGAACTGATCGTGGTGAAATCCTTGTCCGTGTTATGGATAAAAAAAATGTTGGCGCTGAATTTGCCGAAATACCTATTATTACCTCTGATAACGGAGCTCAATTATATTTAAGAGATATTGCAATCATCAAAGATGGTTTTGATGAAAGCGATAAATACACGTCATATAATGGCAAGCCTGCGGTATCGATAACTGTATATGAAACCGGAAAAGAAACGCCTATATCCGTTGAAACCGCAACTTATGAAATACTTGAAGAATTAAGACAAACTCTTCCTGAAGGAGTTGAATTAAATGTATGGAATAGTCTAGCGGAGATGTATCGAGGGCGTATGTCGCTGTTACTACGTAACGGATTATTAGGTCTTACATTAGTATTTATTTTACTTAGCTTATTTTTAGAAATGCGACTAGCTTTTTGGGTTATGCTAGGTATTCCAATTTCTTTCGCCGGAACATTTATTTTTATGAGTGGTGCAGACGTAAGCTTAAATATGATTACGATGTTTGCTTTCTTAATATCCCTAGGAATTGTTGTTGATGATGCAATCGTAGTGGGTGAAAATATATATCATTATCATCAAGATGGGCTGCCCTTCTTGTCAGCTGCTATCAAAGGGGCTAAGCAAATTGCCACGCCTGTTTCATTTAGTATTTTAACTAATATTATTGCCTTCATGCCCTTATATTTTGTCCCCGGAATTATGGGCAAATTCTTTAAAGTTATACCTTTGGTTGTATGCTCCACTTTTTTAATTTCTCTAATCGAATCAATGTTTATTTTACCAGCTCATCTAGGGCATCAGTCTAATACAAGAAAAACATCAAAGTTTAACTCTTTCCAAATAAAGTTTAGTGATGCATTTCACCGTTTTGCTCATAATAGCTATGGTCCTTTTTTGGAGAAGGTACTTAAAGCCAGATATATTGCGTTTAGTATTAGTATAGTTATATTAATCATAACATTGGGCTATATTAAAAGCGGACGAATGGGTTTTGAGATGTTTCCTAGCGTAGAATCAGATGTAGCCCTTTGCGCTTATTATTTACCTTATGGATCTCCGGTTGAGTCTACTCGAATTATAGAATCTGAACTCATTGAGTCTGGATATAGAGCTGCAAGAAAAATAGAAGAAGAATATGGTAAATCAATTATTAAAGCTGATTTATCAACTATTGGGGGGTTGGTTTGGGGGCGCATGTCGCAAGGCGGGGGCCATGCCGGAAGAATTAAATTTGAACTTGTTTCACCAAAAGACAGACCCGTATCAAATAATGAATTCGTAAAAATATGGCGTGAAGAATCTCAGAATATCAAAGGATTAAGAAATGCCCGATTTAGATCCGATAGCGGTGATCCAGGTGGCGAGCGCGATGCCTTCAGTGTAGATTTATCCCATAGAAACATGGATGTACTTGAACAAGCTAGCAAGGAATTAGCACAGCAACTAACATCCTACCCAATGGTATTAGATATAAATGACGGATTTATGCCAGGAAAAGAACAATTTGATTTTTCTATTTTACCAGCTGGTCGAAGCCTAGGATTAACATCTCATGAAATAGCTAGACAGGTTAGAAACTCATATTATGGGGCAGAGGCTATTCGACAACAAAGAGGGCGCAATGAAATAAAGATTAAAGTTCGATTACCGGACTCAGAAAGGCAAACCGAATTTAGTCTTGAAGAATTAATCATTCGAACCAAAAAAGGGATTGAGGTTCCTTTAAGAGAAGTTGCTGAGATTAAAAAAGGGAGATCTTATACTTTTATTGTAAGAAGAGATGGAAGAAGAGTAGTAACGGTATCTGGAGATGTAATTCCTCGAGATCAGACTCCACAAATTTTATCAGCTATAAAAACAGATTTAATTCCTCCATTATTGGAAAAATATGATGGCCTTTCATATTCATTCGAAGGACGAGAGGCAGATAGAAGGGAAAGTGTTGATGGACTCATTAAAGGTTTATTTACTGCACTAGTATTAATATATGTAGTTCTTGCGATACCCTTTAAAAGCTATACACAACCATTAATCATCATGATCAGCATACCGTTTGGTATTGTCGGAGCTGTAATTGGTCATCTTTTGATTGGGTACAGCTTGAGCCTAATAAGCCTATTTGGAGTGGTTGCGCTATCGGGGGTTGTAGTAAATGATGCACTAGTATTTATTGATTTTGCAAATAAAAGAAGATGGTCTGGATTGAGTCTACATGAAGCAGTGAAAAGTGCCGGTATACAACGATTTAGGCCTATAATACTTACAACTCTTACCACATTCTTTGGTTTAATACCTATGATTTTAGAAACGTCACAACAAGCAAGATTTTTAATCCCTATGGCTATCTCACTTGGTTTTGGTATTTTGTTTGCTACTTTTATTACATTATTAATTATACCATCCTTAATGATGATATTAGATGATATACTTCGTCTATTTAAGAAAGCCCCTCAATGATTAAAAGAAGCTCTTCATAAGCCTTGTCTATTTCAGTATTAATAATCTTATATTGATAGAGTGGCGCGCTTTCTATTTCCTTTGCAGCTGCCATTATTCTTCTCTTAATATCTTTTTTATTCTCTGTATTTCTTAAACTTAGCCTGCTCTCTAGGTCCATTAAGGAGGGAGGCATAATAAAAATATCTGTGTATGCTTTTACAATTAGATCATTTTTATTCATTTTTGATATAGCCTTTCTTATCTGCTCCGCTCCTTGAGGATCAATATCTAAAATAATATGATGACTATTCTTTAAAGCAAATAATATGCTATCTTGTAATGTTCCGTACTGATGATCATGAACGATAGCATGTTCTAAAAATTCACCGCTCTTAATTTTATCATTAAACTCTTTCTCACTAAGAAAAAAATAGTTAACGCCATCCTCTTCATTTTTTCGAGGCTTCCTGGTTGTGCATGAAATTGAATATTTTATATTTTCTTGTTCATTGATTAATCTAGAGCATAGGGTGCTTTTACCTACCCCAGATGGGCCAGAAATAACAATTAGCATTGGCTGAGGAGATATATTTTTTTGATTAATGGATAATGAAGTTAGGTGATCTTTTTTACTCATTGCTTACTCTACATTTTGAACTTGTTCACGAATGCGCTCTAACTCAACCTTAAATTTAACCCCTGCTTTTTTAATCTGAATATCAGGTGCTTTTGCGCTAATTGTATTTATTTCACGAAATAATTCTTGGCATAAAAAATCAAATGGACGTCCGGCGGGTTGTCGAGAACGTAATAAAGATCTAGCTTGCTTAATATGGCTAGATATACGAATGATTTCTTCTGTAATATCGCTTCTTTCGACAAACAAAATAATCTCTTTCAAAGCAGACTCATCTCTTGCCAAATTATCTAATCCCGCTTCTTTTAATCTTAAAAAGAGCTGTTTCTTAAAAAGCTGCTTCATTTTAGGGTGCCTTTTCTTTATCATAGAATTTGTTTCTTCTAATACAGAAAGTCTATTACTAATATCTGACTCTAATTCAGCGCCTTCTATGGTACGCATTTTCTTTAAATTCTTTAATGCTAAGCTTAATGAGCGAATAACAATATCTTTTATAATATCTTTATTAGGAAGGTCTGAATTAATGCTTATTACTCCAGGTTGATCCATAATCATACTTAGACTTACATCCTCTTTTATATTCGCTTTCTTTGCTGCTACTGAAAAAGATTGTGCATACTGCTTTATTAATTGATGGTCGAGTTCTACCTTCTTTTCAGTATCAAAATTTGCTCGAACATTTGCTGTAATACGACCTCTTGCGATTCTATTTTGGATATATTTTTGGATGTCTATATCTAAAAATGATAGATTATGAGATGTTGTAAGCTGAATATCAAGTTGCTTTCGATTAACTGAGAATAGTTCTGTTTTGATTGAAATACCTGACGAGGTCACATCCCCTTCGCCAAAACCTGTCATACTTTGTAAGCCCATGTTACTCGCTTTGTTCCTTTTTCCACCGTGCAACCTGCTCAACATCTTTATCGCCTCGACCAGATACATTAATAATTATTACGTCATCACTATTAAATATGTGAGCATTTTTAATCATCCACGATATCGCATGTGAAGTCTCTAAAGCAGGCAAAATTCCTTCCCATTGAGATAGCATATCAAAACCATGTATAGCTTCATCATCCATTACCCTAGGATACTCTGCTCTTCCAAGATCTCTTAAAAGACTGTGTTCAGGTCCGATAGCCGCGTAATCCATTCCCGCACTTATGGAGTGTGTGCGAGCAATTTGACCATCATCATCCTGAAGAACATAAGTTTTTGTGCCTTGTAGAACTCCAATTTTATTTTGTAAAAATCTAGCGGCATGCATATTCTCACCTGAGCCTAATCCTCCTGCCTCTACACCAATTAAGCGAACATCTTTATCTTTAATAAATGGATGAAAAATTCCGATTGCATTACTCCCTCCGCCTACGCAAGCAACAACAGCCGTGGGAAGCCTTCCCTCTTGCTTTAAAATTTGTTTTCTAGCCTCTTTTCCAATTATGCTCTGAAATTCTCTTACCATTAATGGATAGGGATGAGATCCTAATGCGGATCCTATAATATAGTGTGTGCTTCTCACATTCGTTACCCAATCTCTCATAGCCTCATTTACAGCCTCTTTCAATGTTTCCTGTCCTATAGTAACTGGAATCACCTCTGCGCCCATACTTCGCATTCTAAAAACATTTAATGCTTGTCGTTCCATATCTAAACGCCCCATATAAATCCGACACTTAAACCCAAACATTGCGCAAACGGTAGCTGTAGCAACACCATGCTGCCCTGCACCTGTTTCTGCAATAATTCTTGTTTTACCCATTTTTTTAGCTAATAAAATTTGACCCATGGCATTATTTATTTTATGCGCCCCTGTATGGGATAGATCTTCTCTCTTAAGATAAATACGGGCAGTTCCTAATTTATCTGTCATTTGCTCAGCAAAATATAGTGGGGTGGGACGGCCAACAAATTCTTTTAAATACTTATTTAGCTCTTTTTTAAAAGATGGGTCCTTCAAAGCTGCTTTAAAAACACGCGTAAGCTCATTTAGGGGTTCCATTAAAGTTTCGGGCACATACATGCCTCCATAATCACCAAAATGACCACTACTATCTGGCTGGGTTGCTCTCATAAAAATACCTTAAAATATAACTGTTACTCCTATTCGTTATAAATTCAAGCACATTGCGCTGATAAGGATTTAATTAAAATTTTGGCTAATCAGATAATCAACAGCATCAGCAAATGAAATTGGGTTAGATGCACCTATTGCGTCCGCTATAAGATGTTCTTTAGAGGCGCCTTTATCATATTGTCTAAAAAGACTTTTAGCCTGATTACGTTTACTTAACTTTTGACCATCATTATCTAATTTTAGAGGATGATGATAATATGAAGGAAACTCCTTCTTCATCAATGAATACAAATATATCTGTCTGCCTGTACTAGGTAAAATATCTTCTCCTCTAATGATATGTGTTATTCCCATACGAATATCATCACAAACACATGCGAAATGATAAGTGTAATTTCCATTACGATCTTGTAATGCAAAATCACCACACTGTTTTTGAATACACTGAGTCTGCTTGCCTAATCGAATATCGTTAAATGACACTAATTCAGATGAAGTACGTAGGCGTACTGTATTCCCTTTTATTGGCAACGCTTTTCCCGAACATGTACCAGAATAATGAAGCTCTTTTTTCTTAGTAGATTGATTAAACTCTATCTCTCTCCGAGAACATGAACAACCATATACTAATCCCTGATGATATAGTTCATCTAATTTCTCTTCATAAAACGAGAATGACCTGCTTTGAAAAACAGGTTCGTTAACCCACTCAAATCCAAATTGACAAAGATCATTAAATAATGCTTTTTGATAATCTAACTTAAAACGGGTAACATCATGATCCTCTATTCTCAGTTTAATTGATAGATTATAAACTTTTGCAAAAGCAGATAGATAAATTAGATGAAGAAGGTGTCCAGCATGAAGATACCCCGTCATACTAGGGGCAAAGCGAGTAATCATTATATATTCCGAACTTTACTTAAGAAGCTTTCTATCTTTTTTATATCTTTTTTTCCAGGACTTGACTCGACTCCAGAGCTAACATCTACTCCATCAGGGTTTACAGTCAATATAGCATCAGTAACATTTTCTGGATTCAGTCCTCCAGCTAACAAAATTGGTTTCTTAATTGCTTTAGTAAGCTGAGCTGCTTTATCCCAATCACAAGTTTTTCCGGTACCACCCACAGTATCAGGATTATACGAATCCAATACATATCGATCAAAATTAAAATAAGATTCAATAAAATAAAGCTCTTCTGGTTGCATCGCATTCCAAAATTCTATTCCAACAAAGAAATCACGATCTGCATACCAATTTTCAGGAATACGATGTACCTGAACAGTATCAAATCTTGCGTATTGAATAGCATGAGCTAATTCTCGCTCATTAGGACTTACAAAAACACCAACTCTTCGCATCCCTTTAGGAGTATCCCAATCACCAATAGTTTCAGGTTTTACGTAACGAGATGATTTACTCCATTGTATAAATCCTACAGCATCTGGAGCTAAATTTACAATTTGTTCTAAATCTTCTTTAGATGATATTCCACAAATTTTAGTAAAGAGTCCCATAAGCCCCCTCCTAAATAAACTTAACTAGTTATATCAACAATATCTTCAGCTATTTCAACAGCAGCCTCTAAGGCTACTGATTTATTTTCTTCGCTATTTTCAAAAAACATTGGATTTTGTCCTTCTGCCCAGGCTACATCTAACTCCTGAATGCCTATAAATTCAAAGGCATGTCGAATTTGCCTTGTTAATGCATCTCTATCGTCATCTTCTTTATAAACTCCACCAGAAGAAACGAGAAGTACTACACGCTGGATCTTATGCAATCCTTTTACTCCTTGCTCTTTGTCTAAAGAAAAGGTTAGTCCTGGCATCAATACTTGATCAATCCATGCTTTCATTATAGCTGGAACACTATAATTCCACATCGGCATCGATAAGACCAAAATATCGGCATTATTAAACTTTTCAGCCTGCTGGCTAGCATATGTTAATGCCATTTCTTCAGCCTTTGTAGGCTCATACTCATCGTTAAAAATTGGATTCCAGATTCTTTTATATAAATCATAACTATAAAAAGGGGGCTTCTCTTCGTATAGGTCCATATTAATAAGCTCTACTTCGGGCTTCAGCTCAATTAATTTTCCAAGAAAGGCAGAGGCTAATTGTTTTGATACTGCATCTTCGGTTGGCTTAGGATTTGCACAAACATGTAAAATATTCATATTTTTATTACTCCAAAATTTTAATCGTTTAAATGAAGATCATTAGATAACGCTATTTTTAATATGGTTTCAATCTCATAAACTATAAATAAAGCTTTCTATGCCAATAAGGTCTTTTATTAAGCATTTATTTGCCACAATAGAAAAGAATGCATACAATACCTAGGATTTTTATTTTGAAAGGTAAAAAATGGCACATATAACAACTCCTGAAGCAGAGCAAATATTAGATAAGGAAATTAAAGTTTTAGATCATGGTTTCGTAAGATTAGTTGATTACATGGGTAGCGATGCTCGTATTGTTCAAACTGCACGGGTCTCTTATGGGGACGGCACTAAAACATTGAGAGAGGATGCAGGCCTAATCGACTATCTACTTCGTCATGAGCACACCTCTCCGTTTGAACATGTTATATTTGAATTTCATGCCAAAATGCCTATTTTTGTGGCTCGTCAATGGATTAGGCATCGTACAGCAAGACTAAATGAAATTTCTGGGCGTTATTCTGTAATAAAAGATGAATTCTACGTTCCAGAAACAAAAAACATAAATTTCCAAAACAAGGATAATAAACAAGGGCGTGCGGTAGATGATGTTCCTGATGAGCTAAGAGAAAAAGTTATAAGCTTATTAGCCCAAGACCAAGAATCTGTTTATAAGAATTATGAAGAAATGATCGAAGATGATATTGCACGTGAGTTAGCCCGTATCAATCTTCCCTTATCAACCTATACAGAATGGTATTGGCAAATGGATCTAAAAAATATGTTCCACTTTCTTAAGTTACGAATGGATCATCATGCTCAGTGGGAAATACAAGAATATGGCAGAGCAATGGCGACTATTGTAAAAGCTGTATGTCCATTAGCGTATGATTCATTTGAGAAACATATGGTTAATGGAGCTCGATTTTCCTCGCATGAGATTGATGCTATAAAACAAATGCTAGATGGCAACCCTAATCCTTTAGAAGGAAGAAGGTTGTCAGAGTTTCAGCAAAAGCTTAATTAGAATAAGTAGCTTCTATTAATCTATCTGCTACGATATTTGAGCTATTATTTGATCCTAGTTTCTTATAAAGATTTCTAAATTCTTCAATCATATGAGATCTTTTAGGATGATTATTTAGTAGATCATTTACCTCCGATACTATTTGCTGAGCACTACAATTCTTCTGGATTAACTCTGAGGAAACAAATTTATTTGCCAATATATTTACTAACCCTATATATTTAGTTTTTAAAAACAATTTTGACATGAGATATGTAAGTCCACTTGTTCGATATACTAATACATGCGGAGTACCCAAAATAGCAGCCTCAAGAGTCGCAGTTCCAGAAGTAATAATAGCCAGATCTGCTTCATGAAGTATTTTATGAGTTTGTCCTGTTATAACCTGACATCGATCTGACAAATCAAATGATTTTATTCGCAATGATATGCTTTCATTCGGCGAAGCAATTAAGAATGATGCATTATTTGAGTTAAGCAATTTTTTTGATGCTTCTAGCATAATTGGAAATATTTGTTTTATTTCTTGCTCTCTGCTTCCTGGTAATAAAGCGATTTTCTTTCCATTTCCCCATGGTAATTCAGTCGATCCCAAAGAATTATTATTAATCTGACTAATTAGTGGATTCCCAACATATTCCACCCTTAGCCCTTCGCTGGATAACAACTTTGCTTCAAAGGGAAAAATAGAAAACACCCCATTGACATACTTTTTAAGAATACGGATACGATTATATCGCCAAGCCCATATTTTTGGGGGTATATAATAATAAACAGGAACGCCTAGCTCATTAATTTTTTTAGCAAGCTTTAAATTTAAACCAGGATAATCTATTAGCAAAGCAACAGTGGGCGGATTTTCTCTAATTTGGTTAATAATGTTTTTAATTAATGTACTAAAAAATTTATATTTTATCAGTACTTCTCCTAGGCCCATAACTGCTAATTGATCGCAATGTTCTATAAGCTCCATACCCTCTAATTCCATCTTATCTCCGCCTAGACCATAAAACATAATATTAGGATCTTTAGTTTTAAGGGATCGCATAACATCTGCCGCATGAAAATCGCCCGATACCTCTCCTGCAGAAATAAAAATTCGTTGAATCATCTAAATGCTTCCAATGCAATTATTGAAATATCATGCGAGTTAGCAATCGAAATAGTTTTGTCATAATTGAAAATAATAGTACTTCCTGCTTCAATGCCTAAGCAGGTAGATTTTGCTTTTTTCATAGCATGAATTGTTTTCGGTCCAACTACTGGGATATCAAATCTAAAATCATGTCCGATTTTAGGAAATTTAGCAATAATGGTTCCTGCACCTGCAATTTTTCCAGCCCTTCTTATTGTAGCATTTGTTCCTTCCATTGCTTCTATAGCAACGACATATCCTTTTTTTATAGCGATAGTCTGACCAATATCAAAGTTACTATTTGATTTAATAAAATCAAACCCATGTTGAATGTCTTCTATTTCACTAACAGATGGAGCTCTGCTTGATAAAACGCCTTCCTTAGGTAGGTTATTAGATATAAAAGTATGAGCAGGTAAAACCTTTACTCCTAGTTGCTCTATCTTATCAATAATTGATGTAAAAACAGTATGTGCATTTATAATAGGAAGCTGATGAAGTATCTTTTTCATAGAATTATCTAAACGAATTGAAAAAAGATTTTTAGGTGCAATTTGACCAACTAACATTAAATCATTAATACCGCTTTGCTTAATGCTATCAATCATCTTATTCAACTGCCCTACTCGGAGCCAATGAATATTATTAGCTCCTTTTAAGTTTTTTGGACATGTTTCCCCTTTAAAGGCCAAGACCTCAATATACTTTACGCCTGCTATTCGAGCTTCCTCTATAACAAGCCTGGGATAGTCTCCGCTACCAGCAATAATTAATAACTTATTTATAAGTTCATTTCTCATTATTATATACTTACATAAAAAATAAATTTTTACACATGGTTTATTTTAGGGATATGCTACTATTTACCTTTCGCTTGCTAATAGGGGTCCGTATCTTTTCTTTTTTTTGCCGCACAGACTTAGCCTTTATTTTTGCATTCATGCTAGGCGAATAAATCAATAATATAGATAACAAAAATATTCCAGCTATCGCACCCCATGGGAACCATACTAATTGCAAAACTGAAAACAGAATACCTAGAAACCAGGCCCATCTCTTCATACAGAATAAACCTGTAGTCACTACTATAGAAATTATCGTATACCCTATTATACAGTATAATTTCCAAGTTAATGGATCTTTAACAAAAAGACATCGATACAGAAAAATTAAAAACATTGCTAAATAAAAAAGCGCATAAAATACTGATAAAAGCTGTAATATATTTATTTTTTTTTTACTGGTAACTTTGGTCTTAAAGTTTTCCTGAACAATATGAGCAGCATCACTATCAGCATTTCTTAAAGAATTTCTTTTTATAGGCCGATAAAAAAACAGCTTCAAACCGTAAATAAGTAAACAAATTGAGATTAATAACCCTATTAAAATACCAGCATCTGTTTTTGTATTAAGCACTAGGAAGAAGCCTAAATTTATATTTTTTAAAATATAGTTAGATGCGAATATAATTATTAAAGTTAATATGAGTATAGAGTATGCTAACATTTTTTTATTCATATTACTCCAATCATAAAATAAATGGTCTATATCAAGTATTGTAGCTAAAAACTATATCTTAATCCTGCGCTTAATCTATTTACATCATATCCGCCGCCTAATTGATAATCAAATCCCATTAATAGTGAGAATGATCTATTCATTCTAAGCTGCGTACCCACTCCTAACTCGACAACACTTTTTGCTGATGATAATAAGGGGGTTTGATAGGTTGTATTTCCTCCAGTAATTTTAAAGTCTACTTCTTCATCTATATCACTTACTGTATTTATCCATCCTGCTTTTACTTGAGTGATTAATTCTCTTCCCACAAAGTCTCTTTGGAAAACTCCTGTAAGACCTAGCCTCATTTGAAATTCAGAAGAAGAAAAACTATCTAAAGATACAGGAACGATTTCATCCGAAATATCTATTGCGTTATCTTGATCATATGAATTAATTATAAAGCCTATTTCTGGAGTCCAAGATCCTGATGTATTTTTAATGATATACCCCGTACCTAAATAAATTGTTAAATCCGATGCTGAATAATCTGTGTTTAAATCAAATATTCCGCTGGACTGAAATTCGGAGGAAATATTTGCTACTGACACACTAGACTCAAAAAATAAACCATCTGTTAAATAGGTGGCATATCCGCTAATATGATTTCCTGTTCCTGTATATTCTCCAGAAGAATCCATAGTTGTAGTTTGATTAAATAATCCTCCAACGACTCCTATAACAAAACTTTTAGATACATAATCAAAGCCTAAGACCGATCCAAATCCTGATAGACTATATCCTTCAAACATATTATCCGCAGAAGACTTCCCATTTGAAGAATATCCTTTTGCCCATATGGAGCTTTTGGTATTGGTTCTATAAGGTCCGTTTACCCCAACTGGCGAAAAGTTTTGTTGAAGCTCAGCTCTTCTTTTACTAATTCTTTCACCTACAACTCTTAATATGCCATTTCTTTGATGACTAGTTACACGAGGCAAGACGATGGTTCGATCGTATACATTACTTAAATCTTCTGATGTTGATGATTGACTAAAAACCGTATCCATCATTCTAGAAGCAGAAGTAGATTGCAGCTGATCAATTTCATTAAGAATGCTTTCATTCTTTGATCCTCTTTCAACATTAATTCCATAATCCTCATCCATCAAAGAACGACGATCAAAAATTGCATATAAACTATCGTTAACAATATAACTATCCTTAACCTCTATCGAAAGTGGGGTCGAAAATAATGCATCAAGATCTTCGTCTTCGACAATTAAATTACCTGAAGCTGAGGCTAAATGATTCGTATATCTGTTGTTTATAGCAAAAGAACTAGAGCTATATTCTCCTTGATTAAATTGTACTAAAGCGCCTGATTTAAATATAATATCTTCAGCATCTAGTTTTGCAGTGCCCATATTCGTTTGTACGTTAACTCTTAGGATTGCTCCGTAATCTTGTTGATAATCCTCTGGAACACTTAATGAGCCATCAGTAAGATCTAGTATGGAGTTCTCACGTACACGAAAATGATCTACCTCTACATTGAGTTCATCCCCTTGATTAAAAGTGACGGTAGCTCCATTATTGATATCTATCGAATCAAATCCTAAATACCTATTCTTATGCACATCATTCCAATAAAAGCTTTCGGAAATAGACAATGTATCATTTGACCCTACTAGTGCATTAACCTCATCAAAAATATTATCCGATAAAGAAAATTCCCATGTTTCATTTTGATCAGTTAAATGAATACTTTGAAAATTTGTATATCTCGGATCGACATGCTGTGATTTAGAGAAATTTGTAATGATATTTGCGAAATTAGTAAAACTCAAAGTACTTGCTATAGTATCATTGCCCGTTATAGAATTTAATGATTCATCTCCCTGAGAAGCATACCATTTATAATTACCCCCTATTAAATTTAATTCCTCAAATCCCCTAAAAAGCTTTCCAGGTCCTATGTCAGAAGAATCTTTTATATTATAAAAAACTCTTAATGTATCTTCACCATCTCCTCCATCTACATAAATAAGCTGAGAATCTGACGATCGAGTAATCCAGCTATCATTTCCGTCAGCCAGATTTACTTGATGAAAGTTTGTGTATTGATTAGTAATAAATATTTTCGATGAAGAAGGTAAGTTCCCTAATATTGTATTTGTTCCTAATCCG
>MDSV01171228.1_pt1 | contig 18668 bp, 5 predicted proteins | sample 810851 | NCBI WGS metagenome assembly MDSV01 (sample SAMN05326640, study PRJNA326480) | marine metagenome | isolation source: seawater | place: Atlantic Ocean: North East | collected 2012 | reverse complement strand
GGTCGTCGAGAAGCCGCTGCACGAGTACCGCGTCGAGACCGGCGGCGCCTGGCTCGCCTACGGCGCCGAGACGACGACCGACGACGACGACGACGACGACGACGACGACGATGACGAGCGCGAGACCGAGACCGATATCGTGACGAATCCGCGGGCGACCGAGTCGTCGCGCGCGACGGATGAACGGAAAGCGTCTACGGAAGACGCTTCCGACAGCAGAGGCGCGCTTCGTCGGCCGCGGCAGTTTCCCGAGCCGCCGGCGGCCGAAAAGGCGGCGCCGTCCGGCGACAGGGTCTCCGAGTCGACGGATTCCGCGCGCCTGGTGGTGGACGCGCTCGACGCCGTCGACCTGGACGCGGAAGGCGCCGCGGAGCGCCACACCGCGGGCCACTTCACGCGCGCGGATTTGGACGCGTCCGCGGATGACGGCGACGTCGACTTCTCCGGCGACGCCGCCGACTCGGACGCCTTCGTCTCCGCGGACGAAGCGTCGGATGACGACGAGGCGGCGTCGTCGGATGCCTCGGTGTCGTCGGGAGAAGCGCATCGATCGGCTGACTCGCACTCGCAGACGTCTCGCGAGACGCGCGAGGCGCGGCGCGCCGCCGGGTACGTCGTCGGGTCGCACCTCGATACCATGTCCGGCGGCAAGAAGACGGAGCTCGTCGTGAACGCCGCGGACGCGCGGCGGCGCGGCGTGCGGGTGGGCGTGTTGGAGGACGGCCGGCTGGTGGAGACGTGGTACGAGGACAGCGCCGGGCCGGGCGAGGGTATGCGCGTCGGCGACGTGTACCTGGGTGTGGTGGCGAAGGTCATCGGGGGAATGCAGGGTGTGCTCGTCGACGTCACCGGGAAGGGCCCGCCGTACTCGCTCATGCAGAAGGGCGTCGACGAGCCCGCGCTCGCTTGGCGCGAGGCGGACGCGGGGTACGAGCGGGACGTCGAGCTGGAACGGATGGAAAAGGCGGCGGAGGCGCGGGGTGACGCGAAACGCGCGGCGGAGGCGGAGCTCGCCGCCCCGGGCGCGACCGAGTCTTCGACGGAGTCTTCGACTTCGGTGGCAGAAGTCGAAGACTTCGTCTCTCCCGGCTCGCTCGGCGACGCGAAGGCGTCGGTTGACGAGCGCGCATCCGACGCGCGTCTCGCGCGCCTGGAGCGCAAGGCGGCGGCGAGCGCCATCGGCTCGCGCGCCGGCGGACGCTGGGCGGACGCGTGGGCCGAGGGCGTGGGCGTGAGCGACAGCTTCGACGGCGAACGGGCAGACGCGGGGTCGAGCTCGGCCGAGACCGTGGCGGCGTCGCTGGAGACGTTTGCCGATGCGCAGACGGACGCGGACGGAGGCGCGGGCGTCGCAAAAAAGTCGACCGCCGCCGCCGCCGTCGCCGAAGAGGCGGAGGTACGCGCGCCGCCGCCGTTCGCGTGGGCCCCGTGGCGGCGCGGCGGCGGCGCGGCGCGCGCGGCGCAGGCGGAGGCGTCGCGAACCGACGAAGGGCTCGCGTCGGAAGATGCCGACGCGAGCCCTTCCGACGCGGTTTCGAGCGAAAGCGCCGACGAAGGAGGCGAAGCGGCGGCGGAGAGCGACGACGCGCGCGGCGCGCCGCTCACCGCGGCGGAGCGCCGGGGCGGGCGGGGCGTGGTCGACGATTGGGTCCCGGGCATGCCCGTCGTGGTGCAGGTCACGCGGCTCGGCAGCGGGCACAAAGGCCCGCGCGTCACGGCACGTCCCACGCTTCCCGGGCGCAACGTCGTGCTCTGCCCCGACGGCGAGGGCGTCTACGTGAGCCGCAAACTGGCGGGCGCGGCGCGCGCGTACGTCAAAGCCGTGGGGTCGGAGGTGGCGCCGCCCGATTGCGCGCTGATCATGCGCACGGAGGCTGCCGGCGTCTCCAAGGAGGTGCTCGCCACGGACATCAACTCGCTCGCCGCGGACTGGCACGAGGTGAAGCGCCGCGCGGAAACCGCCGTGGCGGCGTCCGGCGAGCACCGCCGCTCGCCGATGCCGCGCCGGCTGCTGGACGCGGCCACCGCCGAGCAGATTCTCGTGCGCGACTTGTTCGGCGAGCGCGTCGCGAGGCTGGTGGTGGACTCGGCGCGCGCGCGCGACGCCATCGTGGAGGACCTGCGCAAGACGGGCGCCACCGAGGAGACGATCGCGAAGGTGGAGCTTCTCGAACCGCCGAAGGAGTCGGTCGGCGAGCGTCTCGGCGCGTCAGACGCGCGCGACGCCGGCGCGAGAACGAGAGCTCCGGAGGTTTGGGACGCGCTCGGCTTGCGAGACGCCGTCGCGTCTGTCGAACAGGAGCGCGTCTGGCTCGACCCCGAGGCGCTTCCCGGCGCGCACCTGGTGATCCAGCGCACGGAGGCGCTGACCGCGGTGGACGTCAACGCGGGCCGGGCCGCGTTCAGCGCCGAAGGGAACACGGAGAGCGTCGCGTTCGCCGTGAACGTCGCGGCGGCGGCGGAGATGGCGGCGCAGCTGCGGCTCCGCGACGTGGGGGGGCTCGTCATGATCGACTTCATCGACATGACCAAGCGGAAGCACAGGCGAGCGGTGGAGGCGTCGTTTCTCGAGGCGGCGAAGCGCGACCGCGCGCAGGTCACGTTTCTGCCGATTTCGCCCCTCGGCGTGATGGAGGTGGCGCGCGAGCGCCTGCAGGGCAACCACGCCGGTAGGTTCGTCGTCGCCGACGAGAAGGGCATGCCCGTGGACCCCGACCGACCGGCGGGCGGACCGCGCCGCGTCCGCGGTCCCCGGCCGCCGCCCTGGGCGCGCGGCCGAGCGCCGAGCGGCGGGGTTTCGGCGGACGCGCGGGCGCTTGCTCGAGGCCGGGGAATCGACGGCGGCGGGGGAATCGACGGTCGCGAAGGCGCCGACGAGCGCGCGGCACACCCGCGCGGGTTCCGCGGGTTCCGCGACTCGAGTCGCCGCCGCGAGCCTTCGCGGAACCGGGGCGCCGTCGCGAACCACTCGGGGTCGTTTTACGGCGGCGCGCGGCGAGGGCGGCGCGGCGGTAAGGCGCGCGGCGCGCGGAAAAACGCCGCCGACCCGGGGTCCGGCGACGGGGCGTTTTAGGGAGAGGGGTAGGGTTTCGCGATCGCGTGACGATAGCATCGATACGGGTCGTGCGGTGCGTTCGATCGTCCGCGGTGAACGAGCGGGTGCGCGCGTCTATCTACGGAGATGAGTCGCGCGCGTGGGAGCGCGCGCGCGTTCGCCAAAGCGTCTTCGCAAATCTGTCAGTCTGTCACCGCGAAAAATGTCCCGCTTTCCCGCGGGGCCCCGCACTGACTGTTGTCAGACTGTCCGCTCCTTGGCAACGCTTCGACGCTTGGCACACGACCGGGAAAAATTCTGAAAAACTCGTCGGCGTTTCCAAGACGCCGCGCTCGCGCCGTGGGTGGGATCGCGCCGTCGACGTCGCGTGCCATTCGCGGGGTGCGCGGGGTTCTCGAGCGCCAGGGAGGCGAGCGGACGCGGCTCGAGTCGTCCGGGTCGGTGGCGGGCGCGCGCGATCGCCGCGATCGAGGCTGGCGACGCGTGGGCGCCGCTTCGAGGAAACGGCGCGCGCGATGGCGGGTGCTCGAAAGGAGCGCCGAGCGCGCGGGTCCGGCGACTCGGGCGACACCCCGAGCGGCGAACGCGCGGGGAACGACGGGGCGGGCGCGGTGGCTTCCAGCATGGACTGGGAGACCCCCGAGGTACTCGCGGCGATGAACGACGCGGACTTCGCGAGAGCGGTGCAGCGCGCGGTCGCGTCGCACCGAAAGATCTTCGTCCACCAGGAACGTAACTGGGCCGCGGTGCGTCTCCGCGCCAACCTCAGGACCACCCGCGTCGCCGCGGAACGCGCCAGGCAGGGGCTCGGCGCCTCCGGCCGAGCGCGCGCGCGCGCGAAACTCGCGCTCGCCGCGCCCGAAAGCCTCCCTTCGCGCGACGCGCCTCCCGCCGTCGCCTCGGTCGTCGTGAGGTATAAAAAGTTGCGCAAGGGCAAGGCGGCGCGGGGCGAGAAGCGGGGCGAGACGGGCGCGCCCGCGGAGACGCGGCAGGCGGCGCCGCTCGAGGCGCTGCCTCGCGCGGAAAACGTGCCGCGGTACACCTCGTACCAGTACTGCGCGGACACGAACGCGCACATGCACGACGAGGTGCGCCGGAGGCTCCTGTACGCCGACCAGGAGGGCGAGATGCGCGCGGCGAGCGACGACGACGACGACGGCGAGGAGGACGACGGCGAGGACGACGAGTCCGACGAGTCCGACGAGGAGACCACGCCCGGGAAACGAAGCCCGACAGCGGGCAGGAGCCAAGGCGCGAAGAGCCCGGCGCGCGTCTCTCAGGAGACGAAAAAGCCGAGGATGACGGCGGCGATGCGCGCGGCGGAGAAGCGACGCAAAGCCGAGGAGACTGCCGCGGAGCTTGCCGCCTTGGAGGAAACGAATTGGTCGCCGAGGGAAGACTACATGCTGTTCGCCCTGGCGACGACGCTCGGCGAGAGGAGCCGCGTGCTGGACGCCATCGCCGAGACGATGCAGACGTCCGCCACGAAGCTCCGAGCGCGGCTGAAGCAGCTCAAGGGTCGCGGAGGGGTCGCCGCCGCCGAGAAGAGCGACGACGCCGAGAAGGCGAAGCGTCCCCCCGAGACGCTCGAGACGCTCGAAGAGACGTACGCGCGCGCTCTGGATGCTGTGCGCTCCGGCGCCACCGCCCACGCCGAGTTCCGCGCCGCCGCCGCGCGCGTCGCGGCGCGCGCGAGCGCCGGGCGCGTCGGCGGAGGGGACGCGGGCGCCGTCCCCGCGGAGGAGGCGCCCGCCGCGCTCGGGATGGTGACCGTCCCGAAACGCGACCCCGAAGACTTCGACGCGGACCTGGACGACGGCCGGGACGCGCCCGGGACGGAGACGGGGACGGACCGTCCCTCCAGCCTGGCCGTCGCGCGGAAGCACGCCGCGTCGGCTTTGGCGCGCGAGCGCTCGGCGACGTGGAGCCTGACCGCCTGGCGGTTCCTGGTGCGCTCGGGGGACGCGCTCGAGCGCCTTCCCGAGGCGGAGGGTTCGGGCCCCGCGGCGCGCGCGCGAGAAGCGCCTCGTCGCGCGGGCGTCATATTCGACGACGAAAACGTCGAGGAGGGTCTGGATTCGTTCCGGACGCTCTTCTGCGCGCGGTGCCACGTGTACGACTGCAACCTGCACGGCTCGGGTCAGATGGAGCGCGGCGCGTCGCGCGCGTACGAACCTCCCGTTCCCGAACGGGGTCCCGGCGGCCGCCCGAAGGCGCCCAAGGAGCGGGACGCGCGCGCGGCGGCGAAGGAAACCGACGGCGACGCGAGAACGAACGCGGCGGGGGGCGCGACGCGCGGCGCGCCGACGCCGTGTTCGCGGTCGTGCTGGTTGCGTGCCGCCGACCGCGCGCTTCCTCTGCACGACCCGCACGCCGCGCGCTGCGACGCCGAGGCGTACGTCGCCGCGCAGGCGTTGTTGCCCGACGCGTACGCGCTCTGGTCGCGCGAGAAGCGCGAGTGGTACGACGCCTTCCTGGACGACGCGTCCGCCTCCGCCAACGGCGGCGTCGAGTGGTCGGCGTTCGAGACGTCCGCGTTCGAGAAGCTGCGCGAGGCGTTCGCGAGCGCGGAAGCCGGCGGCGCGCGCGTCGACCCGTGCGCGCTCGCGAGGGCGATCGACGGGCCTTCCTGCCGAAGCGTCCACGCGCGCCTGACGTACCGCGACCGCGTCGCGCGCGTCCGGGCGGCGCGCGGCGAGGCGGCGGAGGCGCGCGAGGCGTCGGACAAGAAAAAAGGTCACGGGAAGAAACGCAAAAAGTCCATGTACGGCAAAACGCAGAGCGCGAAGAAGAAATCGGCGCGGCGCGCCATCCCGGACGCGCAGTACCGGCCGTGCGAGTGCTGCTCGAACCCGGGCGACGGCGACGAGTCCGGCGTTTCCGAGAAACGCGCCGCGTGCGGCGCCGACTGCTCGTGCTCGGCGGTGGGGAACTTTTGCGAGAAGTGGTGCTCGTGCGGCGGAAAGTGCGACAACGCGTTCAAGGGGTGCTCGTGCAAGCAGGGCGCTTGCAACACGCGCGCGTGCCCCTGCTTCGCCGCCAATCGCGAGTGCGACCCCGACATCTGCAAGCGGTGCTCGCACACCGCCGAAGCCTTCGCGCACGCGCGGCGGGACGGGTGGCCGTTTGAGGATCTCTGCATGCCCGTGCCGGCGGCGCCGGCGGCGCCCACGGAGTTTTCTCGCGCGCGCGTGAAACCGAACGAGCCGTGCGGGAACATGCGCGTGTTGCTGTCGCAGCGGAAACACGTGCAGCTGGGGTTGTCGCGCGTGGCGGGCTGGGGCGCGTTTCTGCGCGACGGCGCGGCGCGTAATGAGCTGATCGGAGAGTACACCGGCGAGCTCATCACGCACAAAGAGGCGGATCGGCGCGGCAAGGTTTACGACAAGCATTCGCTGATCAGTTTCCTGTTCAACCTGAACGACTATTACGTGTTGGACGGGCACCTGCGCGGGAACAAGCTGAAGTTCGCGAACCACTCGAGCACGCCCAACTGCTTCGCCAGAGTTTTGATGGTGCGCGGCGACCACCGCGTCGGGATCTTCGCGCTGCGCGACATCGAGCCGGGCGCCGAGCTCTTCTTCGACTACTGCTACGAGCGCGACAAGGCGCCCGACTGGGTGGAGTTCGACGACCTCCCGGGGACCTCCGCGGCGAAGAAAAATAAACCAAACGCGAACGCGATGAAGGTGAGGGCGTAGTGGTAGCGGGGGTCGGGAAGGGCGAAGCGTTTTGAAGTGTACCGAAGCGTGTACCGAAGCGTTCGTCGCGTGCTTTTCATGCGTCATGACGAAAAAGAATCGTCGCCTCACGCGCCCCGCTCCTTGATCGCCGCCTGCGCCGCCGCGAGCCTGGCGATGGGCACGCGGAACGGCGAGCACGAGACGTAGTCCAGGTTTTGCCTGTGGAAGAAGTCCACGGACGCGGGGTCGCCGCCGTGCTCGCCGCAGATGCCCACCTTCAGGTCGGGCCGCGCCGATCGCCCGCGCGTCACCGACGTCTCGATGAGCTGTCCGACGCCCTCCTGGTCAAGCACCTGGAAAGGGTCGTGCTTCAGGATGCCCCGCTCGAGGTAGGTGGGCAGGAACTTCGAGACGTCGTCCCGCGAGTACCCGAACGTCATCTGCGTCAGGTCGTTCGTGCCGAAGGAAAAGAACTCCGCGCCCGCCGCCGCGATGGCGTCCGAGAGCAACGCGGCGCGCGGGATCTCGATCATCGTCCCGACGCGGTAAGACACCGTCACGCCCTTCTCGGCGAACACCTCGCCGGCGGTTTCGCGAATCATGGAAATCTGGTGCTCGAGCTCCTTCACCGTGCCGACGAGCGGGACCATGATGTCGGGCGCAACGGCCACGCCGTCGTTCTGCGCGTCGCACGCCGCCTCGAAGATGGCGCGCGCCTGCATGCGGCCGATCTCAGGGTACGCGATCGCCAGCCGGCACCCCCGGAACCCGAGCATGGGGTTGATCTCGGCGAGCTTCTCGACGCGTTCGACGACTTCGTCCTCGCTCGCGCCGGTGTCGGCGGCGAGCAGCGCCACGATCTCGTCCAGCTCGCCGTCGGGCAGGAACTCGTGCAGGGGCGGGTCCAGCAGACGGATCGTGACGGGCAAGCCGTCCATCGCGGCGAAGATGCCGGCGAAGTCCGAGCGCTGGAACGGAAGCAGATCCGCGAGCGCGGCTTCACGCTCGGGCGTCTCGCTCGCCATGATCATGCGCCGCACAGTGCGGATGCGCTCGCCCGAACCGAAGAACATGTGCTCGGTGCGCACCAGACCGATGCCCTCGGCGCCGTTCTCGCGCGCCACCGCGGCGTCCTCGGGGGTGTCCGCGTTCGCGAGCACCTTCAGCCGCCGCTCGGCGTCCACCCAGGACATGAACGTGCCGAGGTCGCCGGAGATGGCGGGCGGCGCCAGCTCGGCGGCGCCGCGAATCACCTCTCCGGTGGTGCCGTTCAGGGACAGCCAGTCGCCCTCGTGCAGCTTGACGCCTCCGAGCGACAGCCACCGGTTCTCCTCGTCCACCACCAGCTCCGCGCACCCGGAGACGCACGTCTTGCCCCAGCCGCGCGCCACAACCGCCGCGTGCGAGGTCATGCCGCCGCGCGCCGTCAATATGCCCTCGGCGGCGTTCATGCCGCCCACGTCCTCGGGGGAGGTCTCCACGCGGACCAACACGCACTTCTTGCCCTGCGCGTGAAGCTCCTCGGCGGTCGGGGTGTCGAAAACCACCTGCCCCACGGCAGCGCCGGGGGAGGCGGGCAGGCCGACGCCGATGACGTCCGCGGCGTACGCAGCCTCGTCTCTGAACTGCGGGTGCAGAAGTTGGTCGATGTGCGTCGGTTCCACGATGCCGACGGCGGCGCGCTCGTCGATCAACCCCTCCGCCACGAGGTCGACGGCGATCTTCACGGCGCCGGCGCCGGTGCGCTTGCCCGACCTCGTCTGGAGCATGTACAGCTTCCCCTCCTGCACGGTGAACTCGATGTCCTGCATGTCCTTGTAGTGCTTCTCTAACAGCTGCGTGTTCCGCACCAGGTTCTCGTACGCCTCCGGCAGCGCCTCGCGCATGCGCGCGATGTCCTCCGGGGTGCGGATGCCCGCCACGACGTCCTCGCCCTGCGCGTTCACCAGGTACTCGCCGTACAGCAGGTTCTCGCCCGTGCTCGGGTTGCGCGTGAAGCAGACGCCCGTCCCGGAGGTGTCGCCCATGTTCCCGAACACCATCGCCTGGATGTTCACCGCGGTGCCCTTCAAACCGACGATGCCGTTGATGGCCATGTACTTCTTGGCGCGGTCGCTGTTCCAGCTGTCGAACACGGCGTGTGCCGCGAGTCGCATCTGCTCCGCCGGCTCCTGGGGGAACTGCAGACCGACGTCGTCGTACACGGACTTGTACCGCTCGACGAGCTCGCGCAGGTCACTCTCGCTGAGCTCGTTGTCGTTCGCCACGCCCACCTCCCGCTTCAGGGCGTCGATCTGCTTCTCGAACAGGTGGTGGTCGATGCCCATCACCACGTCGCCGTACATGTCGAGGAACCGACGGTAGGAGTCAAACGCGAACTTCTCGCCGGCTTTGCGCGCCAGGCCCTCCACCACCTCGTCGTTCAGCCCGAGGTTCAGCACGGTGTCCATCATTCCGGGCATGGAGACAGCGGCGCCGGAGCGCACGGACAGCAGCAGCGGGTTCTCGGGGTCGCCGAGCTTTTTCCCCATGCACTTCTCCACAAACGCGAGCGACTCGAGCATGTCCTCCCAGCACCCGGAGGGCAACGCCCCGCCGTTCTCGTGGAACTCCGCGCACACCTCCGTGGTGACGGTGAACCCGGCGGGCACGGAGAGACCGATGGAGGACATCTCCGCGAGGTTGGCGCCCTTGCCGCCCAGGAGCGACTTCATGGACGCGTTGCCGTCGGCGGCTCCGTCGCCGAAGACGAACACGCGCTTCGCCACGGGGGGGGCCTCGGTGACAGCGCGCGCCACCACGCGCGCGGGGGCGCGGCCGCGGGACGGGCGCGCATTCTGAGGGAAGGAGGCGACGGAGGTGGTCAAAATGGGGCGCCGAAAAGGCGCGCGACGCCGGGACTCGATGCCGGGACTCGAGACGTCCCGCGGCACCCGCGCGCGTCGCGGCGGTCGTCTCGGAAAAGCCGCTGACGAGTCGAGTCGGATAAAGCGACAAGGCGCGCGATCACGCGCGTGGGCGTACCTGGCGGCGGAGCGCGGGCGCGAGCCGGGCGCCGAGAGGCGCCGCGACGGCGTGAACGGCGGGCATAGACAGTGCCTTCGAGTAAAGAGAGCGTGAAGGTGGAGCGACGGGCGCGCGTCGATCTCTCCGACCACCCCCTGTGGCCCTCGACCAGAAGACGCCGTCACGAGATCTCGGGTGCCGAGGCGAATTACCGTTTCTGGAACACGAGTATCTAGTCTCAGAATCGCGTAAACACGCACACTTTTCATGCATTTTACACGTATGAACACGCAGTCAGTCATCACGTCGCGGGCGGCGCGTCCGTCTCGCAGACGTCCCTAAACGGCAAGCCCAGCGCTCGCGACAACGCCTCGTCGACGACGAAGGCTGGGATCCACCGCGCTGCGCACGCCTGTCCGCGCGCTTCGCGTCGGCGGAAAAGCGCCGTGGCGAGAAACGACACGCCCGCGAGCGCGAGAACGAGCGCGAGCGCGAGGACGAGCGCCGCCGTCGGCGCCGCCGTCCGTCCTTCGCGCATTCGCGTCGGGCTTCGCTTCCCGGCGCCGAAAAAAAGCCGCGGAAGAAAAGCCGCCTCCGCGCGTCGCGCCGCCGCCTTAGCGCCGTTCGCTTCGTCCGAGAAGGCGCTCGCCTCTTCTCCGCGGTGTATGGTTTCGGTCGCGCCGCGCAGCTTCCGCCTCGCCTCGCGCAGGTCCTCGCGGAGCTTGGTCTCGACGGAGTCGCGCCGGGCCTCCACCGCCTGCGTCGCCGCCTCCGCCAACGCCGCAGCCGCCCGCGCGCCCGCCGCGGAGGAGCACGCGCTGGACGCGCGCGCCTCCGCCGCCGCCGTTGCCGAGCGAGCCTCGTCGAGCTCGAGACGCAGGCGCTCGCGCTCGCGGTGCCACTCGCGCGTCGCGTCGCGCGCGCGTGCCGCGTCGCCCCCGGAGGGGGGCGAAACGATTAATTCTCCACCGAGTCCGCCGTCGCTCTTCGTCCTTCTCTCCTTCTCGACTCTCAAACTCGCTTTGGCAAACGCGAGCTCAGACTTGACCTCGATGATCTCCCCGAGCCGGGACTCGTCGTGCGCGAGCGCGGCCGCTCTGGCCTTCGCGAGCTCGCGCTCCACGCTCTGGCACCGCGCGCGCTCGCGTTCCAGGTCGTCCGCCACTTCGTTCGCCGCGGCGAGCATCTCGTCGAAAACCTTCTTGTTCTCGGCGTCGGCGGCGCTCGAGGCGGCGAGCGCCTCGGCGAGGCGTCGCTTCGTGTCCCTCAGCTCCGCGGAGAGGCGCTCGACGTCCGCGCACGGAGCCGCACCGACGGTTAGGCTCGCGTCCGAGAGGGCGCGCGAGGGCCCGCGCGACGCCGCGTCGGTTCGTTCCGACGACGCCGCGCGCTTCGCCGACTCCGCCGCCTCTCGCCCGGCTTCGCGCAAGTCGCGCTCGACGTCGCCGAGCTTTTTCTCCGCCGCCGCGAGCGCCGCGCGCGCCGCCGCGGCTTCGTACTCGCGGACGCGCGAAGGCACGACGTTCGTCTGATGGTTCGGTCGGTTCAGATCCGCCGCGACGAGCGCGAGGGGAGAGTCGAAGGAGATTTTACGTTCCTCCGTCTCTGGCGCTTCCGTCTTCGGCGAGAGGCGGCCGTCGTCGCGTTCGATCCGCGCGTCCGCGTCGGTGTGCGTCGGGGTTTCGTCACCGAAGACGCTCCTGCGCACAGCCTCGCGCGCGGGCGTGGTCGCCTCGATCTCCTTCTGGAGCGTGAGCGACCGCGCGGACGGCGCCTTTGAAGGCGCCGACGCGTTTTTCGCTTCGGCGCTGATTGATTTTTCGTCGACGCGCGTCTCGCGGGCGGGACACGACGAAGGCGTCTTGGTGGGTCTGCGCGTCAGCATTTTCCGCGTGGCCGACAAACCTTCGGCGTCGCTGGACGCGGTGGAGGGCGTGGAACCGGCGGCGAGCGCCAGGTTCAGGCGTCGCACCTCCGCGGCGACCCCGGGGGAGGTCTCGTCCGGGGGAGCGGAAGGGACCATGCGCGGCGATGGCTTTGACGAGCGCTCGTCGTTGCTTGTGGTTCTCGGGGCGAAACGAAGAAGGGCGAATGCGAAAAATTCGCCACCGCTCGTCGGCGACTCGAGCTCAGCGCGGAGTGGTTCGTCTCCTCGATAACCCTGGACGAAAGCGTGACCGACGGTTCGTTTCGAACACCGCGCTCGGAAGCCCTTCGCTCGGCTTCCGGCGCGACGCCCTCTGAGAAGTGGTCTCCGACACGAGCCCCCCGCTCGACGACTCGAGAAAAGCGCATACTTCTTGGAAGGATAAAAAACGCGGATCGCAGACACGTCCGCAGTGGGCGCGCGGGGGAAAACGGACACCGGGTTCGGAAAACGGCCTTTTTCAAAGTCGATCCGTGAAACAACACCACCTCGCACGGACGAGAAAGTCCAACTTAACTCGGCGTCGGGAATCCGCCGTCGCAACGCCCTCTGAATCTCGCGCGCACCGTCCCCGACAGCCACTCGTCCGCGAACGCGGCGAGGACGCCGAACGCGCCTCCCGCGCACGCCCCCGGGCTCCCCGAAGCGCCGCGCGCCGCGGCGACCAGGAAAGCGAACAGAACCACGAAGCCGGCGATCGCGGCGGAGACGGCGCGCCGCCGCCGGCGCGCGGCGCGAAGAAACCAAGCTCGCTCGCGCGCCGCCGTTTCCCGCCGCGCCGAACCCGGCGCGGACGGATTTTTGGGACTCCTAGGACTCCTAGGACTCCTTCCCGCCGCAGAAGGGCTCCGGCGCGCGCGCGCGAGGCCGACCAGGCCAGCCACCGCCGCGGGCGTCGCCGCGAGCTCCTCGTCCGACGCGTTCGTTCCGTTCGACCCGAACTCGTCGTCGGAACCGGAAGCCGTCGAAGACGACGACGACCAGTCCCCGAAAAAACCCCCTTCGTCGCGCGCGGCGCGCCCCTCTCGGGGCGTGCGTCCCTTGCCCGTCGTCGCGGGGACGGACCTTTTCGGTCGACGGTCGGTTTCGTTCCGGTACCGCCGCGCGCGATTTACGTCCACGGGCGTGCTCGGCGCCGAGCCGGCGGTGAACGCCCGGTTTCGGTCGGACGTCCGTTTCCCGCCGAAACGAGCCAGACTCTCGGCGCGCGCGGTTTCCAGCTCGCGCCCCGCGGCGTCGCGCTCCGCCTCCGCCTCCTCCTTCTCCAGGCGCGCGGCGGCGGCGGCGGCTCGCGCGCGCTCGAGCTCAACCTCCAGGTTGCGCACCTTCGCGTGGAGCTGGCTTTCCTTCGACGCCGCGGACTCCAGCTCGCACGCGATGGCCTCGCGCGTCGCCTCCACCGCGGACAGACGCGAGGCGGCTTCTTCGCCGCCGCGCGCCGCCGCGCGCGACGCCGCCAGCTCGGCGACGACGCGCGCATGCTCCGACTTGAGCGCCGCCAGCTCGGAGAGTGAAGCCGCGCTGGACGCCGAGGCCTCCCGGGCTTTAGACTCGGCGTTCTCGCGGGCCTTCGCGGCCGTGGTCGCGTCGCGCGCGGACGCGGCAGCCTCCGCGCGCGCGGAGGCCAAGTCGCCGCGCGCAGAGGCGAGTTCGGCGCGAGCCTCTCTGGCGCTCGCCTGCGCCTCCGCCCCCGCCGCCTTCGCGTCGGCGTCCCGCCGCTCCTTCTCCGAGAGTTCGCGCGCCGCCTCCGCCAGCTGGAACGCGGCGTCCGTCTTCTGCGCGCGCAGCGCGCGTTCCGCCTCATCGGCCGCCTCCCGGTCCGCGGCGGCGGCCACGCGCACGGACTCGGCGGTTGCGCGCGCGGCGTGCGCATCCGCCTCCGCGGCGTCGGCGCGCCGCGACGCGGCGGCCGCGGCGCTTTCCGCCCGCGCCTTTGCCTCGGCCAGCGCCGCAGCCTTCTCCGCCGCGCCCGCGAGCTCGGCGCGCGCGCGCCCCGCCTCTGCCTCCGCGGCCTCGGCGCGTCGCAGCGCCGCTTCCGCGCGCGCTTCCTCCGACTTCTTCGCGGACGCGGACGCGGACGCCGCGCGCGCTTCCATCGCAGACTCAGCCGCCTCGGCTTTTTTAACGAGTTCGAGCTCTCGAGCCTGTCGCGTCTCGGCGGCAATCTCGGCGACGGCGACGCGTCTCTCGGCATCCTCGAGCTTCGTCTCCAACTGACGCGTCTGTCGTTTGTGTTCCCGCCGTTCCCTCTCGCGCTCCTCGCGCAAAGTCTCGAGTCGCGCTTCCAGTCGCTCGCGGTCCTCGGCGACGCGCCTCGCCGCCTCGCGCTCAGTCGCGGCGCGCGCCTCCGCGTCGGCGCGCGCCTCCTCCGCGTCGGCGGCGGCGCGACGCTCCGCCGTCGTCGACGCCTCGAGCGCCGCTCGCGCTTCGGACAGCGCCTCTTCGGCCTGCGCCAGCTCGACGGAGTGCTTCTGCTCCTCCAGCGCCTTGGCCTCCCGCAAAGACACCTGCGAGGTCTGCGTCACAGCCTCAAGCCGCTTTGTGGTCTCCGCCAGCGACTCCGCCAGCGCGTCCGACTCGAGGCGGAAACGCTCGGCGTCGTCCGCCGCCGCCCCGAGCGACGTCTCCGCCGCCGCGGCGCGGCGCGCCGCCTCCGCCTGCGCGCCGCGCGCCTGCTCGAGCTCGGCGCGTAACGCCTTCAGCTCGCGCTCGGCGGGCTCGGAAGGAACGGCGACGGCCGTCGCGGCTGTTCTTTCCCGCAGCTTGTGCACCTCCGCCCACAGCTCCTTCTCGCGCGCAAACGCCGCCGCGGTTTCCTCCTTGGCGGCATCCACGCGCGCCTTCGCCTTCCTCGCCTCGACGTCCAGCGCGCGCGCGTGCGCCGTCTCCGCCGCTTCCAGCCGCGCGGTCAGCCGGCGCACCTCGCGGTCGAGCGAGTGCGTCTTCGCCTGCAGAAAGAGCGCGTCGCCGGCTTCGCCGTCGTCGCCGCCGGGCGAAGCCGGCGAGGACGCCGCGGATGCGTTCGCGGCATCTCCGGGAGCGGCGGGGCTGAGCGTCTCGCCCGCGCGCGGGGGCGTCCCTGGCTTCTCCCGGGCTTGAAGCGGATCCTTCGCCAGCGCGCGGAGTTTCTCGGGGGTCTTGGCCTTCTCCTCGGCGAGCTCCGCGCGCGCCTCCGAGACCTCGCGCTTGGCGCCCGCGAGCTCCGCCTCCGCCTCCGCCAGCGCGTCCCCCCAGACGCGCTCCTTGTCCTCCATCTCCTCGCGCAGGTTCGCCAGCGACACCAGCGCGTGCGCCTGCATCTTCGCCGCCGGCGACGCCGCGCCCTTCCCGCCGGCGCGCGGGGGCGTCCGCCGCGGCGTCGTCGCCTTTTTCAAACCGCTCCCCGCGCGGCTCCCCGCGGGCGAGTCCAGCCGCCCGGACCTGCGTGACGGCGAGGGGGTCATCATGTCCACGCGCGCCGCGGACTCGTCGACGTGCGCGACGCGCGCGTCCTCTTCGGAAGGTCTCGCGAAGGTTTCGCCAAGCGACCGCTTCGCCGTCGCGGGCGTTTTCGTTTTAGACGTCGAAAAAAAGGCGGTTTCGTTTCTTTCCTCCTCGGGCGCCGACGAGGCGGCGCGCGTGCCCCGCGCGGGGGACGCGAGCACGCGGGACAGGCGGCTGGCGCTCTTCGGCGACCGCGACCGCGAAGCGCGCGCGCTCGTGAGCGACGAGGACGAAGGTTTGGACACCGAGCCGTCCCCGGGGCGATCGCCGTCGCCCGGCGCGATCGCGTCGCGGGTTTCGTCCGAAGCGCTCGCCGCGGCGGCGGCGGCGTCCGCCCGGAACCGACCGGTGGACATGGGCGTCAAGGGCAAGGCGCGCGCCGTGTTCGAGGTGGCGTTTAGGGTTCCGTCGGCGTTCCCGGGCGGCGCGTTTTCCCGCGCGGGGTCGAAAAAAGGCACAGGCCCGGTGAGCCAGGAGCCCTCGGGGGTGTTGTACGTGCCCGCGCCCTCGAAGCGCGGAGTCATCATCCCGCCGGGCCACTCGCTCTTCGCCGCCCACGTCAGCGGGGTGGGGACGCCGGGCGCGCTGCCGCGCTTCGTGCCGACCCACGCGGGGGTCGAGGCGAACTGGGGGGTAGCCACGACGGGAGGCGGGAACGCGCGATCCGCGTCGCGCGCCTCCACCGGCGTGCCGAAGCCTTCTTCCTGGGCCTGAACGCGGGGACGACACGATGGTCAGCGGGGGGAGAACAGAACTCTCGTTCGTGACGCGCGAGGAGGCGAAAAACGAAGATCCGCGCAGTTCGACTCGCGAAGACGTCGCGCGCGTGGTCGTACCCGTGGACTCCTGGAGGGCTCGTCGTCCGCGCTCGGACCAGGGGGGCCGGGCGACTTAGTGGCCGCGGAGACGTCCATCGTGCGCGACGGGCGTCACCACGCCTCCGCGCGACAACACGTTGTGGTGTTCGCGACGCGCGTCCCGAGAAAAGGTCTGGCCGCGGTGCCGAAATCGCCGTGTCCGCGTTCTAACGGTCACTTTCTTTTGGCTTTCGGAAATCTCGGTTTCGCCGAAACGCCCGGGGGGAAGGAAAGCGCGCGCCTCAACAGAGTCGGACGCGCGGGGTTGGCGCGTGGGGACGAGGCGCGCGCGGAGGCGCGATCGTCCACGACCATGATCGCGTCAATTCCTCACGTGGACCCTCACCGCGGTCCGGTCGACCTGTCGTACGCCGCGGAGGCGCGCGAGGAGAAGCCTATGCTCCCCGGCGGAAAGATATCCAATCTCACCGCGAAACGTCTCCGCGCGGAGATTCGCGCGCGGAAACGAAGGGAGGCGCGCGGTTTGCCTCCCACGAAAGCGGACGCGACGGCGAAGGCTCCGGCAGCGTGGCCGCCGGAGAAGTACGACGACGGCTGCCGAGTCCCCAAGCTGCGGGAAGAGTACTTCGAGCACGACCAAGGCGAAGGTACGAGAGCCGTCGTTCTCGCGTTGACCGAGAGAGCCGCGTCGCTCGGTGTCGCGTTCGCGCGTTTTTGGCGCGTGATTTCGTTTTGTCAGCCGAAACCGAACCCTCTGACGCTATCGCCGACCCGACCCTCCAAACAGGCCACTGGGAATCGCGCCTCGTAGAAGAGGACCACCGCGACCCCGGGATACCGAAACTGCCCGGAAACAAGACCCTGGCGGAAGCGCACGCGGGTCGCTTCCAGTCGCGCGCCGCGGACGGCGACGGCGGGAAGGGCTTAGCCGAGTGGTCGGCGGCGGAGGCGCAGAAGAAGTCGCACTTGCACTCCGGGGGGTGGCAAAGACGCGCCGGCGCGAGGTTAGCGGGCAAGTTCGAGCCTCGCCGGATGTACGAGGGCTACGGCAGGGGACGGGGTGCGCTCGTCCCCGAAGACCCGAACCCGTGGGAACACGACGACGACGACGACGACTTTCGCGGAGACGCGTTTCCGATTTCGTTGCCGCCTCCGTCGGCGGACGCGGCGGCGATTTCCGACTGGCTCGCTCGCGAGTACGAGGAGCGCGACCCGAACTTCATGGACGGCGACGCGTTGCGGCGGTTCAAGGCGAAGCAGCGACGGAACGTCGAGGCGGAGTACGAGGCCATGCTGGCGCGCGTCGCGCGCCTGAGCGGAACGGTCCGGGTGCACGCCGACTCGAAGCTCCCGCCGAAGCCGCCGCGGAAAACGGAAGCGCTCTCGACGCCGTGCTGGGCGGAACCCGAGCCCGTTTGGCGCGCCGTCGATTCGGACGAAGCCCGCGCCGCGCAGACCGTCCCGTGGGGGACGCTCGGGACGAACGTGCGCTGCGTTCCCACGGGAGCGGGCGTGTCCGCGCGTCCCGGAACGAGGGATGCGATCGTGACGAGCGCGGCGGAGTCGTACTCCGTCGTCGGCGGCGAACGCGCGGGGACGCGCGTCGGGGACGAAGCCGTCCCCGTCCCCGTCCCGAAATCTCCGCCAGAAACGCGAGACGCGTCGCGCCCCGACGCGTCCGCGAACGCGCGAAACGACGAGCCCGGCGCGTCCCGGCGCGTCTCGTACTTCGGCCGGGAGAGCCACCACAAGGAGTACAGGGCGGTGCGCGGCGTGGGCGTGCTCACGAAATCGGTGCGCGTGCCTCCGAAACAGACGCCCGAGGAACTGAGACGGCGTCCGCCGCCGCGGCCGGCGGTTGCGTTGCACGCCGGATACCTGGAACTGGACGGGGGCTTACCCGCGTACGTCGCGGGGATGCGCGCGCGGGACGAGGCGCTGTTGCCCGTCGACAGACACGCGAACGCGCCGAGGCGCGACGGCGTGCGCCGCGTCAAGTACTTCGACCACAGGAAGGGGAGGAAGAAGGAGACTGGGGAGGAGGGTGCGCCGTCGAACGAAAACGAAACGAGCGCGAAAGCGGACGCCGCGGCGAAGTGGACGGTGCTGGAGAAACCCGCGCCGCGAAACGCCGCGCCCGTCGCGGAGGACGGCGCCGGATGCGGCGCGAACGCCAAGGAGCGAACCGTGCGTCCCACGAAACCGGCGGTGATTCTCAAAGGCCGAGCCGCGCTCGAAGCGAAAAAACGCGACTATCCGTACGGACCGTGCACGTTTTGATATTCGCTTCGAACGCGACAAAAGAGCGCTGCGTCGAAGGAGGCGTCGGAGTCGGATATCGCCGGGAAAGACTTCGCGTCGCCGTCGAGGGGATCCGCGCGGACGCGCCGCACCTCGAGGTGGCGCTCGAACGCGCCGTCGCGTCGTTGAGCGCATGGCGCGTCGACACGTCGCGTCGCTGTTTGTCATTATTTCTCGTAACCACAGAAGGGGAAGAGTGTTTGTTGTTCGCGTCTCGTTCGCGCGCGCGCGTCTCTCGCTTTGTCCGACGGACCGCCGGAGAAGGTCCGCTCATCCGTCAAAACCGAAGTAGCCGCGGATGGTGAACGGTTCCTGCTTGACCTCGGGGTCGGGCTTGATCTCGGGGTCGGGCTTCACCTCGGGCGGAGCCGGCTGACCCGCGCGAGCAGCTTTGC
>MDSV01099877.1_pt1 | contig 18670 bp, 19 predicted proteins | sample 810851 | NCBI WGS metagenome assembly MDSV01 (sample SAMN05326640, study PRJNA326480) | marine metagenome | isolation source: seawater | place: Atlantic Ocean: North East | collected 2012 | reverse complement strand
CTATCTCATCAGCCCCCCACAATGAAAAATCAATAAATATTTCTTTAAATTTAGCACGCGAGAAAATCATCTTCCAATCATTATAATCAAGAATTTCAAAAGAATCAGCTAAGTCCTCTAATTTGCAAATTAAAGCAGATTGGCTATACCCCTTCCTATTTATTTTTTTTATTTCGTAATTTTTTAATGAGCGAGGTATATCAATTGACATCAAATCATTATAAACCTCATTTTTAATTTCTTTAATCAATGTTTCCGCTTCTAACTTGGAGGGGTGCTCATTAGTTTCTTTATCTCGCCATTCAATAGTTTTCCATAATGCAGGAGTAGGGTTTTTTTTACCACTCCAACGAATCATTGAATAAATTACAAGAGGGTACTTTTCACCCTTTGAATCTGATTTTAGTACTTCATGATCTGTTCTCCATACTCCCCAACTTTTAGGTTCAGGGGTTTTTTCCCAAGGTTCTTTTTCCCATGTCAAACCGATCTCTCTTTTTAATGAGTTATTATTCAGATTTGTAACAATTTCATCAATGATTTGTTCACTTTTCATTTTCTCACCCATTATCTTTTTATCCATGGGTCTTTTGTTCCTTCAGAACGATAATAGTAATCAGAACTTCCTTCAGGCCAAGTTAACCATTCAAATCCATTAGACATTTGTTGAGCAACTAAAGTTGATGAAGGCCCATCATGTTCTTCTGGAATAATTATTTCATCAATTTCAAGTAATCTTGGAAGAAGAAATAACATTGTAATTGAGATAATCCCAATAAAAATTAGTACAATATTTAACCAACTTGGAGCAATAATTGCTTCATTAATCCCCATTGAAAAAGGAAGTAAATCATACAATGATTCCCCCCTAGAATATTTTCCACCAAGAGTAGCAACAAGTGTTGTGATGAAATAAGCAAACAGTCCATTTACAGTATGTGCAATAGCCATGCCTTTTGTTTCCCACACTTTACTTCCATGCCTAAATCTGGCAATTACAAAAGCAAGCCAAGCCCCAATGCTAATTGATGAAAGGATAATTTTATTCAAAAGGATTGGATCTGTGGTTGCTTCGCCGTCAGATGCAATTATTCCACTAACCATTGCAAGAGGAATAAACACTAAGCCAAACACAGCAGAAACCATTTGAGTATTATCAAATGCTTTTGCCAACTTTTCTTTTTGTTCCGTATTAAGAAATGGAACTTTTGGAGATAAACGAATAATACAAAGTAAAACTAGAGACATAGCTGCTAATGATAAAATTCCTACAACTAACTCTGTATGAACTACATGAAAAGTTCCCGCTGAAACTGACGCCATTATTTCTCCTCCCTTGTTGCCTTAACAGATAATAAAAATTGCAGAAGCATGAATGTTGCCATTGTCAAGACCCCATATGTGATACTTTGAACGTATGCAACAGTTGTGAAATCTTCAATTCCTTTATTCCTTTCAAGAATTGGGTCTGGAAAAATAGTTACAGAATCAGTTGTAAAACTTACAGAACTTTCACCATCACTTACCGTAATATTAGCATACCATGTCTCTCCAACTTCAGTATCATTAGACATTATCTTATTTGGCGTAATGTCTGAATAATTAGTAGTAATTATTGAATTATTTTTCACCCATTCAACTTCAATAGTCAATACATCCTCATCAAGATCTATTGAAGAGATATTTAATTGTAAATCTGTATTATTGGTAGGGCTATTTGGATAAATATTTGCCATAACTTCTGGCATAGAATTATTTATTTCAACATTAATTGATTGATACCATTCTGAAAATTCAATTCCATCACTAGCCCTAGCCTGGAAAAACCACAAATCATCTTTAGAAGTATATTGGGGGCCAATTACCAACGAATCATCTAATTCTGATTGATGGACATCATTGAGATACCATTTTGTTTCAAAATTAATTTGTTCATCCCCATCTCCATCCAAAAAATCCCATGTTGCAGACAGATTCAAATCAGTAGTTGGGTTGACATTTTCGATTTGTAAATTTTCTAAAGTAGGAATATCATTAATCAAATTTAATGTGACCTTAGTAGAATTTTGAATGTTTTCTTCAAAAGAATCATTCAAGGTAATGCCGAAGAACCATTCTTCATTTTCTATTGTAAATGAACTACTTACTGTAGTAATCCCATCAAGTTCAATTTGATGTGTGCCGTTGTTGTACCATCTTATTGAATTCACCAATGTATCGCCATCCTCATCAAATTCATCCCAACTAGCAGTCAAATCATCATTTTGAGAAGGCCCAGAAGGTATAATTGAAAGGTTAGATGCAATAGGTTTAGAATTTAAGATTAATACTTCTGTATTTACAATAACTCCAGAATTTTCACCATCATTAGGTGTTATTTGCACACTCCATACATCATCTCTTACAGTTTTGGAATAATTGATGAAAAGTATATCGGCACTGTTTAAGATAGTTCCTTGAGAATCTAATACACCATTTTTGAACCAAGATATTGAACTAGAATCCACTTCATTTTTATCATCATCATAATCATAACTTAGTTGTAAAGAATCAGAAGATGTTGGATTTGTTGGCGTAATTTGTACATTGGAAATCACTGGAGGCAAGTTTTCTTCAGGGACATCTATCGAAAGAGTATCCCATCCATCATTTGTTTTTTGTCCGTTCCCATCAGCAACTAACGCTGCAAGTGTAAATGAGACAGTACCAGTACCTTGTGGAGGCGCCATCCAATCTACGTCCCAAGTTCTGCTATTGGAATTTGAATGAACCGCTTCTCCAGATACGATTTTTGTGTTTGGATCTGAAGTTGATAATGTCCCGCTAGAAACTGCAAGATTAAATCCTCCTTTTCCATTTAAATCGGTTCCAACCATAATTTCTAGAGAATAAGTTTGGCCAGAACTGTACTCTTGAGGTAAATCAATAGTCACCTCTGCACTATCTTCTCCGCCGTTATGGCAAGAACAACCATCTATTGATTTGTTTGAAATCCCATCATCCTTAGCATTAATCGAAGGCATGGAAATAAGCATTACAATTACTAAAAAAATTGTAACGACTCTTGATTTCATAATACATTCCAAGAACATATTTGATATGAGTTTTTAGATAATATATTCAAATAATTGCATATTCAATCTCATTGTGTTATTTAGACAGCACCATTTTCTTTAGAGAAAGTGGTTTAAGAGAGGCTTCTCTTACCCACTCCTGTGAAGAGGATTTGGCTTAGTCGCAACCGAGGCGATGAAGAAGGGGGTTGGATTGATTTAACCGCCTTTCAAACACCAGGAGTTATGAGAATTTTAGATACCATTTCCATTAGCGCTGCAGTACTTCTAATTCTTTCGGGAATTTGGGTGTATCAAGGAACTGTAGATTTTTTAGATTCATTTGATAATATGAATGAAGCCAGTGAAGAAGCCCCTGCGTTGATGCCAAACATGATAGATGGACGTTGGCCTTGGGAGGCGAAATTATTGCTTGATACTTGTAACCCATTAAACGGAACTTGGGATATGCCAGAAACCTTAGCAGATCAAGATGATATTTTTTGGTATCCTGGTGAATTAGAATGTATTTGGCCACATCAAGGAATTGGAGATAGGGCAGTAATTGCAATAAGAAACGCAGCAACTTCGAATCAAGACTTTGTGGTTAATTTATCTACTAACAATGATGGGAACTCAATTGAAGAAATTGGCTTTGGTTCTACTGGCAATTCATTAACAATAGAAGCAAACGAGTCGGGATTAATTTCACTTGTATTGAATGCAGAACCAGAAAACGAGTATGTGTATGCAAAGATTGAATCTTCAATAGATCCGAATGTATCAATCATTTTGAAAATTGAAATAGTGTCAGATTCTCAAAGTGGGGTTCACATTGAAGAAGGGCAAAATTTAGATGTCCACTACAAAGTATTCATCTATGATACAGGAGAATTATTAGATGAAGGAGACCTACCAGTTAGAGCAGGAGAAGATGAGAATTATATCAAAGGATTTGGATGGGGACAAGTTGGATTAGATTGTAATGATCTTCTTTCATGCAGGGTTAGTGGAGGAACAACTCATACGGTACTCTTGCCTCCAGATTTAGCTTACAAAAATAGGGACGATAGGCCAGAAGCAAACAATCAATGGTTGCAATTTGAATTAACTCTCAATCGTTTGTATATTTGATGGCTCTGCATGGTCAATCTCAAAAACCTCCTTGTGTTGGAGTGATTTATGGTAGGAACAAATGTACTGATGAAGACGTCTGCGGGCGATATAACAATTGAATTATTTACAGATACTATGCCGATAACTGCTGGTAACTTTCTAGAGTTAGCAGATAAGGGATATTATAACGGATTACATTTCCATCGCGTAATTCAAGGATTTATGTTACAAGGAGGATGTCCTCATAGTAGTGATCCAAAAAACCCAAGGCAAGGAACAGGAGGCCCTGGATATAGCATTAAAGACGAGCATCTAGATAATGCAAGATTCTCTAATGAAGTTGGAACCCTTAGTATGGCAAATTCAGGACCTAATAGCGGGGGCTCACAATTTTTCATCAACACAAATAACAATTCATTCTTAGATTGGTGGGACAGACAAACAAGATCACAACATCCTGTTTTTGGTAAAGTAATTGCAGGAATGCCGGTAGTCCAAGCAATTGAAACATGTAGAATTGGCGGCGGAGATAGACCAATAGAACCGCAACAAATTATTTCAGTAACTAGATTAGAATAGATATTAGTAGCCCTTTTTACAAAATAATCATCTTTATTTCGCAAAAAAGAGTATTTATTAATTAAAAACTCTAGCGCCATACATGGCGCAACACAGAGCAGGCGATCGCAGAATTTTGAGTATCAGCATTCCTGAAGATTTAGCAATAAAATTAGATGGACACACAGGTAAAGGTAGAGAACAAGGGCGCTCAGCTACAATTACACGTTTACTCACATTAGGCATTGATGCTGATAGTCAAGCACCTAGTCCAGTAAAATCTAAACCCCCTAAAAAAAGAACATCTAATTTGAATGTAAGATTTGAAAAAGATACAATGGGTGAAGTAAAAGTCCCTTCAGATAGATATTATGGTGCTCAAACCTCAAGATCATTAGTTAATTTTGATATTGGAGATGATAAAATGCCTAGAGCAATGATTCGTGCTTTTGGAATTTTAAAACAAAGTGCAGCCAAAGTAAATATGGAATTAGATCAATTAGATTCTAAAGTTGCAAATTTAATAGTAAAGGCGGCTGAAGAAGTCATAGATGGAGACTTAGATGAACACTTTCCATTGAGGGTATGGCAAACAGGAAGCGGCACACAAAGCAATATGAATACAAATGAAGTAATTGCAAATAGAGCAATAGAAATTTCAGGAGGAGAATTAGGCAGTAAAACTCCAGTACATCCAAATGATCATGTGAATCGTGGACAATCATCAAACGACACTTTTCCTACAGCAATGCATATTGCTGCAACTGAACAAATCAAACATAAATTATTACCACAATTAAATGAATTAAGAGAACAATTACACAAAAAAAGTGCTGAATTCAATCAAATTGTTAAAATCGGAAGAACACATTTAATGGATGCAGTACCCCTTACACTAGGACAAGAATTTAGTGGATACGTTTCAATGTTAGATGCAGATATTCGAAGGATTGAATTCATTTTGAAAGATTTATACGAATTAGCATTGGGAGGGACAGCCGTAGGTACAGGATTAAACACACATCCTCATTTCGCAGACATGGTTGCAAGTATAATAGCACAAAAAACTGGTTTGCCATTTATTTCTGCAAAAAATAAATTTGCTCAATTGGCAGCACATGATGCTGTAGTTTTTGCGTCAGGGGCATTGAATACACTAGCTGCAAGTTTAATGAAAATTGCAAATGATTTACGTTGGCTTGGGTCAGGCCCAAGATGTGGTTTGGGAGAGTTATCTCTACCCGCAAATGAACCTGGATCTTCTATCATGCCTGGAAAAGTAAACCCAACTCAATCTGAGGCTATGACAATGGTCTGTTGTCAAGTGATTGGAAACCATACAGCAATTACTATAGGGGGAACACAAGGAAATTTTGAGTTAAATGTGTTCAAACCAATGATGATTCATAATTTACTACATTCAATTAGATTACTCACAGATTCTTGTAGATCATTTAGAGAAAAATGTGTTGAAGGATTAAAAGCAAATAAACAAGTAATTCAAAATCACTTAGAAAACTCCTTGATGTTAGTAACCGCATTAAATAATCACATTGGATACGACAAGGCAGCAAAAATAGCAAAGAATGCCCACGAAAAGGGATTGACATTAAGGGAATCAGGGATTCAATTAGGATATTTAACAAATATTCAATATGACAAATGGATTAAACCAGAGAAAATGATTGGCCCTTCAAGATGATTACTTACGTAAACTTCTTAATTTGTCAAGCATTTTTTTACGTTCATCATCAACTTCACCAGAGTTCTCTTTGTCCTTAATCCTTCGAAGTAGTAAATCTATTTCTAATATTATGATTTTACCATTATTCATGCCTAATAATAGCATATTTCCAAATCCCATTGAAGTTCTAATGGGCGATTTAGTTTCAGAAGTGATTATTTCAGAACCATCATTTGAATTTAATAAAAATAATTTAGATCCACTATCAGTCCTTGTGCCAGTAAAAACTAAATCACTTTTATCAGATTTAATTCCACACAGTAAAGATAGTTCATCTTCTGTAGAATATTCCCATTTTGTTTTATTTTTTACATTGCAAAATAATGTCCCTTCTATGTTAGAAATTAGCGTTTTATTATTTTGAATAAAAATCGAACTGATGGCTGAATCACATATTTTTTGATTAGCTTCGTTTCCTTTATTGAAAGTAGAAATTGAACCATCCGCATGTCCAAAAATATTTTCGAAACCACAACAAATAGGGCTTTCTGCAATTTTATGATGTAGAAATTCATCTTTATTAAGTGCTAAAATACCATTTCTTGGCCTACCTAACCCAAGAAGAACTTCACCCTTATTTGAAAAAAGATGCCATGCTTTTTCATCCATTTTATGAGAATCTAATAATTCACCTTCAAATGTAAATCTCCAGCAAGAACCTTCAATGAAGTCATAATATTCAAGATCAAAAACAGAACTTGTGGCAATAATTTGTTTATTTTTTTCATCAATTGTTACCCAATCACTAATTCCTTCTAATTCATATCTCCAAATAATTTCTCCAGATTCAGAATTTAAGCCAGCAACTTCTAAACCTGCTACCAAAAATAGATTTGCAGATTTACTTTTTTTTGTAATTACAAAGTTTTCAACACGACTTCCTACATTTTGTTCCCATAATATTTCTCCTTCATGATTCCAACATACAATAGCCCCATCTTTATCTCCAGCAATAATTTTGTTTTCATCAATAAAAAGACCTTCAACACTAGAAGGTAATTCTCGAATAGCCCAAGCCCATTCGGACAATACTTCAAAATCAATTTTTGTCATCCGAATCATTTAGAGGATAACACCATACATCAAAAACCTTCATTGTTTGGAATCATAAAACTGAGTAAACCTACAACTAATCCAATACAGCAAGAAGAATAAAGCGGACCCATCGAAAAGAAAACCATTACAGAAGCACTTCGAATCAAGCCCAGATTTCCTGAATTTATTGCAAGTATTGATAGTAGAGCACCTAATGTTGCAATGCCAATAAATCCGTAACCTACTATTGAATAATATGAGGCTGCCGAAGGATCAATTAAGGGATATTCCATTTCTTCTGGAGTATAATCTATCCAAAACACACCAGTACCATTATCAGTTCCAAATTTATTTTTCCCAGGAAAAACCAAATCCATTTGCGTAAATCCAAATGGCTCAAATCCAGCTGGGGGATTTAGTAACATTCTGTGAGAAATTCCATACGTATTATCCTCTTCAACAATTGCAATATCTAAAACAGAAAGTCCTGGGGTTAAATTTTCAATTCTAAATTTCCCTTCAGAATCAGTGATTGAAAAATGATTGCCCCCTCTTTCGGATCTAATATTTATCGTATAATTTTCAGCAGGGCTCCCATCTTCTAGAATAACAGTTCCAAGAAAAATACTGGATTTTTCTGGTGCACCAGATGCTTGTGCATAGATTAGTTCATGGGGCCTAATAATTCCAGAAGTAGGAGATAAGTAATCAACCCCATTCAAGAAACCTGCAAGGCAACCAATTAACAATAATATTGCCAAACCTCTAGCGTATGGATTGACTTCTCTTTCTGACGGAAGTAATATTTTTGATGTGCTACTTGCAAAAACGGACTCATTAATTTCAGGTAATTTAATTTCAACTTCATCTTTATTATTTTCCAAACCAAGGTTTGGGTCAATTTCAGTTTCGTCAACGTCCTTTTGTGATTTAATGTAATCTTTTGCGTTTTCTTCAGAATATCCCATTGATACAATTTGTTTAACATACTGTTCTTCTAAATTATTATCATCGTTCATACTAACACTTCCTTTGTCTCTTTTTTAATTATTATTTGATTATTAGATTTTGAGAGATAACGATTCAGTACGGCATCATCTACCCATAGTGTTATTCGTATTACGTCCGATGCTTCAATTTTTGTCTCATTAATAATATGGCCTAATTCATACATATGGGCAATAATTGCAGGTTGGGAGAGATGGCTATTTTCTGTCGGGAGTAAAATATCAATTGATATTGGCATACCATATAATCTCGATAAAATAACTTGTCTTAATTTTATTAATCCGTTTTTATTATGGCTTGAAGTGCATATGGGTGCATCTAAATCATAATCTGTAATTATTTCAGATAATTGATTTAACTTTTCATTAGAAACTAAATCTGTTTTTGTAAGTACAGTTTGTAATTGCTTGAAATCAAAATGTTCTTTTTGTGCTTCCAATTCTCTCAATGTTGTCTCTAATTTTCTTCTAAATTCATTTTTTTCATCATTTGAATCTATGATTAGGAGTATCAGATTGCACATTGTACTTTCTTTAATTGTGGAATTAAATGCATCAAGTAGCACGGTAGGCAAATTATCTACGAAACCAATTGTATCAACCATAAGAATTCTAGGACTTTTTTGCATTCTCCCTATCGTTGTTTCTAGTGTAGAAAATAATTGATTTTCAATTAATACTGGTTTTCCAGCCATTGCTTGAAATAAACTTGATTTTCCCGCATTTGTGTATCCAATTAACCCAATTGATTTCACTCGCCCTTTTTCTCTTCTTTTTCTTCGTTCTCTTTCTGAGATTTCACGTCGTCTTTTCTTACGCAATAATGTGGAAATTTCTCGGTCAAGAATTTTCATATTATTTTCTAAAGCGTGCCTACCTCCTGCACCCCAGCCAAGTCTTTCACCTCTATTTTGAAGGTTAGATAATTCTCTCATGATTGAACGATCTGCTTGTAACATTGCCAATTTCACTTGTAATTTGGCTTCTACACTATTTGCTTGATTCGTAAAGAGATTTAGAAGTAATCTGACCCGATCCCAGCATTCTATACCAAGTACTCTAGCAAGCTCCACAATTTGTGTTGAGTTTGTATTTGTATGAACTAATATTAAATCTACATCACACCATGGATGTGCAGAATTTCGAGCGTCTAATTCTGCAGCAATTACATTTAATTTACCACTCCCAAAAAATGAACGAGGATTTTCTTTTCCTGATTGATAAATACATTCAACAATTTCCAATCCTATTGCATTTGCCAATTGTATAGTTTCCTCAATTTGTTTATTTTTATGTAATAAAATACATTTTCTACCATTGTTCTCGGTTTGAAGAGTATTGATTTTAGAACCACCAGAACCTGGTAAAAAAACATCCATATTCGATATATTCCTCTCTCCCATTTTTACTCAAGGCGTACACCCTAATAATTTGGTTGTGAAAGTATTAACAACTAATTGCGCTAATTGTTTAATTTTATACGCAACACTCAAGTTATGTTTTCCTTCCTCTCTATTTGTGTCTGAAGATTTTAAAGCAACACTCACTTGGACTGGAGAATCAAAAGAAGTAGAGATATTAGCCAATACTCTCAAAGTAGACGATCCCGAATCATTTATTCTTGAAAGTATAATTTTAGATGATAATAATTCAGAATTAAAGGTTACAGTTATTTCAAAATCACCAAGTAGTTTACGTTCTACCGTAGACGATATTTTAACATGTTTGATGGCAGCAAATTCAACTCTTTCTACTATTGAATTTAATGATAATGATTAAGTTAGATAAACCATATATTAAATAAAGTGATTGAAGATAATACCTCTGAATCACTAAATTATTCTAAAAGAGAAGGAATGAAATGGATTAACCCGTACAGGACTTGTGAAACCGACCATATCTGACCTCCCCCATAATCGTAGTTCAGCACTTTTTGATGGGAAAGGAGGATTTTCTGAACGATTTGAGGAAAGTATTGATTTATGGTCAACAGCATTGTTGAATGATGATGGTATTGTTCAACCAATAAAAGCAGATAATACACATATTAGTTCAAAAATTATTGTAAAGCAAAAAGGCATCTTTGCGGGTAGATTATTAATTGATAGAATTTGTAATTATTGGACTCCACAATTACAATTAAAATGGAATTTTACAGATGGAGATACGGTTTCAAATGAAGATATATTGGTAGAAATAAGAGGAGATAAAACGCAACTATTGAAGATAGAACGACCGATTCTAAACATATTAGGAAGGCTATCTGGAATTGCGACAACGACTCATAGATGGTCAACCAAGATTGAGATACCAATAGCATCAACAAGAAAAACAACATGGGGGTTACTTGACAAATGGGCAGTTCATGTAGGTGGTGCATTAACTCATAGATTAGATCGAAACGATGCTCTAATGTTAAAAGAAAATGATTTAGCAGCACAATTTCCTGAATTAGATGTAAATGATAGAATTAAATTTGGTTTAGAAAATATTGATATTGGAAATTCTGGGGCATTTATTATTCTAGAAGTAAGAAGTAAAGAAGAGGCAATAGTTGCTGCTAAAACGTGGAATATTATTCAAAAAAACAAATCACTAACAATTATGCTTGATAATATTGAAGTTACTGAATGTGACGAAATAATTCAACAAATTTCAAAATTAAATTTACATTGTAACATTTATTTTGAAGCTAGTGGAGGGATAACTTTGGAAAATTTAGATAACTGGAAAAATTCGCTTGTAAATGTAATTTCCACCAGTAGTATTCATAGAGGGACCCAACCATTGGATATTTCATTATTGTTCGAGGAGGCTTAGAGTATGTCAATCATTGTTCCAAATTCACACCCTAGAAAAATATCATTAGACCGTCGTTATAAATTGGAAGCAGCAGCAGAAGAAGGATTACTTGCAGGAACTGCAATGATAGCACATGGAAGAGGAGAGGCTTTTGATTACTTATTGGGAGAACAAACGATACCAATTGCAAATGATGCCACTACACAGGCAGCAATATTACTAAAATCTGCAGTCAGGCCAATAATTAGTGTAAATGGAAATACCACTATTTTAGCGGGAGATGAATTGGTTAGTTGTGCAGCACTCCTTTCTTGTCCTATTGAGGTGAATATTTATTACCGAACAGATAAGAGAATTTCGGGATTAGTAGAGCATTTAGAAAATTGTAAAAAAAGAGTTGCAGCGGCTCCCCCCAATAATTGGACAAGATCAGTTGAAGAATGGAGTTCTATTGTAAATAGGGTAATTATTCTTGGAGGCTTTGCTGAAGGAAGGATACCTGGTTTAGATGGTCCAAGGGCAACTTGTGATGTTAATGGGATTTTATCCGCAGATACAATACTGGTTCCATTAGAAGATGGAGATAGATGTGAAGCATTAGTTAACATGGGATTGAAAGTAATTGTTGTAGACTTGAATCCTTTATCTCGTTCATCATTAATGTCTACAATTGCAATAGTTGATGATGTTACAAGATTTAGTAGGAATTTACAAGAAAAATTACTTACTTTTCAAAGACTTAAAAGAACTAAATGGGAAAATAAAAAGGCATTACAAATTGCACTTGATACTATTAATGAAAGACTTCAAAATTCAATCGAGTAAATTAGAAACCCTCTTTACTAGATCATCCCCTACATCGGAAGTAGTTGAACTTCCTCCTAAATCATAAGTAATCATTTTCCCTTCTTGGATTTGTTCACTTACTGCTTGATTGACAATACCTCCTAAATCTGTTAGAACACTATCATTGTGCTTTTCTCCTAACCATTCCAACATCATTTGAAGTGAATTAATCGTAGCAATAGGATTAACTATGTTTTTCCCAGCATATTTTGGACTTGAACCATGTACAGGTTCAAACAATGCATGTTCATCTCCAATATTTCCACTGGCTGCCATACCCATCCCACCTTGCAAAACACTCCCTAAGTCAGTAGCAATATCTCCAAACATGTTTGATGTCACAACAACATCAAATTCTTCTGGATTTCTAATTAACCACATTGTAAATGCATCAATATAGGCATAGTTTGTTTCAATATTCGGATTGCCAGATGCGATATCGTCAAAAATCTTCCTAAATAATTGACAACCTCTTGCCACATTACTTTTATCTACACAAGTAACTCTACTTTTACCATCGCTTGGAGCCCCTGTTCTTTTTGAAGAAATTTCAAATGCTTTAGATATTATTCTTTTAGATCCTTTTTCACTTATTACTCTAGGGTCCCAGGCAATCTCCCCAGAAAGTCCTGGGAAATCTAATGGCGGAGATTCAAAAAATTTCTCACCAGTAGTCCTTGCTCTGGAACGTTGAAGTGCACCATAGTACAAACCTTCTGTATTTTCTCTTAAGATGCACATGTCTACATTTTTAGAATCCCATACTGATTTGAATTTTCCGTGTATTTTATGTTGCACCCCGTTGAATAATTTTACTGGCCTTACATTTGCATATAGATCCAAACCAGATCTCAAACCTAATACGACTTCTCCACCGGCTAAATCACCATTTTCTCTTAAAGCGCCAGGCCAACCAATTGCTCCTAAAAGCATAGAATCAGCATTTTTACATCTTTCAAAAGAGCCCTCTTCCCATTCTTTTCCCGTATCAAGAAAATGTTTTCCGCCACATTCAATAGTTTCGTAATTAAAACCAATTGAGGTTTTATTTCCAATAAGATCCATGACCTTTTTTGCTTGATTTATGACTTCAGGGCCAGTCCCATCACCAGGGAGTAACACTACTGAATAATCAGCCATGTCACTTCCAAAAGCAACCTGTACTTGAATTAACTTATCCCATAAATTTGTTTTTTAAGAGAACAGTTCATCAACCTCCTTTGTCATGTATGTTTAATGAAGGACAATCATCCACCGGAAGACCATAGTTCAGGAGAAGTAGAATCCATCTCTCTACCTGACTCGGTAATGAGGATGTGGGACCTTATGTTGGCCGTTAACCCAAAATGGGATTTCAGAGAATGGTTGCATGAGAGAGCTATAGATGAATTAGAATTACTTGCTGTAGATTTAAAGAAGGAACAATTGAGAGCAAAACAACGAATATATCGTTTAGAAAATCTAGGTAGAAGATTAAAACCGCCCAAAGAAAAAGATGATGCTCAAACAAATTTGTTCGATATTTTCGAATTTGAAAATAAAAATGTTGAAGAAGATTTAGAAGAAGCAGAACCAGAACCAAGTTACTTGGGATACTTATCAGACTTTTTCAATTCAGGTAATTCTGAAGAATCTCCTGGGGACGACCCATTATTGGCAGTAACAAGTCAACTAATTTTAATGAAATTAGAAGCAGAAAAAGGAAAAGGTAGAGGAGAAGTTCCTAGTAAAAAAATAATAAGAGAATTAGGAAAAAGAGGGATTAGTGAAGAAGAAGTAGAAGAGGGGATTGATTTCTTACTGTCCAAAGAAAAAATTGTAGAAATCGATAATGATGTCTTTATGGCTTATTAGAGAGCCTCATATGCTTTAACTAATTTTTTTGCTTGTGAATCCCAATTGATTTTGTTTTCAAACTTTCCAAATGGGAAAAGTGAATCATTATTTGATATCGAATCCCATTCCTCTTTTAATTTCAAGATTAATTTAGAAATTTCTTTTGTGTCAGAATCATCAACATCCCACCCCCAATTGTTTTTTTTACAAACTTCTGAAGTTAATGAGTTTGAATTCACAATTCCTTTTTTCCCACAGGCAATAGAAGAAAATAATTTTGCTGGAATTGTATGTTGAATATTTCCCCGCTCACTTGTGTAAAGGCAATATTGGACACTACATTCATCCATTAATCCCTTGAGTTGAGAATGTTCATATCTTCCTGTAATCTTACAATTGATTTCAGGATATTTTTCAAATAAGAGTTTAATTCTTTCAGATTCAGCCCCCGCTCCAGCAATTCTCAAACTTGGCCTTTTCTTATCATCAATCAAGAGCATCGCTTGAATTAATTGTTTAAACATATTATAATCTCTTAAATTTCCAAAATATCCAATCGTGAAAGTATCAGGATAAACCCAAGAATTATCATATTTATTTTCAGCATTCATGATTGTCAAACTTTCTTTTCCCCATTTTTGATAAATTTCTTTATATCCCGTTTTATTACCAATACCTTCAGTTGCCACTATCAATAAATCAGACTTTCTGGCATATAATTTATCTCTACGTTTAAGAATTAATGCACCAAGTTTTCTAATTAATGATTTTGGATTTGGCAATAATAACCATGTCCAATAAAGATCATGAGCATCAAATACAAATTTCCCCTTCCCTTGTTTTTTCCACCATAATCCTACTGCACAGGTATCTTGATCATGACAATGAACAACATCAATATCTGAATTACTTAATTTATCTTTGACTATTGAGCGAAACTTCCTCAATCCTTTTCCCGTTTTGTAAATTTTACCATAAGGAGTTATCTCAGTCCTAATTCTTTTAATTTCAACACCATTAATAATCTCATTTTGTTCTTCAATTTCATGTAATCTATCATAAGCATAAATGCAAACATTGTGGCCAGCTTCCACCAAAGCTTCTGCTTCTTTTTGAACTCTCGGATCAGGATCATGTCGATTAGATACCAGCATTGCAACATTTGCCATTAATGGTAGCGTAACATCTTTCGGCAATCAACTAAACGGTTGAATTTAATTAAAAATAGATGTATTGCAGCGATTCTATTATGGGCATAAACCTCTGAGCATAGTTTAATGCTACCAGACCAACTGCATGAATTATCAACCGAAGATAGGTTTTCCTATGCGAAATTATTAGCACATTTATCTAGAATTGATGGCGAATTAACATTTGAAGAAATGGCCCTATTTGAATCAAGATTAGGTACGGCAATGCTTCCTCCATCAATGAGGAAACAAATACGACAATACCTAAAACAACCACCATCTCTTGAATCTGCTTTAAAAGACATGTCTCAAAAAGCAGGACGATTAGCATTAAGAGATTCAGTTTTGATGTCAGCTATCGATGGAGAAATAGATGACGACGAGTTAGAAACATTGTACATAATTGCTGATAAGTTCGGAATGGACAAGTCTGCAATAACAAATTTAGTTGATTGGTGTCAAAGAGGATGGGCGTGGATGAAGGAAGGTTTAGATATTCTCGGATTAGAAGAATAATTCTAGATAGTAGTTTTTCTACAAGTTATCTTTTTTAATTAGGTATGGAGTCAATAAAATTGTCAGCGTGATTAATTGCAATAATATGGAGTAAATTAAGATGGGAATACAACCAAAGATAGGGATTACAGGATTACCAAGAAGTGGTAAAAGTGGAGTATTACAGAAAACAGTTGATATGTTAATTTCACAACGAAAAAAGGAACTAACTTCAAAGGGAGAAGAATATGAAAATTACAACATAGTTGGCGGCATGTTGATGGAACCATTAGTTGTTGATGGAGAAAGAGTTGGATTTGAATGTGTTAATTATCAATCTGGAGAACGTGCAGTAATTGCTCATCGTGAAATAGATTCAAGAATGAGAGTGTTAGGTTACGGAATAGACTTAGAAGAATTAGAAAGAGTAGGAGTTCCTGCAATTGAAGATGCTGCAAGAAATTACGAAATAATAATGGTTGACGAGATAGGCAAATTCACAGTAGAATCAGATCTTTTTGTTCGTACTGTAAGAGCAGCCCTGGAAGCAGACAAGCCAACTTTAATGACATTGCATAAAAAAAGTAGACATCCATTATTACAAGATATTAGGAGAAGAGACGACGCAAGAGTTCTTGAAGTAACTCCAGTGAATAGGCCATTGTTGCCATATAAGATTCACAAGTTACTTTATGAGGTATATTGAGGGTGAATTATGAATACGCCTGCTGCAGCAGCATGGCGAATTTTGATAGGAACTGGAATTGGCCTATTGATAGTATCAGGTTTTTTATTCTCAATGGGTTTACTTCCTCCTGTGGAATGTGATTCTACAGATTCTAATTGTATCAATACAAATATATTTGGTTGGTTGATCCCAATTTCAGGGGTTTTATTTACAATTAGTGGGATTCTTTTTTGGAGAAAACCAGATTTGTTGGGAGATTTATTTCCAAATACAGATGAAGAAAATAGGAAAAAGATCCATGCAGAATCATTACTAGAAGAGCAAACAGAAGATGCAAATTCAAGTGACGCTTGGTCTTCACTAGAAAAGAAGTTACTTGTTGGGAAAGTTGCAGAAGAAGAATAATTATGTTCTACTTAATGGTGGAATCCAAGTACCTTTTTTTTTACTATGATCCAGTAAGTGCCAATATACAGTTGTAATCTCAGTATTCGAATTTAAAATATCTATTTCATTAGCATAAGTGGTATTCGAATATTTTTTCCACGTTGAAATCGCAAATCTTTTCAAAATGGGTATGTGTAAGGCAGGACCGCATGAAGGCAAAGCAGGGTAAAATGTGGTTAACCATGGTCTTTCGATAACCCCTGCCTTTTTCATTGCCAAATTTACCGCTTTCCACCCATTAAATCTGAATTTTTTTTGTACTTTACCAGATTTTATAGAAAGAAATGATGTGGGGTTAATAGAGGAATCAAGCACAAAACCTTCTTCGTTTAATATTTCAGCCATCCAAGGGGCAATATAGCCACCAGGAGCTCTAAACCAAGATCTCCAGAAATCGCCTACAGATTTTTTAATAATCATTTTTGCTTTCATTAAATCCTTTTTGAAACCTGCTGGATTTGGAGTAAAGGCAGACCAGCAAGTATGTGTATATCCATGACAACCAATTGTGATTTTCCCACCCATTTTTTTACTATTTGATAGTAAATTTACCAACAATGATTTGAAAACATTACATTCTAATTGTTCACCAATTACAAAAAATGTAATAGGCATAGAAAGGTTACATAAATGCCATTTTTCAAATTGAGAAAAACTTAATTTTAAATCATCACTTATCGATGTCTCTTTATTTTTGGATTTACTTCTTTTTGGATGACCTTGAAATTTAGGATGGTGAAAAACATCATCAGTATCTATTGTTAACCATATTGAAGGCAAGAGTCCCATAAAAGATCAACCCCAGTTTATTTTTTCCAATGGAAAAATGAATGTATGGTATGAAATTTCATCTTCTTGATGAGTTATTAATGAATTTTCAAACTTATTTTCATCCAAACCGATTTTTCTTATAATGTGTTTACAAGTAGCCAATCCTGAAATATTTTGAGGATTTACTGTAATTTCTATAACTTTAGATTTGTGTACATTAGATAGCCATCTCAAGACCTTTAGAATAGATTTTGTTGCAACTCCTTGTTTTTGAAAACTATATTTTACCCAATAGCCAAAATTAAAATCACCGTTTTGATGAGTCATTGAATCCACACCAATTAATCCAACTACCTCATTTGTTTGTTCACAAAAAATAGTCCAAACATGAATTTCTCCTTGTTTATTTTGAATTTCAGACTCCAATACAAAACTGGTAATCTGTGAAGTTATGCTTTTATTTTTATTTATCCAAGGCATGGCATGAATTATATCTTCAGGTTTTTCATTAATTGCGTTAAGCAATCCCTTCAAATCAGAACTACATGTAGGGATTAACATAAAATCCGAATCGATTTTTATTTTTTCAGTAGGCTGGAGAGTTCCCAGTTGACCACAACCTAAGTTAATTTTGAAACAGCATTTACAACTTCAGAATTATTGGGAAATTGTACTTGTGCTTTAGTTAACATTTGCACTAATTCATATTCTCTTCCAAGCCTTTTTAACAATACGCCAATGTGGAAAAGCAGATCAATATTATTTCCAAGGTGTGGTCCGATTTCTTCTAATGTATTTTCAACAGTTGCATTATCTCCACTTTTTGCTGCTGCCATAGCCTCCAGCAATTTTGTTCTTAGATTTTTAGAATCCCATTCATCTTTAGGTGGCCATGGCCAAATTAAACCATCATTCAATGTATTTTCTGGAGCCACATTAACGGTTGGAGTATTTTCTACAACATAGGGAAAGGGATTAATTTCTGCAGGAGCAGGAGGAGGAGGTAATTCAACAGGAGGAGGAGGTAATTCAACAGGAGGAGGAGGTAATTCAACAGGAGGAGGAGGTAATTCAACAGGAGG
>MDSV01108092.1_pt1 | contig 18676 bp, 17 predicted proteins | sample 810851 | NCBI WGS metagenome assembly MDSV01 (sample SAMN05326640, study PRJNA326480) | marine metagenome | isolation source: seawater | place: Atlantic Ocean: North East | collected 2012 | reverse complement strand
GGGGAAAATACAATAATCTTTCTAGACAAAATCTAAAAGGATGGTTTTGGGATGATGGAAGTATATATATTCTTAAATCTCAAGATATTTTAAATAATAAATGGGTTGGAAAAAAAACTTATAAATATAATTTAGAAAAAAAATATAATCTTTTGGAAATTGATGATCTTGAAGATTTTAATATAATCGACAAATCATTTTATATTTAATAGCTTTAAATTCCTTTTGATAAAAATCCTCCATCAATATAAAAATCTTGTCCCGTAACATAAGATGATGCATCACTCATCAAAAACACTATTATTCCAAATAAATCTTTAGTAGTTCCAAATTTTTTTATCATCATTCTTTTTATTCTCTCATTCCTTTTTTTTGGATTATTGAAACTTTTAATTGTCATTTTAGTTTTAATATATCCAGGTCCAATATTATTAAATCTAATATTAAATTTCGAATAATCAAACGCCATAGCTTTTGTTAGTTGTTTTAAACCCCCTTTAGACGCAACATATCCAGGGTTAGATTGAAAACCAAGTTCAGCATTTAAACTAGTAAAATTGATGACAGAAGATGAATTATTTCCTGTTTTTTTTAACAATTTTACTAAACTTTTTGTAAGATAATAATTTGAAGTTAGATTCACACTAATATTTTTTTCAAAATTTTTATTATCTGATATACCAGCTATATTAATCAATGCATCAATACTTTTATATTTATTATTAATATTTTTTACAAATTTTGTAATTGACCCCATATCCTCTAAGTCTAATTGATATGAATTCTTTTTTTTAATATATTTTTTATCAACTCTTATAACTTGGCATTTATTTCTTTCTAAAAAATTTGCTACATCCTTTCCAATACCTGAATAAGCGCCAGTAACAATACAAGTCTTATTTTTTATATCAAAAATATCAATCATGACTTTTAATTGCTAAAATTATATACATTTTTCTCTTATGAATTTGATTTATTATTTTAAATGTATTAGAAAAATTTGTTGCCTCATCCAATATCAACATTGAATTAAAACCAAATTTTTTAAAATTTTTTTTTATTTTATCTTTTGAAAGTTGATTAAAATAATAAGGATTTTTCGAATTTTTTTTTATTAATATCTCATCTTTTGTTCCAAGGTATGTTCTTACAACCACGACTTTTTTCGACGATTTACATATTTTTTCAATTAATTTATATGGCTGTTTTACATGACCAACAATTGCAGAAGCAATCGAACAATCACATTTTCTAAGATTAATTTTTGTAACATCAGCAACTTGGTAGTTTTTAGATAATTCTGGAAATTTTTTTAAACCCAATTTTATAAATTTCTCTTCAAAATCATATCCAAAATAGTTATATTTTTTTTTTATTTTTAAACCTTTATAAAACTGAAAGTAGTTGCACCCAATATCATTAATTTTTTTTATTTTAAAAATTTTTATTATTTCAATTACTTGCTTTACCCAAGTTAGGTTAACATTATCAATTCTATATTTATAAACTTTCAATTGATTTGCACCTTCAGCCTCGTAATTAAGTATATTTTTCATGTATATTAATTTATTTTAATATAGTTAATTTTCATATAATTATACCGTTTAAATTTAAAATTATAAGTTCTAAAACCTCAATATGAAAAAAGTTTATATAATCTCTGAAATTGGCATTAATCATAATGGCGATCTAGGTTTAGCAAAAAAAATGATTGAGTTATCAAAAAAAATTGGTGCAGATGCCGTGAAGTTTCAAAAGAGAGATATTGATTTGGTTTACTCAAAAGATCAATTAAACAAGTTTAGATTAAGTCCTTGGGGAAATACAGAAAGACAGCAAAAAGAAGGATTAGAGTTTCGTCAAAAAGATTACGAAATCATAAGTGATTATTGTAAAAAAATTAAAATCGATTGGTTTGCATCTGCTTGGGACGAAAATAGTATAAATTTTTTAGATAGCTTTAATCCAACGAAACAAAAAGTACCTTCGGCTATGATAGTAGATCTTGATTATCTTGAAATTTTAGCAAAAAAAAAAAGATATACTTTTATTAGTACCGGTATGTGTGAAATGATAAATATTGAAGATGCTGTTAAAATTTTTAGAAAGAACAATTGTCCTTTTGAGTTAATGCATTGTATTTCAGCATACCCGTTTGATGATAGTATTTCAAATTTAAAAATGATACCATTTTTAAGTGAAAAGTTTAATTGTGATGTTGGATATAGTGGTCATGAAAAGGGAGGAGCGGCAATATCTATTGCCTCAGTTGCATTAGGAGCAACTTCGTTAGAGAGGCATTTTACTCTAGACAGAACTATGTATGGCAGTGATCAAGCTGCATCAATAACACCTGAAGGGTTTGAGAATTTAATTAAAAGTGTAAGAAAAGTTGAGGATGCTTGTAAAGGAATACTCGAAAAAAAAGTCTTAGATATTGAAATTCCAGTTGCTAAAAAATTAAGAAATCATCTAAATAAAAATAAATAATGTTTAAAGAATTTTTAAATCAAGATATTGAGATAACCAGAAAACTTTTATCACTCGAAACTCAAATAAAAAAAGTTATTTCTCTAATCTATTTAACTATTAAAAAAAATAATAAAGTATTTATCTGTGGAAATGGTGGGTCAGCGGCAGATGCTCAACACTTAGCAGCTGAGTTTTTAGTAAGACTGAGACCCACTATTGATAGGCGTCCATTACCACTTATATCTTTGATGCAAGATTCATCAACCTTTAGTGCTTGCTCAAACGATTATGATTTTAAATACATTTTTTCAAGAAACCTAGAAGCGATGGCAAATAAAAATGATATGTTAATATGTCTCTCAACTTCTGGAAATTCAAAAAATATTATTGAAGTCTTAAAATATGCGAAGAAGAGAAAAATAAAATCCATTTCATTTTTGGGGAAAAAAGGTGGAAAATGCAAGGGAATTTCAGATTTAGAAATATTGATACCTTCCGATATTACAGCTAAAATTCAAGAGTGTCATATGATGTTAGGTCATTTTATTTTAGAAAAAGTTGAAGATAGATTGTTAAATGAAAAATAACAAAATAAAAAAAAAAAGAGGCATTTGGAATTTTGGTGGCAATGTTGCCCCTAATTTTTTAGATCATATAACAAAATCTGTACCTTTCTATCAAAAAGGACATGACTTAATAATCAAGTCATCAGATTATTTTTTAAAAAATGGTTCAGTTTGCTACGATTTAGGAAGCTCAACAGCTGAGCTGTTAATTTCTTTAACAAAATATACAAATAAAAAAGTAAAATTTGTTGGATTGGATAATGAAATTAAGATGGTTGAATTTAGTAAAAAATTAATAAAAAAAAAAAAAATAAAAAATATTACAATTAAAAAAACTGATATTTTAAAATATAAACTTTTAAAATCAGACTTAATTATAAGTTATTATACTATGCAATTTATTGATCCAAAGTTTAGACAAATTTTTTTAAATAAGATTTATAAAAGCCTAAATTGGGGGGGTGGTTTTTTTTTATTTGAAAAAATAAGAGGTGATGACGCAAGGTTTCAAGATATGTTAACTAATTTGTATCATGATTTTAAAGAAGATAATGGTTTTTCAATAAAAGATATCGACTCAAAAGCAAAATCTTTAAGAGGAGTATTAGAACCATTCAGTAATAGAGGAAATATAGGGCTACTCAAAAGAGCTGGATTTTCTGATATCCAAACAATTTTTCAATATCTTAATTTTAAAGGATATTTGTGCATCAAATGAAGATTTATTTTCCAAAAAAATTAAATCAAAAACAAACTGAAAATTTTTTTATTAAAATTGGTCTTAAACAATTAGTATCTGAAAGTAGAAAAAAGATTTCACCCAAGATAGATCAAAGAACAATGATGACCCCTCAGCCACCAGATTTAAATGATCTTTATAGATTATATATGTTCATTATTTTGAACAAAAGAACTACAGTTCTTGAGTTTGGCACAGGTTATTCCACTTTAGTTATGCATTATGCTTTAATGGAAAATAGAAGAAAATTTGGTTCAAAAAAACCCTTTCCTAGATGTGAAAATCCTTATGAAATTTTTTCAATTGATAATAATAAATTTTTTACAAAAATTTCAAAAGATAGGCTCAAGAGGTATTCAAAGAAAATGAAGTACGTTAATTTTTTTTTCTCCAAGGCCAACATGACAAAATATCAAGGTAATTTTGCAGTCGAATACGAGAAATTACCTAGAGTAAATCCAGACTTTATATATTTAGATGGCCCTAGCCAATGGGCCCCAAATACGACAGTAAATAATTTTACTACAGCACACCCCGACATGATGCCAATGAGTTGTGATATTGCTAAAATTGAAAATTTTTTGACGCCTGGTACAATTATTATTAGTGATGGAAGAACAGCAAATTCAATTTTTTTAAAAAATTGTTTTAAAAGAAACTGGACATTTAAACATGACAAAACTCATGACCAATTTTATTTTCAATTAAATGAAACAGCTTTGGGTGTGCATAATTTGAAACAGCTGAAATTTTATAACAATTAATTATTTTTTTAAAATTCCCAGGGACCCAGAATTTTCCAATGCTAAAATTACTATCTTCGATTTTTTAATATATTTAATATCTATTATTCTTTCTCCAATATAAATACTCTCCACAAATAATACTTTATTAAAATTTTTGTCAAATTTAACTCTAAGCAAAGCTTTATTTTGTAGAGTTCCAATCAAGAAATTATTATTCCAGTAAAAATCATCAAAATTTGAGTCAACTTTCGTAATTTGACTTATTCCTAGAGATGGTATGAAAGCATGTATGGGTTCCTCAAAACCTAGTTCTTCATGATCTTTGTATTGAAAACTTTTTAGACCTTTTCTGTATTTTTTACCATATGAGGCAAGCTCCCATCCATAATTTTTATTCTTTTGTATAACATTAATTTCATCTCCACCTCGTGGACCATTTTCTGTACTTATAATTTTGTTATTTTCTTTATCAAAAGTTAATCCAAGAATATTTCTATGTCCTTTTGAATAAATCTCATAATCAAAATTACTTAAGTCGATTTTTAATATTTTGCCCCATAAAGAATTATCATCCTGAGGTCCTGGAGATTTTTCTTTATCCCCAACAAGTATATTTGAGGCTGTTGCTAGCAAGAGATATTTTTTAGAATCTATATCTGTTATTACAATTTTTCCACTCTCTATAGATTTTTTACAATCATTTATTTCAAATTTTTTTTTAAAAATTATCTCTTTTTTATCAAATTTGCCCTCAAATATTGTTTGTTTTAAACATTCTTTATTTTTTAAAATGATTGAAAGGTAAATCAATTCACCATTTAATTTAATATCTTTAATTATTATATTACTATTTAAGTTTGTTTTAATTTTATTGTATTTTGTTAAATTATCTAAGTCCGAGTAATATATTTCACCTTTTTTTGTTGAATAGATAATTTTGTCATCATCAGCATCAAAAAAGTACCTGTATGTTCTGAATACTTTGTAGTACCCTTGATCACTTTTTTTTAAAAAAGGCAATTTAACTTTTTTAAAATTCAATTCAAGTTGTTGTGTCTCTGGTAGAAAAACAACGTTATAATTACTATTTAGTCTTTTTTGAGATCTGTCAAAATCTGCTACAAATAATAATGAATTATATATAGGTTGAGGTAAATAGGATTTTAAGTAATCAGCTATCATCACTTTATATTCTCTATTTAATAATAAAGAGAATGATAAAAGAATTATTAATAATGGAAATATAAAATAAATAATTTTTTTTTTCATATAAGAATTTAAAATAAAAATTTTTTTAAACTAAAATATATTTTTTTAATACCTAAATTTTCAAGAAATATTACAAAGATTGATTTCCATTCAAGTTTATGACCAAGAAAAGTCCCTTTATTAAGTGTAAGTGATGAAGGTTTATAATGCTTGTATTTAAATCCATAGGTAGAATAAAAATAACTGACAGCTAGTATTTTTTGCAAATCAAAACTTATTTTATTTTTTAGGGCTTTTTGCAAATTTTTTTCAATTGAATTTTGTTTTTCACCATACAAGATACCAAGTTTTTTTGGCCACCCCAAGTCTTTAAACAATATAGTTGGAATTTTAAGAAACGCAGACTCCAATACTATTCTTGAGGCATATCCACAGACCAAATCAGATTTTTTCATTAAAGCGTAGGTATCAACCTTAGAAACTGAGCTAACTATGGTAGTATTTTTATTCTTAAATTGGCTCCAAATGTTATCATTTTTTTTTGACAATGACGGATGTACTCTTATTACAAGATGAGCATTTTTAAGTTTTTCAAAACATTTAAAAAAAATTTTGAAAACCTTAATTTGTTTATATTTTAATCTGACGTAAGCATCCACTTCGTATTCTGTTGATGTGTAGTAAGTTATGATTTTTTTATTCTTTGGTAGATGAGGCAAAAAATTTTTAATTTGATTTGTTGTAAAGTTTTTATTTACCTCGTCCCTAAATGATTTATTAAACTTTTTTTTAAAAAAATCATTTGCAATCTTAAATTTGTTTTTATCTTTATTTTGTTTCCAGTCTATTTCAATATTTTTAAAATTTCTTGGGTCATTTATATCGAACTTATATAGATAATATTTTTTAAAGTTTGAACCTCTATCATGTCTCAAAATTTTAATTTTTTTTCTTTCTGCAGCTAAAATAATAGGAAGTGATGATGCAAATCTATTATTAAAAGTTATAATTTCATTAGGTTTGTATTTTGTTAAAATATCATTAGTTTTTTCATAAATTAATGCACTAGTGCATAGAAGTCCTCTTACATTTGATATTTTAGAAATTAAATTTGGTGTTTTATTATTATAAAGGCTAATTAATGATGAGGCGGCGCCCATACCTAGGGGCATATTTTTATATTTGAATTTTTTAAGATCATTTATATTGCCATTAAATTTATATGCCCATTTTTTGATGTAATCAGTCTTATAATTATCATTTATATCAATAATATTAATTTTATTTTTTTTTAAAATTTTAAGAAAACTATTAATTTTTTTTTTTGGATCTGATCCAAAAAATTTCAAAAAATTGGAAACGCGCCATTCATGCCAAAATAAATCTGAACCTATCCATGAGAATGAAATATCTTTGTTTTTATTTTTCAAATTTAAAGCAATCTCTCCTGCTGTTTCGAGATGAGGTTTAGCCCAAATACTTTCAATTATAATTGTTTTCATTTTTATTATAGATAGAATAATCGTATTTATATTAATTAAATCAACATTCAATGAAAATTTTATTTTATATTCATTCTCCCTCCACTTATCAAATTGAACTCTATGAAAAATTAAGAAAATATTTTGAAATATCTGTGATTTTCAAAAATAAAAATTCGATTAATCAAGATTTAAAATTTAAAAAAAAAAATTGGATTTATTTTTTAAGCAAAAAAAAAAGTAAAACTGTTTATGATTTAATTAAGAAATTAAAACCACAAGTAATAATACTTGGTGGATATAAAATGGATGTAAAAATTAAAGATAAAAACATAAAAAAATATTTTTGGTTAGAAAGAGTAAATAACAGTCAAATATACAAGTCTTTTTTACGAAAATTTTATTTAAAATATAAATTAAATTCAGCTGATGGAGTTTTGGCAATTGGTAATGAAGCAAAAAAATTTTATAAAAAATTTAATTCAAATGTTTATAATATTCCTTACTCAATAAATTTACAAAATAAAATTAAAAATTATAAATTTCCAAGATTTTTATTTGTTGGTCAAATGATAGAGAGAAAAGGTATTAATAAAATTTTATATAGTATTAAAAAGTATAATATTAAGAATTATAACTTTACATTTGTGGGGAATGGCCCTCTTAGTAAAAAAATAAAAAATATTTTAAAACAAAGAGAAAATATTAAATATTTTAAATTTAAAAATAAATTTGAATTGAACAAAATTTATAGTCAAAATAACATATTAGTTTTGCCATCTAGATATGATGGTTGGGGCGCGGTAGTCATAGAAGCTATGTCTAGAGGTATGGCTTTAATTTCTAGTAATAAAGTTGGAGCTACAAAGGAATACATAAAACATAACTATAATGGCAGAATATTTGATATTGAGACGAAAAATATAGATAAAGACATTAAGTTTTTCACAGAAAACATAGGCAAAATTAAATTATTTGGGGAAAGAAATAGAAAAATATTTAATAAAAATTTATGTAATACAGAAAATGCTGTAAATAAGTTTAAAAAAATTTTTAATAGATTAAAATTAAATGAGTCAAAGAAATATTAATTAGTTAGAAAAATCCATTATATATGAATATTATAAAAAAAGTTCTTTCAATTTTTTCAAAAAGTCAAAAAAAAAAATTTAATATTTTGATTGTAACTATTTTTTTTGGGGCCATGCTAGAAATGCTTGCTATAGGATTAGTTTTTCCTTTTATTAAAATAATAATAAATCCAACTCAAATTCCATATTTAGATTTATTTTCTTTTAATACTAACAGTAATGGTTTTTTTTATTTTATTATTGGATTATTTTTTTTATTCTTTCTTATTAAAAATATAATTCTATCACTTATAGGTAAATTTCAACTATCATTTGTTAAAAAATTTAATTTTCAATTATCAAATATTCTGTTTGAAAAATATTTAAGACAAAAATATTTTAAAATAATTAAATCAGATACGAATCTTAGAGTTAAAACAATTGCAAATGATATTACAACACTTACAAATTCTATTATTGCACTCTGTTATCTCTTTTTTGATATAATTGTTATAGTATTTATCTGTATTGTTTTAATATATATTGACCCTATTGCTGCAATTTGTTTTTTTCTTTCTTTAGTGTTATTTGGAATTTTTTTTTACTTTTATTTACAAAATAAAATAAAAGCGTGGGGAATACAAAGTGTCTTAAGTGAAAAGTTAAAGTTTTCCTGTATATATCAGGGTTTTTACGGCATAAGAGATATTAAGATTAACAATACATACAAAAATATTTTTAAAAATTTCTCGAACACAAATGAAATTTTTTTACAAACTGTATTTAAAAAAAATTTTGTTCAATCCATAACAAGGCATGTCGTGGAGGTATTTGCTGTTCTATCTTTTGTAATATTTTTGGCTTTTATTTTGTTGCAATCGAGTTTTGAACAATCTTTACCTACATTAGGAGTGTTTGCAGCAGCAAGCTTTAAATTATTACCATCATTAAATAGATTATTAATTTCAAAACAAACTTTAAAATTTATTGAACCAATAATTGATAGAATAAAGATTGATGCAACTAAGAAAGAGATTTTAGACTATGGTGATAAATTTACTAATAAAAAAATAGAAAAATTAGAAACTATCAATTTAAACAATGTTTCTTTTTATTATGATAGTCCAAAAAATCGTGTTTTAGAAAAAGTTAATTTAAAGATTAATTTAAACAAGAATACAGTGTTAATTGGTGAAAATGGAAGTGGTAAAAGTACTTTTCTCGATTTAATATCTGGACTATTGGATCCTAGCACTGGAAAAATTTTAGTTAATTCAAAAAATCTTTTAGATGATGAAACTAAGGCTTTACTTCATTCTAATATTTCTTATTTGCCACAAAATCCATTTATTATTAATGGCACAATCAAAGATAACATTGTTTTAGGAAACGACAAGATTGATATAGGTCATTTAAAAAAATGTTTATTATTAGCTGATTTGAACAATTTTGTTAGAAAAAAAAGTAGGGGTTTAGGGTATTCAGTTGGATTAAACGGTAATAAGCTTTCAGGAGGAGAAAAACAAAAAATAGCACTGGCGAGAGCAATGTATAGAAATCCTAAAATTATTATTTTAGATGAAGCAACTAGTGCCATAGACGAACTTAGTCAGTCGAAAATTATTAAAAATCTAAAAGCTGTTAATTTAAAAACAAAATTTATTATAGTAGCACACACACAAAAAATGCTTGAATTGTGTGATAAAGCTTATGAGATTAAAAATAAAAAAATAATAAAAAAAAATATAGGTTTAATTAAAAATTCTAGGCATAGATAAATTGAAATACAACATTTCTGGATACTAATTTATTGACACTGAATTTATTTTCTAAAAGCCAATTCGAATTTCAATTTCTTTTTCAGCGATTAAATTTTTAAAAAATTTTAATTCCACAATAGAATCAGCATGACAGTATTTATGTTTAGAGCTAAACGCAATAATTTAGGGGGTAATTAATTATATATGATTTTGTATTTTGATTTTTTATAGATGTGTATCTAAATTTATTTAAATTATTTATGAAAAGTTTATCTTAAAGTTTTTTTTAACTTTTTTTGTATTAAAGTCTTGTATTAAAGGACTAATTTTACCCACCGTTCCAATGATTTTATTTTTTATATTAATTTTATAAGTTTTACTTAATTTTTTTATACGATTGGTATAAGAAAATAGTTTAGAGCCAACATTATAAATTCCATATTTATTACTAGTTAATAACATTTCTAAAAAAATATTAAATTCGTCAATTTTTAAAAAAGATCTCTTAATATTTTTAAAAACTAATATTTTTTTTCTTTTTTTTAACTGATACAGAAAATTATCGATAGTAGAATTTTTTTCATCTTTTCCATTATGGTGTACTATTGGTAGTCTAAGAATAAAGTATTTATCTAATTTATCCTCAATTATTTTTTCGCATATAATTTTTTCTTTAGCCAAATATCCCAATGGTTCTAGATTAGTATTTTCAGAGCTTTTTTTTGGGTTTTTTGTATACACTTTGTCAGATGATAAAAAAATAAATCTAATATTTTTACTCATATATTTGATTAAATTTTTAATAATTTGACTATTATTTTTTTTACATAATTTTTTATTTTTTTCACTAAAATTATGATCAGCAAGTGCAGCAAAATGATAAATTACTTTTGGTTTAACTTTCGCAATTAATTTTTTTACTTCTCTTGGGTTTGAAAGGTCACATTTTATAATTTTACTATCTTTAATTTTTTTTTTTATTTTTGATATCTTGTTTTTAGATTTACTTACAGTTCCATAAACTGGAATTCTTTTTTTTTTAAAAAAATTGAAAAGTTTACTCCCCACAAACCCTCCAGCTCCGGTGATAAGTATATTGCTCATCTTTTAATCAATTAAAATATTAATTTATGCAAAATAGATGTTATATTGTCGTAATTCTTTTGAAAATATTATAACACAACATTTAATGAAAAAAGTTTTAGTTAACATAATTTCAAAAATCTACTTTAAATTTATAATATTAAAGCTTTATTTTCTGAATTTAAATAAAGAAAAAAAATATTTTTATAATCATAGTATTAGTTTTGGCAATAATTTTGATTATTATATGGTTAATTATAATAAAATTTTAAATAACCCAAATTTTTTTATAAATGACTTTTTATCTTCAAAGATCGTGAGTAATATCAAATGAGAATATTAATTAGTGGTGGGGCAGGTTATATAGGTGGTGTGTTATCTTATGCTTTATATGATAAAAAAATTAAATATGCAGTAATAGATAATTTGAGTACCTCACAAAAGAAAAATTTACCAAAAGACACAATTTTTTATAAAAGCTGCATCAGTAATGTGACTATTTTAAAAAAGATTTTTAAAGAGTTTGCTCCTTCTCATATAGTTCATTTAGCAGCAAATCTGGATGCTAGAGAATCTGAAATTTATAAGAATAAATATTATATAAATAATATTAAGAACTCTAAAATATTTTTAAATTTTTTTATTAATAAAAATATTAAAAATATTATTTTTGCATCTACAGCAGCTGTATATAAAAATTCATTAAATTATAAAAATGAGGACAAGAATATATGGCCATCTAGCTATTATGGTAAAACTAAATTAGAAATTGAAAAATTTTTAAGAGACAATAAAAAAAAAAATAATCTTAATTTAAAAATTTTAAGATTTTTTAATGTTGTGGGTGCTGATAAAAAATTAAGATCAGGATCATTATCAAAAAAATCAAATCAACTTTTTAACAGTATATTAAAATCTATTATTAAAAAAAATATTTTTTTTATTTATGGAAATAAATTAAAGACTAATGACGGGACTTGCATTAGAGATTTTGTGGACGTAATTGACCTAGCAAAAGTAATAATTTATTTTATTAAATCTAAAAAAAAATTTAAATTTGATATTTTTAATGTTGGGACTAATAAAGGACACTCTGTGTTGCAAATAGTAAAACTATTTACTATGATAACTGGAAAAAAAATAGATTATACATATGGTAAGAGTAGAAAAGGAGACCCGGCACACTCTATATGTAGTAATAAAAGGCTAATAAATACTTATAAATTTAAATTCTCATCAATTCAAAATTCTATTAAAAGACACTATAAATTTTATATTAAAAACATTAAGGCATATGTTTAAGAAGATTTTTTTCCTGCTTGATAAAAATGAGATTAAATTTTTAATTATCATATCTATATTTTTATTATTGGGTATTTTTTTTGAAATGCTGTCATTTGTAATAATTATCCCAGTCTTTAATCTAGTATTTTTAAATGATTTTTCTGATAATTTCTTACTCAATTTATTTTTTACTGATAATTACACTCTTGAGAACAATAACTCTAAAGTTATCATCTTAGTTATTATGTTATCAATATTTTTTATAAAAAATATATATTTAATAATATTCAATTATTTCAACAAAAAATTTTTTTATGATCTAAACATACGACTGTCTACAAATTTGTTTACATTATACTTAAAACAAAATTATTTTTTTTTTTTAAAAAATAAGTCAGATAATTTGCTCAGAAAGTCAACAAACGATATAATTGGATTTCAAACTTTTTTAAGTTCATTTCAGGCTTTAATAGCTGAATTAATTTTATTATTTTTTTTAGCAATATTATTACTATCAGTGAATTATATTATTTTTTTATTTTGCACTCTCGTTTTTATATCCATAATGATTATATATATTAAAATTGTAAAAAAAAGAATTAGAACGTGGTCCTATGATTATCAAAAAAATCTTGGTAGTCTCCAAAATTTAGTAGTTGAAGGAGTTAGTGGTGTTAGAGATGTAATTATTTATAATTTAGAAAAATTTTTTTCTAGAAGATTTTCATATTTTGTTAATTCAACTCAAGTACCTTTTTTTAAAATTGATTTTATAAACAACGTGCAAAGATTCTGGATGGAGATACTAGCTGTTGTATCCATGACTGTACCAATGATTTATTTTATTTATTTTGAAGTAGATATAAATGAGTTACTTCCAACTTTTGTTCTCTTCTGTGTTTCAGTTTTTAGAATAGTTCCTTCGTTTAATAGAATTATTTTAAATTATCAAAACATTAAATTTTTTATGCCAAGTGTAAACTTAATCTATAATGAGTTCGTTGATCTAGAAATTAAAGAAATTGATATTAAAGACGATAATTTTAAATTTAATGAAAAAATAGAATTAAAAAACATTGGTTTTTCGTATGGTTCAAATCAAGTTTTGTCAGGTATAAATATTAAGATTAAAAAAGGAAGCAGTATAGCTATTACAGGCTCCAATGGTTCAGGAAAGAGTACATTGCTAAATGTAGTATCTGGATTAGTAGAGCCAACCGAGGGAAAGATAATTGTGGATGATAAGTATAATGTTTATAAAAACTTAAAAAGTTGGCAAAATAATATAAGTTTTGTTCAACAAAATATTTTTTTAATCAATACCTCAATTAAAAAAAATATTATTTTAGAAGACAGTGAAAATATTGATAACACAAAATTTAATCGTATTTCTAATTTATTATCTCTTGATGAAATGTTTGAGAATCTACCAAATAAATTAGACACATTAGTGGGGACTGATGGACAGTTTTTATCAGGAGGACAAAAGCAGTTAATTTCAATTGCAAGAGCTTTATATAAAGAAAATGAGATAATTATTTTTGATGAGGCCAGTTCTGCCTTGGATAAAAAATATATGAAGATCTTACAAAATTTATTAATTTCTTTAAGGGGCTCTAAAACTATTATTGTTATAACGCATCAATTCAACGACATAAAAAAAATATTTGACAATATATATGAAATACAGTCAACAAAACTGTTATCTAAGTAAGATAAAAAATTAAATTAAAAAAATGATTATTTTAGGAGTTAATGCTTTTCATCCAAATTCTTCAGCTTGTTTATTAATTAACGGAGAGTTAAAAATTGCAATTGAAGAGGAAAGAATTAATAGGATGAAAAACTGGTCTGGACTTCCTATTCAGGCAATAGACCATTGTTTAAAGAGTCAAAATTTAAAAATCTCAGATATTGATAATATAGCTATCAATCAAAATTTTTACGCCAATATATTCAGTAAATTAAAATATTCATTACTAAACAGACCCAATATTACTTTCTTATCCAAAACTATAAACAACAAAATAAAGAGAAAAAATTTATTAAAATTATTACAAAAAAATTTTGGTAATTTTAAAAATAACTGTAAACTTATTGGTATAGAGCACCATCATTCTCATCTAGCGTCTGCATTTTATGATTCTAAATACGACACTGCGGTAAATCTATCTGTTGATGGCTTTGGAGATTTTGCAAGTACAACTTGGGGACTGGGAAAAAATGAAAACCTAATTATAGATGATAAAATATTATTTCCACATTCTTTAGGGGTTTTTTATGAAAGTTTTACTCAATTTTTAGGATTTACAAATTATGGTGAGGAATATAAGGTTATGGGACTATCTTCACTAGGCAATGCAACTGAAATAAATAAAATCAAAAAAATCATTACCTTTAAAAAAAATGGTAAATTTGAATTAAATCTTAGTTATTTTAATCATCATAAAAAAAATAACACATATTCATTTGATAACTCTATTCCAAAAATTGATAATTTATTTAGTAATAATTTTATAAGCTTATTTGGAGTGCCAAGAAAAAAAAATGATAAATTAAATGACCATCATATAAATTTAGCATCATCTGTACAAAAAGTTTATGAGGAAGTTTTATTTCACATTTTAAATTATGTACATCAAAAGTATAAAGTAGATAACTTAACCTTATCTGGTGGTTGTGCCCAGAACTCACTCGCTAATGGTAAAATTTTAGATAATACAAATTTTAAATCTTTATTTGTGCCATCTAACCCAGGAGATGGGGGAGGATCTGTTGGTGCTGCATATTCATTATGGAAAAACTTAACCGGTAGAAAACCAATTAATACTTTAGGTGGATATTTAGGAAATTCTTATAACAACAATGAGATTAAAAATGTTCTTGATCATAACAAAGATAAAATTGAATCAGAGAATTGTATTTATTATTTTTTAGAAAAAGAACAATCACTCTGTGATTTTGTAGCAAAATCTCTAACCGAAAATAAAGTAATAGGATGGTTTCAGGGAAAAATGGAATGGGGCCCTAGGGCATTAGGAAATAGATCTATATTAGCAGACCCGAGAAACGCTAATATAAAAGATATTCTTAATCTAAAGATTAAAAGAAGAGAGTCATTTAGACCTTTTGCGCCATCAATATTATTTGAAGATACAAATAATTGGTTTAATAACTTTAAAGATGAAGAGCCCTATATGTCACGGGTTTTGCATTTTAAAGAAGAAAAATATAGTTTAGTACCTGGTGTTGTACACATTGATGGTAGTGGAAGATTGCAAACTGTTAAAAAAGATAATAACCCAATTTATTACAATTTGATTAAGAGTTTTAAAAAAATTACAGGTGTGCCAATTATTTTAAACACTTCCTTTAATGAAAATGAACCAATAGTATTAACACCCGAACATGCTTTGAATTGCTTTTTAAGAACTAAAATGGATATATTGGTATTAGGGAACTGGGTAATTGTTAGAAATTAATAGTCTTTAGTTTTTTAATTTCATCAAATTTGTTCAAGTTTAAAAAAATAAAATTTTTTTTAAAATACTTAATTCCATTTTTCTTATTAGTGATTAGTTTTACATGGTTGTTAATACATTCAATAGCAAACAAACTATATGCGTTTTCATTTGATAATAATGAAAATCGAGTTTTTTCTAACAAACTCTGTACTTTTTTATTATTAATAAATCCATAATTAATAACTGATTTATATTTAAGTTTATCCCCAATAATATGAACACTGAAATTATATTTCAGTAAATTTTTTATCTCATTATATTGAAAAAATTTTCTTTTGTTTTTATGTTTCCTATAATAAATTAAAAAATCAATTTTTTTCTTTTTCTTTTTTTTTAAAGATATTAATTTAAAAACATAATTAAAATATGATTTCTTTATTATCGATTTTGATAAATATGGCTTAAGAAGTTCTGTTGAAAAAAATATTTTAATGTTTCTTCTTTTTAAAAAAAAATTACTTACAAAAAATAAAAAAGGAAATATATATTTTCTAATTATATTTATTCTATCATTTTTGTAATGTGCTCCACCAGTAATAGGTCCAAAAACTGTATTTGGAGGTAATAAAATAAATAAAAAGATATTCCATAAAGGTAAATAGTTTATATACACTGGTATTTTATCTTTTATGTATGAAATCCAGCAAAAAAATATTCCAATAAAAGGAGATATATATTTATAGTTACATATTTTTAAAAGAAATTTATTAATAATTATTTTATTTGGAGTAAAAATTTTAATTTTATTTTTATTATGCTTTTTTTGATTTTTTACAAAAATTCGAGCTAGATTACCCTCACCAGTATTAGAATTATAATCACAACACCAACAATAATATTCTTTTTTAATTGATGATTTTAACATTTAATTTTTTAATTTTGTTTGTGAAAAAGCCCAGAACAAAGAAATAAAAAGTTTTTACAAGTCTTATAGTTCTTCTTTTTGTCTCATATCTTAATCTCCATATGAATTCATAATTGGAAAACATTTTTGGTACAGGTTTTTCAATTCCAGACAACATATTAACGGAGGCACCTATACAAATTATCTTATAACTGTTGTTTTTTTTAGCAAGTTCATAAGCTACTACCTCTTGTTTTGGGGTTGGCAATGTAATTAGACAAATATCATTTTTTTTTAATTTATAATTGATATATTTTTTTATATATTCAACATTTCCATAAGGAAGATCTATGTGAATTACTTTTTTCTTGATTTTTTTTTCTAAATATTTTTTTGAAATAATTTCTAAGTTTCCAAAAATTACTAATCTGTTTTTATTTTTTTTAATGTGGCTTAGCACTTGTTGCAAAATTACTCTTCCTGGTTTTTTTGAAATTTTTAAACCAAATATTTTGGAAAACATACCATCTGGCCAGTTTATTTGATCGGAGTTTTTTTTAACATATCCTTGAACGTATGAACCCAAAAATGCCAGGTTCATTGCTGAAAATATAAATTTTTCAAAATCAAATATTTTTTTAGTATTTAATAATATTTTAAAATCTACATCAGCCTCAAGTTTATAATTAGGATGAGGTATTATTTCAAAATCTTTATTTAACTTGTTCGTGTCAAATTTATAAAGTTGGTGGATTTTTTTTACAAATCTTAATAATATTTTAAAAGAACTTTGTTTTATCTGATTACTTTTTAATGAATTAATTATTTCAATTGATGACTTAATATTCGACAAAATATTTTTTCCAGAAACTCCCCCAGCTTTCATTCTCGTAACAACAAAATTTACTCTTTTAAAATTAATCTTATTTTTAAAAATTTTAATAAAATAATCAAAATCAGATGCAATTTTATATTCTTCATTATATAATCCTAATTTATTGTAAGTACTTTTTTTTATGAAAGTTCCTGTATGAGGAGGAATAATACCCAAGTAAAGTTCCTTTTTCTTGAAATCACTTGATTTATATAATCTTGTAATTTTGGTAAATTTATTATTATTAAAGTAAACAACATTTCCTGAAACTACTTCAGTTGTTTTATTTTTTTCAAATTTTTTGTAAATATTTTCTAAAACTTTACTATTATTATAAAAATCATCTGAGTTAAGAATACTTATAATTTGTCCAGATGATTTTTTAATACCAATGTTAATAGCTGAATAGATGGTAGAATTTTTTGCTATAATTATTTTTTTGTTTTTAAAAGGATATTTTTTAATTATTTTAACAGTATTATCTTTTGAACCACCATCAACAAATATATGCTCTATATGCTTACAAGTCTGACTTATAACAGAATTAAGCGTATTGATAATAGTTTTTTCGCTATTAAGTGTTACCGTAATTATACTAAATTTATACATTTTAATTATTGTTTTTATATTTTAATTTATTTAGTAATGTAATATTTAAAAATATATAATCCTCAATATGAAAAAAAAAATTGCACTTATAACAGGGATAACAGGACAAGACGGATCCTATTTAGCTGAATTTTTATTAAAAAAAAATTATGTTGTCCATGGCATAAAAAGAAGAGCCTCTTCGTTGAACACTTCTAGAATAGATCATATTTATGTAGACACTCATAATAGCACAAACTTTTTTTTACACTATGGAGATGTTACAGACTCAAATGTTTTAATTGATTTAATTCAAAAAATTAAGCCAAATGAAGTCTATAATTTAGCTGCACAAAGCCATGTTCTTACCAGCTTTTCAATTCCAGATTATACTACACAAGTTAATGCACTGGGGACACTAAGAATTTTAGAGGCG
>MDSV01011788.1_pt1 | contig 18682 bp, 19 predicted proteins | sample 810851 | NCBI WGS metagenome assembly MDSV01 (sample SAMN05326640, study PRJNA326480) | marine metagenome | isolation source: seawater | place: Atlantic Ocean: North East | collected 2012 | reverse complement strand
TTTTGAAGACGTAAAAGAAGATAAAGAAAAAAGCGCCTAAGATAAAAAAAGGAGCAATTTCTTGTGGCAAAAAGAGATTATTATGAAATCTTAGGCATTTCCAAAACTGCATCAAAAGATGAGATAAAGAAAGCTTACCGTAAATTAGCTTTAAAGCACCACCCAGATAAGAACAAAGGTGACAAATCCTCAGAGGAAAAGTTTAAAGAAGCTAGTGAAGCCTACCATGTATTATCCGATGATAAAAGAAAGACTAATTATGATCAGTTTGGACATGCAGCGTTTGAAGGTGGAGGAAATCAAGGATTTGGTAATTTTGATTTTGGATCATCTTTTTCAGATATTTTTGAAGATTTTTTTGGTGACGATATTTTTGGTGGTAGAAGAGGATCATCAAGAAGAGGTTCTAATAGAGGAAACGATTTAAGATATGATGTTTCTATTAGTCTAGAAGATGCATACTCAGGGCTCAACAAAAAAGTAAATTACACAACATATAAAAAATGCTCTAGGTGTACCGGACAAGGTTCAGAGCCAGGATCGAAACCCAAAACATGTAATTATTGCAATGGACGAGGTAAAGTTAGATCAAATCAAGGTTTTTTTACAATTCAACAAACCTGTCCTGAATGTAGTGGTTATGGTGAAACTATCGGCAATCCATGTAGACAATGCAGAGGAAACGGGAAAACCCAAGCCAAAGAGAGTGTTTCTGTGAAGATACCAAAGGGCGTAGATGATGGAACAAGAATTAGAGTGTCAGGCAAGGGTGAAGCTGGAAGCAAGGGAGGGGCGACGGGTGACTTATATTTATTTATCTCTATTGATAACCATAGTATTTTTAAAAGATCCGATGAACATCTATATTTCGAATTACCAATAACTTTTACAGATGCTGCTTTGGGTACATCTGTTGAAGTACCATCAATTGATGGTGGAAGAGCAAAAATCAAAATTCCATCTGGAACACAACATGGTAAACAGCTGAGATTAAGAGGCAAGGGCATGCCTTTGCTTCGAGGAAATGGCTATGGAGATTTATATATTAAAATTATAACAGAAATTCCCTCAAATCTAAGCTCGAAACAGCGCGAACTTTTAGAAGAATTTAAAAAATTAGAGACTGATAAATCAAGCCCAATTATTAAAAGTTTTTTTGATAGGGCAAAAAAATTCTGGAAAAATTCCTAATTATTAATGTTTACGCAAGAAATGATATCAGCAATTTTTTTAATTGCAGTATTATTTTTAGTTTTACCATCATTTTTAAGTACCAATAATAGATTAAAACAATTCATGAAAAATATATCTATTTGGGCTGTAATTGTTGTTATTATTGTTGTAATTATAAATCTTATTTAATGAGAAAAATTAAAATTGCAATTACTGGATGTCTAGGAAGAATGGGTCAACAACTCATTAGGTCTACAAAACAAAATAGAGATTTTAAACTAACTGCATTAACTGAAAACAAAAAAGTCTCTAAAAAATTATCTGGAATACAACTAACTCTTAATTCAGAAAAAGCATTTAAGAGTTCTAATGTAATAATAGATTTCACAGTGCCGAAATGCACCTTAGAAGTTTTAAAAATTGCATCAAAATTAAAAAAGAGAGTTGTAATTGGAACGACTGGTTTTAATAAAAAAGAAGAAAACATAATTAAAAATATTTCAAAAAGAATTCCAATTCTTAAAGCTGGTAATATGAGTTTAGGGGTTAATCTTTTAATGTATTTAACAGAAATAGCTTCTAAATCTTTAGGCTCAAAGTTTTTAACTAAGGTTTATGAGATTCATCATAAAAATAAGATAGATTACCCGTCTGGAACTGCGCTTATGTTGGGTAAGGGTATTGCTGATGGTAGGAAAAAAAACTTTTACAATTTAATCGGCAAGAAATATCTAAACAAAAAATCATTTCCTTTTGGTAAAAAAATTAATTTTAATTCCGTTAGAAAAGGTAAGGTTATAGGTGAGCACGAAGTTAGTTTTTCAAGCGGTAAAGAAATAATTAAATTAAATCATGAATCATTTGATAGAGCACTATACTCTGAGGGGGCTTTGATTGCCTCAAAATGGTTAATGCGTAAGAAACCTGGCCTCTATTCAATGCGCGACCTGTTAGATTTCAAGTGAATAATAAGAGAAAATCTAAAATTATTCAAAAAATATTGAATAAGACATATCCTAAAGTTCCTATACCTCTAAATTATAAAAACACTTTTACATTGTTAGTTTCAGTTCTACTATCAGCTCAATGTACCGATGTGAATGTTAATAATGTTACAAAGGAAATTTACCCCAAATACAATCATCCTAAACATTTTGTAAAATTAGGTAGAAAAAAAATTGAAAGACTAATCAAAAGGATTGGTATATTTAGAGTCAAAGCCAAAAGTATTTACTATTTATCTAAAACCCTAATGGAAAAATACAATGGTAAAGTTCCAAATAATTATAGTGACCTTGAAGAACTTCCTGGCGTAGGTCACAAAACAGCTAGTGTTGTTATGTCTCAAGGATTTGGTCTTCCAGCATTTCCAGTTGATACTCATATACATCGTTTAGCGCAAAGATGGGGATTAACTAATGGTAAGAATGTTATTCAAACAGAGAAGGATTTAAAAAATATATTTCCTAAGAAAAACTGGAATAAACTTCATCTTCAAATAATTTGGTATGGTAGAGAATATTGTAAGGCTCGAGATTGTTTCGGTATTTCTTGCAAAATTTGTAAAAGCTGTTACCCAAATAGAAAAAAGAAATTTATGACAAAAAAGGCTTGATATGAGAATTCTAGGTATAGGAAATGCAATTGTAGATGTAATTTGTAAAGTTGAGGAGAGTTTTTTAACTAACAACGGCTTAACTAAGAGCACAATGAAGTTAGTTGATGAGTTGGAGTTTAAGAAACTTCTTGGTAATTTAAAAATAGAAAAAACAATATCAGGTGGATCAGTTGCAAACTCAATTGTTGGCCTATCACAACTAGGTAATAAGGTTGGTTTCATTGGCAAAGTAAATAATGACGATTTAGGAAAAAAATATTCTGCAGGACTAATTAAAGAAAACGTTAAATTTCATTACAATATTAAACAAGAAAAAATTCCAACTGGAACTTGTCTAATTTTAGTAACACCAGACTCAGAAAGAACAATGTGTACTTTTTTAGGTGTCGCGGGAAAAATAAATGAAAAAGATATAGATGAAGAAATGATTAAGCAATGTGATTTAACATTTTTAGAGGGATATTTGTGGGACAAAGGTGATCCACAAAAAGCTTTTAATAAGGCAATAAAAAATTCAAAAAAATCTGCAATGTCACTTTCTGATTTATTTTGTGTAGAAAGACACAAAGAATATTTCTTGGAATTAGTTAAGAATAAATTAACAGTTACTTTTGCAAATGAACAAGAAATAACTACATTGATAGGTGCTAAAAATTTAAACGATGTTATTGATTTTGCAAAAAGTATTAAAAAATTAGTAGTTGTTACTCGAGGTGAAAATGGGGCGATAGCAATTCAAAACAAAAAAGTCATAGAGGCAAACGCCAAGAAAGATTTAAAAATAAAAGATTTAACTGGAGCTGGTGATTTATTCGCTGCTGGATTTTTACACGGTTATATAAACAATTTTGATTTAAAAGAAAGTTTAGAAAAGGGGACGGATCTATCTGCTAGAATTATTCAGCAGGTTGGAGCCAGATTATAAAATTTTTATAATTAATTTCATTGTAAATATTTATTTTTCTTAATTCTTGTAAAACTACCTTTGCCTTTCTTAGGTTTAACAATTCTAGAGCGATATTTTGGAGTCTTTAATTCTTTTGCAAATTTATTTCTCTTTTTCAAATTTTATAACCTTCTTTTTCATTTTTAATGAAAGTTTCATCATCAAATATTTTTTTAACCTTTTTTCTCAATCTATAAATATGTGTTTCAACAGTATGGGTATCTGCTTCGTCTGAATAGTTCCAAATCCTAGATAAGATCTCCTTTTTTTTTGTAAAAAAATTCTTGCTTAAGAGTAATATTAAATCAATTTCCTTTTCTGTTAACTCTAATGATTTTTGATCTTTCATTAATTTTCTTAAATTTTTGTCTAATATATAATCTAAAACTTTTACTGAAGAATTATATTTAAATTTTTTTTTAATAATATTATTAATGACTATTGTGTTTATATGCTCCAATGAAGCTGGTAAATAAATCTTTTCGTAATCTCTTTTGATAATTTTGTTATCTCTCTCATAACAAATTACTTTATTTGATGTGTTGTCATCGAGTATGCTATTTAAATTTGGATTTTTAAAAATATCTTCATGAATTATATAGCCATGATATTTGCTCTTTAGGTCCTCTTTTGAAAAATCATCAGATATTTCTAAAGTAAAACTGAAATATTCTTTCAACTCAATTAAGGTTTTATTAAATTCTTTATTTCCTATAGCTAAAATGATATTTTTTTTATCAACCATGAATATCCTTTTAAAAAACAAATGCCTTTATTTTAAAGATTATAAGGTAAAATGTGCAATTGGTAAAAGAGGAATTACCAATAAAAAAAAAGAAGGGGATAAATGTACACCCAAAGGTAAATTTAAACTAAAATACATATTCTATAGGAAAGACAGAGTAAAAATAAAATCAAGATTAAAAACTATACCTATCAAAAAAGATTTTGGATGGTGCGACGATATCAGGTCTAAAAAATATAATAGATTTGTAAAACTTCCATTTAAATATAAAGCCGAAAAACTTTATAAATCAAATAACATTTACGATATTATAGTGGTTATTAATTATAATATTAATCCAACAAAAAAAAATAAAGGGAGTGCAATTTTCATGCATGTTGCAAAAAGAAATTATTCTCCTACATTAGGATGTATTGCTGTCTCAAAAAAAAACATCATAGATATAATTGCAAGCATTACTAAGAAAAGCTATATAACAATATCTTAGGATCTAGGACCAAAAATAGCGCTCCCTATTCTCACAAATGATGCGCCATACTTTATAGCCGTCATGTAATCATTCGACATTCCAATGCTCAATTGATTAAATTCAAATTTTTTATTCAAATTTGATATTTGCGAGAAGTATCTTTCATAATTAGTGTCATTCGGCGGAATGGCCATCAAACCAATGACGGATAAACTTGTTTCTTTTGTTACAAATTTAAAAAAATTATCTAAATTATCAATTTCTATTCCACCTTTTTGTTCCTCTGATCCTAAATTCACTTGTATAAAATAACTTAATTTTTTTTTTAATTGTTTTTCCCTTTTATCTAATTCTTTTGCAAGTTTTTCGCTGTCTAGAGAATGAATATAATCAAATAGTTCGATTGCTTTTTTGGCCTTATTAGATTGCAATGATCCTATCATGTGAAGTTTTATGTTATTTGAACTTTTAATGTTTTTCCATTTTTTTTCGGCCTCTTGAACCTTATTTTCACCAAAATGTTTATGGCCGTGCTGTATTAAAGGTTTAATATGGTCTAGAGTGAAAGTTTTACTGACAGCAATAATTTCTGTTCTAGAATTTTCAATTTTCTGTTTAATTTGATTAAAACTGTCTATTATATTCATATGTTTATTTTTAAAAAAAAATACTATTTATTTCTAGAGAATACTAGATCATTTAATTTAGATTTAGTTAAAACTAGATACAAATTGGTTATTATTTATAGGAATGAAGATTCCAAAGAAAGCATAGCTCAGATTAAAAATTACGCTAAATTATGTAGAAGAAAAGGAATAAAGTTTTTTATAGCAAATAACACCTTAATGCTCACCAAGGTCAAAGCAGATGGGCTCTATATATCTGCTCATAATAAAGATTTAAGCTTAATAAGATATAAGCATTTTTCCTACGAGATAATTGGATCTGCACATAATCAAAAAGAAATAGTCATTAAATTAAAACAAGGGTGCCAAAAAATATTGGTATCTAGACTCTTTCAAACAAGCTATTTATCTAAGAAAGGGTTTTTAGGTATCACAAAATTTAACACAATAGCAAAAAGGACTCCAGTTGAAATAATTCCACTAGGGGGTATTAACATTAATAATCTATCAAAACTTAAAATGGTTAAGAGTAATTCTATAGCTTTTTTATCTGCAATAAAAAAAAAGCCGGCTAAATTTATTAACCGGCTTTTTTAAATTTTAATTCTAACTAACTAATTAGAACGCTAATGACATAGCAACGATTGTTTCTGTTACATCGTCACCTGATGTGTATGAAGCATTAGATGTTTCAGAGTTAGATAGTGATAAAGTCATACCACCCATCGTGTAAGCTACATCTATTGTATCGATATCCATTTCTACGTCACCTCTTGTTGTAACGTTAGTGTTAGAGATAGCTCTAGATTGTTTCTCTGAGCTCTCTGCAGTGTATGATACAGATAAAGCATCATTTACTGCAAATCCAACTGAATATGCTTCGTTTTCATAGTGTTGTACTAATTGAGTTGCTACTGCGTTGTTCATTCTTTGTGCTGGTGCGTGTTTTGTTTCACCATAACCGAATGATACTGGACCCATTGAATAATTAAATGCTAAAGAACCACCTTCTTTAGTTTGTCTAGCATCTTGGTTACCCATAGAATCAAATTCATAGTATGAACCTGATAATGTTAAACCATCAATTGGCGCCATTGTAACAGCGTATTGAGTCATATCACCAGTTGATTTTGTTCCTACTACTGAGTGAGATGAGTCATTTGCTGTTCCACCGTATCCACCTGGAGTCGTTCCAACTTTGAAAGTCATTCCTAATGGTAACAGGTCTGCTGGAGCATGGTACTGAACGTTGTTTGAACCGCTGATGTTGTTTCCATACTGCATCGTAGTTGTTGCAGCAGCTCCACCACCGTAACCGTTATCAGAACCTACACCGTATGCAGAATTGTCAAACGCATATTTTGTAGATAGTCCACACTCAGATATACAAATTTTGAAAGTACCGTAGTCAGTTCCGAATGAAAGATTTGCATCATCCTGTACTGTAGCACCATCGATATCTTGAGCATATGACCATGTCATACCGTTGTCTAGTTCACCAGAAGCTGATAGTGAGAACTCATTTGATATTCCAAGTCCTTTACCAACACCGTGTGTTCCAGTTGTTCCGCTATTACTTAAGATTGTGTAAGTAGTTTTTACACCACCTGTCACTGCAAAGTCACCAGCATAAGCTGATGTAACTAGCATCACTGAAGAAATAACTGAGAACAATAGTTTTGTTAATTTATTCATTGTTTCTCCTTTTGTTAAAACGTTAATTATAATTAACAGTAGATTTATCTATGTTTTTAAGCTTAATTTGTATTAAAACCTACTATATCAATGAATTCTCTTTATTAGTGTGGTAAAAATACCACATATAAAAAAGCCCCATTTTACTCAATTTTATTGGATTATTGATTACTAATGCTATTATCCGTTGTATCTTACATTTATGAACATAAAATTTATCATTTTAGCAACTCTTTTATCTGTTTTTTTCTTAACTTCTTCTTGCGGAAAAGGTTTTTTTAAGAAAGTTGATACTAGACAAGTACCAATTTCTGGACCTGAAAGAGCAAAAAAAAATGTTAAGGAAGGTCGTGGAGTAAGTTTAGGTTCTATAATAGGAAAAGACGGTAAAGGAACAAACTATGAGTTTAGTACTTCAAATCCTCTGTGGAGAGCTACATTAGATATTCTAGATTTTTTACCGTTAACAACTGTTGATTATTCAGGAGGAATGATAATTTCAGATTGGTATACGGACAATTCTAATAATAAACAAGCTTTAAAAATTACAGTAAGATTTCTATCTAATAAAGTCCAAACTAACAGTGTGAAAGTTACAGTGCATAGGAAGCAATGTTCAGTCAATGAGTCATGTAAAGTCGAAGTTTTTAAATCTCGTATTCAGGAAGAATTAGTAGCATCAATTTTAAAGGAAGCTAGCCTTTTAGAAAAACAACAAAAGAATAATTAATTTTTAGATTGTATGGAAAGACTTAATTTTCAAGCTATTGAAAAAAAATGGCAAACAGTTTTCGAAAAGAATAAATTATACAATAATAAGACAGCAAAAAAATTTTATTGCCTAGAAATGTTTCCCTACCCATCAGGAAAAATACATATGGGACACGTAAGAAATTATACTATAGGAGACGTTATAGCCCGATTTAAATTCTTAAATGGATTCAATGTTTTACATCCGATGGGTTGGGATGCATTTGGTTTACCAGCTGAAAATGCTGCCAAAGAAAATAATTTGCATCCAAGAGAATGGACGGAGAAGAATATTGCAGAAATGAAAAGACAACTTAAATTAATGGGTCTCTCAATTGATTGGGATTTAGAAATTTCTACTTGTGATGAAAAATATTACAAACATCAACAAGAAATTTTTATAGATTTTTATCATCGTGGTTTTGTAAAAAGAAAAGAGAATTACGTCAATTGGGATCCTATAGAAAAAACCGTTTTAGCTAATGAGCAAGTAGTAAATGGTCGTGGTTGGAGATCTGGGGCCATAGTTGAAAGAAAGAAGCTATATCAATGGTTTTTTGACATTACAAAGTTTTCTGAAGAATTGCTTAGTGGTTTAGATAATTTGGATAATTGGCCAGAAAAAGTAAAAAACATGCAAAAAAACTGGATTGGAAAATCAGTAGGTTGTGAAATCGATTTTAAACTTTCCGACTCAGTAAAAAAAATAAAAATCTTTACAACAAGACCTGACACGATTTTTGGAGCGTCATTTATTGCCATATCTGTAGATCATCCTTTATGCGCAAAATTTTCAAATAATGACGAATTTATCAAATTCAAAGAAGAATGTTCTAAAACAGGCACCACCGAAGAGGCGCTAGCAAATGCAGACAAAATTGGTTTTGAAACAAAATTATTTTGTGACCATCCTTTTAAAAAAAACCATAAACTGCCAGTATTTGTAGCAAATTTTATATTAATGGATTATGGAACTGGCGCAATATTTGGTTGTCCAGCGCACGATCAAAGAGACTTTGATTTTGCAAAAAAATATAATTTGAAAATCACTGAGGTAGTTGCTGAAAATAAGAAACAACCTAAAAATTTTAATAATCTTAAAGAAGCATATACTGGAGATGGAATTTTAGTAAATTCAGATTTCTTAAATAATATGAACGTAGAATCTGCCAAAGTAAAAATAATTCAAAAAATAGAAAATCTAAAAATCGGAAGTAAGAAAGTTTCCTACAGATTAAGAGATTGGGGGATATCTAGACAAAGATATTGGGGTTGTCCAATTCCGATGATACACCTAGAAAATGGCACTATAAAGCCGGTCGAAAAAAATGAATTACCAATTAAACTCCCAAAAGACATTGACTTAAAGACAAATGGTAATCCATTAGACCATCATAAATCCTGGAAATTTACTAAAGATAAGATATCTGGAAAACCTGCCATAAGAGAAACTGATACCTTGGATACATTTGTTGACTCTTCTTGGTATTTCTTGAGATTTTGTTCCCCAAAAAAAGAGGAGTCGGCTTTCGACTTAGATAAAGTAAATTATTGGATGCCAGTTGATCAATATATTGGTGGAGTAGAACATGCAATATTGCACTTATTGTATTCGAGATTTTTTATGAGAGCTCTAAAAAAAAATGACACGAAAATAAAATATACCGAACCTTTTAAGGGTCTATTTACACAAGGTATGGTTTGTCATGAAACTTATAAAGACTCTAATGGCAAATGGCTTAGTCCAGATGAAATTGAAAAAGATGATGATGGTAATTTTATTAAAAAAGATGATCAATCAAAAGTTATAGTTGGATCTTCAGAGTCGATGTCAAAATCAAAAAAAAATATTATAGATCCGGAAAGCATGATAAAATCTTACGGTGCCGACGCTGTAAGATGGTTTATTTTGTCAGATAGTCCCCCAGAAAAAGATGTTCAATGGTCAAACCAAGGTGTAAATGCTGCTTATAAATTTCTTCAAAAAATTTATAATTTAAATCTTTTAATTATTGATAGAAAAGAATCTCAAGACGATTTGGACGAAGATTTTGAGCTTAAGATTAATTCTTATATTTTTAGGATAACAAATCTAATCGAAAATTTTAATTTAAATGTTGTTATTGCGTGTGTATACGAACTTTATAATCTTTTTAATGAATATTTAAATAAAAAAATAAGTAATAAATGTATGAAAAATAATATAATTAAAGTCATGAAAATTCTTATTCCATTTACACCGCACCTTGCTCATGAATGCCTTGAATTACTTGGAACTAATAATGTTTCAAAATGGCCTGCTGTGGACAAAAAATTGATAGATAAAGAAAAAATTAAGATAGCAGTACAATTGAATGGTAGAACAAAAACAATTCTGGAAGTAGAAAAAAACATTAACCAAAATGATGTAGTTGAAATTTGTAAAAAAAATGTGAAAATGAGCAGAAATTTAGCAAATAATAAAATTAAAAAAACAATATTTGTAAAAAACAAAATTATTAATTTTATAATTGAAATAAAGTAATGAAAAAAAAATGGAACTGCTTATTAATTGTACTTTTATTACTATTAAATAACTGCTCATATCAAAAAATTAACTCCTCTAACCAAGATTTTTACATAAATGAAATAACTATATCAGGTGAAAAAAGAGCAGCATTTTTGATTAAGAAGAAATTAAAAAATAATTTTGTTAAATCTGGAGCTAATCCTTTAAACATAATTATAGATCTAAAAAAAACAAAAGATGTAGCTGAAAAAAATCTTCAAAATAAAGTAACAAAATATCAGTTAGGATTAAAGGCACAAACTGTAGTAAGAAACAAAGATGGTGATGAAAGCATAGCTAAATTGTATTCAAATGACTTTGTATATGAAGTAGTAAAAAGATACGCCGATACAAAAGAAAATGAAAAAAATGCTTATAATACTTTAATCGATCAAACTGTTGATCAAATAATGGAGGATTTGAAAATTAAGTTTAAATAGATGATCATTAAAAGTTACCAAATAGAAAATAATATAGACACGATCGATAAACACAAATTTGCCCTTTTTTATGGCGAAAACAATGGATTAAAAGATCACTTAAAATTTAAAATCAAAAAAAAATATAAAGGGATTGAGATTCTAAATCTTTATGACGAAGATTTCAGTAAAAATAAAGATATTTTAATAAACGAAGCAAAAAATGAGTCATTGTTTAGTAAGGAAAAAATAATTTTTGTCAATCAAGCAAATGATAAAATCACAAAAAATATTGAATATTTGATGAGTGATAAGTCTCATAAAAATATTATACTCTTCTCTGATATATTGGATAAAAAATCAACCTTACGAAATCTTTTTGAAAAAGATAAAACAGCAATAGCAGTTGCTTGTTATCAGGACAATGAAGTTACTTTAAAAAAGTTAGCCATCAACAACCTTAAAGAATTTACTAATATAAATGATAACCATATTAGGATGATTGTTGGATTTTGTAATTTGGATAGAACAAAATTAATAAGCAACATTATAAAAATTAAAACTTATTTTGATAAAAACAAAATAGACGAAAATGAATTAGAGATACTTCTAAGATCAGATACTAACGAGATTTTTAATGATATCAGAGACGCTGTTCTAACTAAAGATAAGTTAAAATTGAACAATTTACTAAATGATTTTGTTTTTATAAAAGAAGATGCTTATATATATTTTAACTCTATAAACACAAGATTATTAAAACTTTTAGATATATTTAATCTGGTTAACAAAAACGTTAATTTAGATAATGCTGTGGACACTATTAAACCTCCAATATTTTGGAAAGACAAGCCTATCTATAAAAAAATGATGAATAAATGGGATAAATCAAGCGTTCTAGAGGCAGTTAAGTATTTAGGCAAAATAGATAAAATGATGAAAACAAATTCTAACGTGAATGGACTTACACTAATTAAAAACTCCTTAAATAATATTTGCTCTACGACTTGGACTTATTTTTGAGTAAATTTGAAATATATTCCAATTGGTCTAAATTTTTATACTCAACGACTAGCTTTCCTGAATTATTTTTTTTATTTACAATTTGAATACGATAACCCAATACCCTTTCAAGTTCGCGTTGTACTTCAAATATATTTGGATCAACAGTAAAAGATTTCTCTTTTCTTTTTTTTAAATTTTCAATCGATCTAGCAGATAGTTTTTTTGCAACAATTTCTTCAGCAATAGAGGAAGCATTAGGCATCCCTATAAGAGGACGAGCCTGGCCTGCTGTGAGCTCTCCTTGTTCTAACATAGATATAATATCTTTAGGTAAATTTAATAACCTTAAAGTATTGCTTACATGACTTCTACTTTTAGACATGAACTTAGCTATCTTATCTTGATCATACCCAAATTCTTCGTGTAATCTTTTATAACCTTTCGCTTCCTCTATAATATTTAGATCTTCCCTCTGAATGTTTTCAACTATGGCTACTTCTAATGTCTCACTATCGTTGAGATCTAATATAGTTATAGGTACTTCATGCAATCCTGCTTTTTGTGCAGCAAGCCATCTTCTTTCGCCAGCAACTATTTCATATGTCTCTTTTGATGATTTGCTTTTTCTTACTGCTATTGGCTGTATAATACCATTTTTTTTTATTGAGGCAGAAAGTTCTTTTAGTTTCTCGTCGTCGAAAATTGTCCTTGGTTGATATTTATTACGAGCTAAATCTCCAATCAGAGCTTTCGTTAAATTCTCCGCCTTTTTATTAGTATTTTGGTCTTTTTTTTGGTCACCAAACAGTGCGGACAAACCTTTTCCTAAGCCTTTTTTTTTTGAATTCACGCGGCACTACCAAAGTTATCTTTTTGAATAATAAATTCTTTTGCTAATTTTAAATAAGCTTTACTTCCACTACATGATTTATCGTAAGTTACGCATGGTTGACCATGTGATGGGGCTTCTGACAATCTTACATTTCTTGGTATCACTGATGCGTAAACCTTTTCTTTAAAATAATTTCTAGCTTCCTTATCTACTTGTGATGATAGTTTGTTTCTCTTATCAAACATGGTAAGTAAAATTCCTCTTACATTTAAAGTAGGATTCAAATTAACCTTAATTCTATCTATTGTTTTGACAAGTTGCGTTATACCTTCCAAAGCAAAGAATTCAGTTTGTAATGGAACTAAAATTTCATGTGAAGAAACTAGAGCCATAATTGTTAGCAGACTTAAAGATGGTGGACAATCTATAAAAATATTATTGTACTTACTAATTAAATTAGAATCTTTTTCCAAGATTTCTTTCAGGATAAAGGCTCGATTTTCCTCGTTAGCGGTTTCAACTTCTAAACCAGACAAGTTAACATTTGAACCTATTAAATCTAATTTTTCAAAAGCTGTAGTTTGTAATGCGTTGTTTAATTCAATTTCTTTAATTAATAATTTATAAATGTTGTTCTCGTCATCATTATTAGATTTGCCTAATCCCGTGGTAGCATTACCTTGTGGGTCTAAATCTATTATTAAATTATTTTGACCCATAATGGACAGTGATGCTGCCAAATTTATAACTGTTGTGGTTTTGCCTACTCCACCCTTTTGATTTATCACAGCAATTATGTTTGGCTTTCTCATTTTTTCTTTACATCGATAATAACTATCTTCGACTCACTATCTGTTATGCTTTTTTCTAATCTATACCTATAATTTTGTTCCTTAAAAGCTTTTTTTAGCTCTTCTTGTGCACTTCTTCCTCTCATTAGTATTAGTTTATGCCTTTTAATGCATTTTTCACGTGAAATATTCAATATTTGGGGTATTTTCTTAAATGCTCTACAAACAACATAGTTTGAGTCAATTTTTTCATTATTTATATCATTATTAATAATTATCGCATTAATTTTAATTATATTGACGATATCATTAAGAAATAAGCACTTTAAAGGTGACTTTTCATAAAGTTTCACGTGAAAATTGAAATTATTAAAAAAGATAGCTAAAATAATACCTGGAAAACCTCCCCCAGTACCTAAATCTGCTATACTATTACAAATTTTGGGATTAATAAATTTCACTAATTGGGCACTATCAAGAATATGTCTATCCCAAATTGATTTTTCGGTGTTCTTTGATATTAAATTATGTTTTTTATTAAAAATAAGAAGATTTTTGACAAAATCGTCTAATTTTTTTATTTTAAGCTTATCAAATTTAAGATTTTCAAAAAGTATTTTTTTTACATTGGTCTCACTTATCAAGCTGAGGCCCTTTTCTTTGTAGATTTGATATATCCTAATAATATTATAGCTGCAGCTGGAGTAACACCATCAATTCTTAAGGCTTGGCCTAAAGTTTTAGGCTTTATTGTCTTCAACTTAGATTTAATCTCGTTAGATAATCCACTAAATATATCGTAATCAATCTTATCAGGTATTTTAATACCTTCATCTTTTTTAAATGCAGCTATATCATGAGACTGTCTTTTGAGGTAGCCAGAGTAATGAGCATCCATTTCAACTTGGTCATCTAAGTCAGTACCAAACGATGGTAGCATAGGCCATATCTGCCTTAGTTTTGCCATATTTAGATTTCGCTGAGCCATTAACTCTATACCGGATCTTTTGACGCCATCTTGAGCAATTTTTATTTCATACTTACTTGCCTCATTTGGAGATATAAAATTTGATTTAAGATAATCTAAAATGTTTGTTAATTTTTTTTGTTTATCTAAAAATACCTTTGATCTGTTTTTACCCACACAATTTATTTTTATACCTGATGGAGTTAATCTTTGATCTGCATTATCAGCTCTTAAAGATAATCTATATTCGGCTCTAGAAGTAAACATACGATATGGTTCAGAAACACCTTTCGTAATTAGATCATCGATCATTACTCCAATGTATGACTCCGATCTGTCTAAAATAAATTCTTCTTTTTTTAAAATTTTTAGCGCTGCATTAATACCCGCAATTAACCCCTGAGCAGCTGCTTCTTCATACCCAGTAGTCCCATTTATTTGTCCCGCTAAAAATAAAGATTTAATTTTTTTAGTTTCAAGCGTTGGATTTAGCTCCCTAGGATCTACATAATCATACTCTATAGCATACCCTGCTCTTTTCATTCTAACACCCTCTAAACCCTTGATTTTACTTAATATTTTAAGTTGGACTTCTTCTGGTAAAGAAGTAGATATACCATTTGGGTAAACGGTATTGTCCTTTAATCCTTCGGGTTCTAAAAAAATTTGATGTTTGTGTTTTTCTTTAAACTTTACAATCTTATCTTCTATCGAGGGACAATATCTAGGTCCGACACCTTTGATGTTGCCAGAGTACATAGCACTCCTATTAATATTATCACTAATAATTTTATGAACTTCATCATTTGTATATGTCATGCCACATGAAATTTGTTTGTTCTCTAATTTAGTTGTTAAAAAAGAAAAGAAGTAAGGATTATCATCAGCGGGCTGCATTTCTAGATCGTCATAATTAATTGTTGAGCCGTCCAACCTAGGAGGAGTGCCAGTTTTAAGTCTACCTATTTTCATTTTAAATCTAGCAAGTTGTTCGCTTAGTCCAGTAGATGGTTTTTCGTCATATCTTCCTGCTGGGATTTGTGTTTCACCTATATGGATTAGACCGTTTAAAAATGTTCCAGTCGTCAAAATAAGTTCCTTACATCTTATCTCCTTCCCACTTTGACATACGAAACCTATAACTTGATTATCATTAAACAAAAATTTTATTACAGGGTCGGCTACTACAGTTAAGTTTTTATAATTTAGTAAGATTTTTTGCATGTGCTTTTTGTAAAGTGCTCTGTCGGATTGTGTTCGTGGTCCTCTAACTGCTGGACCTCTACTTCTATTCAATAATCGAAACTGAATACCTGATTTGTCAGAAACAACTCCCATTACACCGTCTAGCGCATCAATTTCTCGAACCAAATGCCCTTTACCAAGTCCTCCTATGGCTGGATTGCAGGACATCTCCCCAATAGTCTCAATTTTATGTGTAAAAAGTGCAGTATTGACGCCCATTCTAGCAGAAGCTGCAGCAGCCTCACATCCAGCATGTCCACCACCTATAACTACAATATCATAGCTTTCTTTAGCCATGAGAAGAATGTAACGCTCTTAATTAATAATACAAGAGCTATTTTATTTACCTATACAGAAGTCCTTAAAAATAGATCCAAGAATTTCTTCCACATCTACTTTGCCAACTATACTACCTAAATGACGTGTAGCCATTCTTAGATCCTCTGCAGCTAACTCGAGATCTTTATTTTGATCTTTTTTGAGAAATTTATCTATTTCATTCAAACATTCTTTTAATTTAACTCTATGCCTTTCTCTTGTAATTAAAATATTATTATTCGATGAATATTTCTTACTTAATTTTTTTTTAATAAGATTTATTAGTTTATCAATATTTTTATTATTTTTAACTGAGGCTAAAATACTGTCAGTATTAAATTTATGACTTTCTTGGGCTTGAACATCAGATTTATTCAATAAAATTATTGTGTCTTCATTAATCATAGACTTTATTTTATCGCTAATTTCTTTTTTTGAATTATCAACTACTAGAATATTTAGATCGGCCTCTTTAAATTTACTTAACGCTAATGATATTCCTTTTTTTTCAACATCATTCTTTGAATCTCTAATCCCGGCTGTATCTGCCAGAATAACTGGATAACCATCCAAGTTTAGATATGTCTCTATAACATCTCTAGTTGTTCCAGCTTCATCTGAAACTATTGCTACCTCTCTTTTCGATAGCAAATTTAATAATGATGATTTACCAACATTTGTTTCTCCAATAATTGAGACTCTAAATCCTTCCCTGATTTTTTCTCCTACCTTGTTATCATTTATAATCTTACTGATATCACTGTGTATTAATTTTATGTTTTTATGAGCTTCTTTCAGAACATTGTCAGGTAGATCATCCTCACTAAAATCTATTTTGGCCTCGATGAAAGATAGGGATTTTATTAATTTTGATCTTAAATCATCATAATATTTTGAGGCCTGTCCATTAACTAAATTTACCGATTGTTTTCTTTGTAGTTCGGTTTCAGAGTGTATTAAATCCCCAATACTCTCGGCTTTTAGAAGGTCAATTTTATTATTTTGAAAAGCTTTTTTTGTGAATTCTCCTGGTTCGGCCATTCTGCAGTTTTTTTGCCTAGATAGTACTTTAAGAAAATAGCTTATAATTGCGTTGCTTCCATGAACATGAAATTCTGCTAAATCGTCACCTGTAAAACTATTTGGCTTAGGAAACCACAAAATTAAAGCTTCTGGATCAATAATAGCACCATTGCTTGGGTCAAAAAATTTACATAGGTTTATCTCATTTTCTTTAATTATTTTTTCTTTTGAAATTAGCTTACATACACTTAAAGTGTCTGGGCCCGACATTCTTATAATAGCTATACCACATGGGCCTCTGCCAGAAGACAAAGCGAAAATATTCATTAGTTTAAACCTAGGTTTGCAATTCTTTTCGTAATCTCTTTTAATAATTTTGATTTGGAAAAATTATTTAACATATTTTCCTTTATTGGATCTAAATATTTGTTGCTCTTAAAAAATTCTCTTGTTGTGTCTATTCCTAATCCCATTAATAAGTTTTCTGGCTTTCTACTATCCGATAAGTCTTTTGGAATATTAGAATCTTTTATAGTCAAACCCAACCTAAGATTATTGGAAATAAGATTATTTAATTTTTCAAGATCTCTTAAAATTAAATTAAACCCTTGACCTGCTAAAGGGTGAACTACATGCAGTCCATCTCCTAGAATTATCGTGTTCTTTTTGTAATAACTTCTTTTTAGCAACAACTTTAAAGGATAACTTTGAATATTACCCAATGATATTTTCTTTGTTTTTAACAAATTTGAGAGTTTTATTTTTAAATAATTTGAAATATTTTTTTGATTTTTCATAAAATATTTATCTTCTATACTCCATACAACTGAAAATTTATTATTATTATAGGGTAATATTGCAAGAGGTCCTTCTTTTAAAAAAAACTGCTGAGCTCCAATATTTTTAATCTGATGTTTGACTGAACAGGTTATAGAGTGCTCCTTATAATTTTTTTTGATTTCCCTTTTTCCACTTATTTTTTGATAAATTGGAGAGTTAGATCCTAAACATAAAACAACTAAATCATAAGATTTTGAAGACAGTTTAGTAGAAACTTTATTTTCCGCCAGATCGATTGATTTTATTGTTTTTTTTTGGATTTTAACATTGGTTTTTTTCAATAATTTAGTTAAATGTTTTTTAGTCAATCTGTTTTCAAAAAAGAACATTAAATTTTTATTTTCATTAAAATTTAAAAAATTTTTTGTTTGATTATTTTTTTCAAAAAAGAGATTAATTTTTTTTACAGGGTAAAATAATTTTAAATTGATATTTTTTATAGTAGATTTTAAAAATTCCATGTTTTTTTCGGATATTGCAGTAACTCTTAAATCTTTGTTTTTAGGAGATAAATTTTCAACCATTAAATCTATATCCAATCCTTTTTTAGCTAAAACAAGCGCAGATATCAGACCAGTTAAACCGCCACCCACAATGCATATTTTATGTTTTTTCATAATAATGATAAAAAGTAGGTATTACGATTCGATATGAATACAAACTTTTTAAATA
>MDSV01176503.1_pt1 | contig 18683 bp, 16 predicted proteins | sample 810851 | NCBI WGS metagenome assembly MDSV01 (sample SAMN05326640, study PRJNA326480) | marine metagenome | isolation source: seawater | place: Atlantic Ocean: North East | collected 2012 | reverse complement strand
GGGGTCTCAGGCGCGCATCTTGTACGCCGACGCCCATGGCCGCGCAGAGATTGCTTCGGCGTTCAACAATGCTGTTCGGGACGGTCGTTTGAAGGCCCCTGTCGTGTTGGGGCGCGACCATCACGACGTGAGCGGGACTGACAGCCCGTATCGGGAGACCAGCAACATCTACGACGGCTCGGCGTTCACCGCAGACATGGCCGTCCACAACTTTGTGGGGGACAGCTTCCGTGGGGCTACTTGGGTCAGTTTGCACAATGGTGGAGGCGTTGGGTGGGGCGAGGTGATGAATGGCGGATTCGGGATGCTCATCGATGGCAGCGAGGACAGCGAGCGTCGACTTCGCTCCATGCTGCACTGGGATGTCAACAACGGCATCGCACGGCGCAGTTGGGCCCGGAACCCTGGCGCACAATGGGCCATCGACCGCGCCATGAAGGCTGAACCTAAGCTGCGAGTGACCCAGGCCAACCACGCGGACGACAACCTGATTTCCGGCGCGCTGTCCTGACTTGAAGTCACAGAGCGCACCTTTTGGAAACGGTTTGTGTTTTTTTCGTTTCCTGTGCGTGCATTGCGTTGTAGTTTTGCGGCGTTTTGAAGGAAACCCCAACCATGTTGGACGCCCCGGTGGGCGAGGAGGTACGTGCCGCTGAGCTGCGGGATCGTTGTGCAGGCTTGTTCGCCAGGTTTGGGATCAAGGCCTTGAATATGGACGACTTGGCCAAACACTTGGCCTGCTCCAAAAAGACCTTGTACAAGCACTTTCGTGACAAGCGTGATTTGGTTTCCCAGGCGCTGGCAAGTCATCTCGACGGGTTGGAAAAGCGGATGGACGAGGTGATGGCGTCGCAAGGCAACGCCATCGACGTGGCGCTTCAGGAAATGGAGGAGAAGCGAAGCATGCTGTCGACGATGAATCCGACGGTGTTGTTTGACTTGAAAAAGCATTACCCCAAGGTGTTCGAGGCGACGTTCAGCCGTCGCCGGGCCATGGTGCGGCGCGTGGTGAAGCGCAACGTTCATCGTGGCATGGAGGAGGGGTTGTACCGCTCGGATTTGAATGTGGATGCGGTGGCCGATTTGCATTTGGCCTTGGTGGAGGACATGGTGAAGCAAGCGGAAGACCGCACCTTGGCTCGTCCTCTTGCAGAACATTTTCAAGCCTTGTTCACGTACCACGTCCGAGGCATCGCCAGCCCACTGGGGTTGGCTCATTTGGAACAAAAACTCAAGGATCAAATATGAAGATTCTCTCAATGAAGACGGCCGCTTTAGGCCTGGCGCTTGGCGCGATGCTGGGCACCCCGGGTCAGGGAGTGGCGCAGACGTCGCTGAGCCTTGCCGAGGCCCAAGAACAAGCGATTGAAAAGGCGTACGCCATGGAGCGAGCCTTGATTGACGTTGAAGTGGCGAAACGCGACGTCAAAGAATTGCTCGCCACAGGGTTGCCGCAGGTGACTGGAAGTGTGGACTTCAACCACTTTGTCGACATCCCCACCCAGGTGGTGCCGGCGTCGTCGTTCGACCCGTCAGCTTCAGAGGACATGGTGTTGGAGTTTTCGTTTGGGACCACCCAGTCGTTGACTGCGGGCTTGAATGCGACCCAGCTCATCTTCAGTGGAAGCTACCTCGTTGGCGTCCAAGCGGCCAAGGTGTTGGCAGACGCGAAAGACTTGGCGGTGGAACGCACCGCAGTGGAGACCCGCCGTATGGTGGCCGAGTCGTACGCCACAGCCCTTGCGGCCCGTGCCAACGTGGCAACATTGGACAAAGCGTTGACGCTGGTTGCCCAATCGGAATCCGAGTTGCGGGCGATGGCTGAGGAAGGCTTTTTGGAGTCGGTGGACGCCGACCGGTTGACCTTGACGCGACAGACACTGGAGCAACAGTTGGGCACAGCTCGCTTGCAGGCGGAGCTTACAGCCAAACTTTTGTTGTTTCAGTGTGGCTTGCCTGTGAATTCTAACGTGGAGTTGACGGACGCCCTGGAGGAGTTGACCCAAGCCAAAGTGCCCGCTGCCGTTCAAGCGCAGCTGAATTTATCCACGGTGCCTTCCTTGCAGGAACAGCAGCAGTACTTGGCATTGGCGGAATTGGACGTGAAAAACCGACGCGCCGAAGGCTTGCCACAAATTGCGGGCTTCTACAGCACGAGTCAACAGGCGTTTCGCGACCCTGACTTCCCAGTGCTTGAAGACCAAAACAACTGGTACCCCAATCAAATCGTCGGCCTCTCCATGAGCATGCCGGTTTGGACCAGCTTTGGAGGACGCCAGCGGGTGGAGAAGGCCAAGCTTCAGGTGTTGAATGCCCAGAGCGGGTACCGCCAAATGGTGGAAGCGACGAAATTGGAATTCGACAACGCCAAAGCCACCTTCCTCGACGCCGAAGCGGCGTTGCGCAACGCTCGGCAGCAGCGGGACTTGGCCTCGCGCATCTTGGAGCGCATCGAAGCGGGCCACAAGGAAGGTGTGCGCAGCAGTTTCGAGCTGAACGACGCCCAGAACCAACTTATCGAATCCGAGGGCAACCTCATCGGCGCACAACTCGCATGGCTGAATGCACAGCAACGTCTCATCGCCTCCAACCCACAACCATGAACTTGACACTTTTCCTCCCCCGTGTGATGGTCGCCCTGGCGATCGTCGCAGGAATGACCCAATGCGGTGGCCCTGCGGCTCCAACCGAAGACACCACACCTGGCCCAACCATACGACTCACCCGCGTCGGTGTGCGGACCATGGAGTGGGCCCCGTTTGCCCACAGCTTTGCCGTGCAGGGCAACGTTGAGACGGACCGTGTGGCCAACATCCTTGCTGCATTCCCAGGGGTGGTGGATGCCGTGATTGTGGAAGAAGGCACCCAAGTTGCCAAGGGAGAGGCCATCCTTCGAATCAACACCGACGTGCTCCAGAAGCAGCGCGCCGAGTTGATGACCCAGCTCGCGTTGGCCCAAACCCTGTTCGAGCGCCAAGAGCGCTTGTGGAACAAAGACATCGGGTCTGAAGTCGAGTACCTCCAAGCCCGTGCCGGACTAGAAGCGCTGGAACGCAGCGTTGCCACCCTCGATGAGCAGGTGGACAAAGCGACAATCCGCGCCCCATTCAGCGGGGTGGTGGACCGCATCTTCGTCAATGTGGGCGAGATGGCGTCTCCCCCAATGCCTGTGGTGCGCGTGGTGGATTTGAGCGACCTCTACATTCGCGCTTCCGTGAGCGACCACTACGCCGGCAGTGTGGAGAAGGGTCAGCCTGTGAGCATCGAGGTGCGTGGATTTGAAGGCGACGTGCAAAGCAAAATTCGCCGCGTGGGACAATACATTACCGCAGCCAACCGGACCATCGATTTGACCGTGGATTTGCCGGACGATGCCAAGATGTTGCCCAACATGGTGGCCACGGTGCACATCACCGACCTGGCTTTGGACAGCGCCTTGGCCCTGCCAACTTCGTTGGTGCAACAAGACGCCCAGGGTCAGGACTTCGTGTACGTGGTGCGCGGTGACTTGGCCAAGAAGCAAACGGTTCGGGCCGGCGCCATGGCTGACGGCATGCTTCTTATTCAATCCGGCCTGGCGCCTGGTGACCGCGTCATCGACCGCGGTGCCGCGAGGGTGGTGGACGGAGAACGCGTTGCATTGATTGAACCCTGAGCCCAAGAACATGAGCGAACAGAACCAAAGCAAGCTCAAGCTGCGTGAGTTTGGCCTGACGACCCTGAGCATTCAAAACAAGACGACGGTCTTCGTCTTGATTGCCATCATCACGTTGTCCGGGGTCAGCAGCTACTTGTCGGTGCCCAAGGAGGCATTCCCAGAGATTGTGGTGCCCGAAATCTTCGTGAGCACGGCCTACCCTGGCAACAGCCCGGCGAACATGGAAAAGCTGGTGACCCGACCCTTGGAGAAGGAGATCAACACCATTTCAGGCATTGACGAAATCACGTCGACCAGTGTGCAGGGTTTCAGCGCGATCGACATCAAGTTCAACTTCGACGTGACCCCCACCGAGGCGTTGCGGAAGGTGAAGGACGCCGTGGACAAAGCCAAAGCCGACCCCGATTTCCCCACCGACCTCCCCGCAGATCCGAGCATCATGGAGCTCAACTTCAGTGAGCTCATGCCGGTGATGAACATCAACTTGAGCGGTGATTATCGGTTGCAGGATTTGAAGAAGTACGCCGAGCACCTTGAAGATGAAATCGAGGCGCTCCCACAGATTAGCAAGGTTGACATCCAGGGCATCAGCGACCTCGAGGTGGAAATCGAGGTGGACCACCTTCGGGCCGAGGCCATGCAGGTCAGTTTCAACGACATCTCTGGCGCCATTGCTGCGGAGAACATGACGATTTCTGGCGGCGACCTCCTCATGGACGGAGTGCGCAGAAGCGTGCAGGTGGAAGGAGATTTCACCAGCGTGGAAGAGTTGGAAAACGTCATTGTGAAAGCAGAAGGAGGGAACATCATCCATCTTCGGGACGTGGCGACCGTGGAATTCGTGGAGAAAGAAGCGGAGAGTTTCGCCCGAGAGTATACGCGCCCCGTGGTCTCCTTGGACGTGGTGAAACGCGCCGGTGAGAACCTCTTGGAGGCGTCTTCGGCGATCACCTCCATCATTGACGAGGCCAAGCAAAATGTGCTGCCACGGAACCTGGGGGTGTCCATCACCAACGACCAAAGCGACATGACCCAAACCCAGGTTGAGGAGCTTCAAAACTCCATCATTTTTGGGGTTTTGCTCGTGGTGGGCGTGCTCTTGTTCTTCTTGGGGTTGCGTAACGCGCTGTTCGTGGGGGTGGCCATTCCGCTGTCCATGTTCATGAGCTTCCTGATTCTGAATTCATTGGGCGTCACGTTCAACACCATGGTCTTGTTCTCCTTGGTGCTGGCGCTGGGCATGCTCGTCGACAACGGCATTGTGGTGGTCGAGAACGTTTACCGCCTGATGGACGAAGGGTACAGTCCGTTCAACGCGGCGCGCTACGGCGTGGGAGAGGTGGCTTGGCCCATCATCGCGTCCACAGGCACGACGTTGGCTGCCTTTTTGCCCCTGGCGTTTTGGCCAGGCCTCATTGGCGAGTTCATGAGCTACCTTCCAATGACGCTGATCATTGTGTTGGGGTCGTCGCTGTTTGTGGCGCTCGTGATCAACCCCGTGTTGACCGCGGTCTTCATGAGGCTGGGTGAGGAAAACGCGAGTCGCCGTCGGACCCATTTGGTGTCAGGCACTTTGGTGGCGGTGGGCGTCGCATTCCTGGTGCTGGGCGCCACAGGCTTGGGCAACATGTTGGCTTTGGCTGGGGTGTTGACTCTGCTCAACACTTACGTGCTTTATCCTGCGACCTTGATGTTCCAAAACCGCTTCTTGCCGCGTTTGGAGTTGGCCTACGAGCAGTTCTTGACCTACGTGTTGGGGGGCCGTCGCCCTTGGGCCTTCTTCTTTGGGACCGTGGGCTTGTTGTTCTTGTCGATGGCGTTGATGGGGGTTTTCCCGCCCAAAGTGCTCTTCTTCCCAGACAACCAGCCACAATACCTGAATATCTTTGTGTCCAAGCCCATCGGAACGGACCTGAACGCCACCAACGAAGTGGCCAAGGACATCGAGTTGAGGGTGATGGAGGTGTTGGAGCGTGACGAGTTCAAGCGCCCCAACCCCGAAACGGGCGAGATTGAGAGCTTCCTCGTGAACTCTGTCATCGGCACGGTGGGCAACGGGACAAGCGACCCCAACGAAGGTCCGCAGCTGGGACCCACCCCGCACAAGGCTCGAATCGTGGTCAGCTTCGTGAAGTTCCAAGACCGTCGGGGCTTGGCCACTGGAGACGTGTTGAGCGCCATCCGCGACGATTTGAAAGGCTATCCCGACGCGGAAGTGGTGGTGACGAAGAATTCGGACGGGCCGCCCCAAGGCGCTCCAATCAACCTGGAGTTGACCGGCGACGATTACGATGAGCTGCTCGCGGCGTCTGAGGAGGTTCTGTTGTACCTCCGTGGCAAGGGTTACGCTGGCGTGGAGGAGCTCAAAATCGATGTCGACAAGCGCAAGCCAGAGATGCCGGTGACCATCGATCGAGAAAAGGCCCGGACCTACGGGCTGAGCACCCGCGACATTGGTTACACTTTGCGGACGGCGCTGTTTGGACGAGAGGTGGGCACCTTCAAGGACGGGGAAGATGATTACCCCATCAACGTTCGTTTTTCTGAGGAGCACCGCCACAGCAGCGACGCGCTGATGAACCAAAAGGTCATCTTCCGGAGCCAGTCGGACGGCCAAATCAAGGAGGTTCCCATCAGCGCCGTGGCCACCGCGAGCCGCGCCACGACATTCAGTGCGGTCAAGCGCAAGGACCTCAAGCGTGTCATCACCATCACGTCCAATGTGCTGGAGGGCGCCAACCCCACCGAGATCATCACCAACATGGAAGAGGACATGGTGGAGGAGCTCAACCTTCCGACCGCGGTCAAGTGGGCCTTCACAGGTCAACAAGAGGAACAAGCCAAGGAGATGGCTTTCCTAAGCAAGGCTCTTTTGATTGCCCTTTTCCTGATTTTTCTCATCATTGTGAGCCAATTCAACAGCGTGACTACTCCGTTCATCATTGGCTTCAGTGTGGTGTTCTCTCTGATTGGGGTGTTGTTGGGCTTGGTGATCTTCCAAATGGAATTCGTGATCATCATGACGATGATTGGAATCATCTCGCTGGCCGGGGTGGTCGTGAACAATGCAATTGTGCTGATCGACTACACCAATCTGCTGCGCGCAAGGAGGCGGGAGAAGTTGGGTCTGGAAGAAGGTGAAAGCGCTGAGGCGGCGACGAAGTTGCCTTTTGAGGAGGTGCACAAGGCGATTGTGGAAGGGGGAAAAACCCGTTTGCGCCCTGTCTTGTTGACCGCCATCACCACGGTCTTGGGCCTGCTGCCTTTGGCCATCGGGCTCAACATCGATTTTGTGGGACTCATCACCGAGTACGACCCCAACGTATACGTGGGAGGAGACAACAATGTGTTTTGGAAGCCCATGAGCTGGGCAATCATCTTTGGGTTGACCTTCGCCACCTTCCTGACCCTCATCATCGTGCCAGTCATGTATTGGTGGATTGAGCGCACAACTTACAAGTGGGCTGGCCGAGAGGTCTGAAGACATTGAAAAAGGAGGCCCTTGAGCCTCCTTTTTTGTGGTTTCTGGCAGCGGGCGTGGCTTACCGTTCCGACACCCTTTGGACACGAGGCCCGATTCGAGTCAGCAATTCGTAGGGAATGGTGTGGGCTTGCTTGGCGCAAGCCTCAAGGGTTGGCGATTCGCCCCACAAGGTGATTGGATCGCCGGGCTTCACCTCCAACCCCGTGACGTCCACCGTCATCATGTCCATGCAGATGCGTCCTACGGTGGGCATGAGATGCCCACTCCATCCCACGTTGGCTTGGCCTTCACCAAGTGAGCGGGGATAGCCGTCGGCGTAGCCCGCCGACACCACAGCCAGGGTGCGGTCATGGTCCGCAGCATCCGTCCATCCGTAACCTGATCCTTGTCCTGCAGGCAGGTCCACCAGTTTGGACACCACGGATGTGAGGGCCAATGCGGGTGTCAGGCCGAGCTTGGCGGCTTGGGGCGCCAAGCCATACATGCCCAGTCCAATGCGGACGGTGTCTCGCAGGAACGCGAGCTCAGGACGACCCCCGATCCATTCGTGGGCGCGGGCGGCCCCGGAGGTGTTCAGGATGTGGCATTGCGACCCAGGGAAATGCGTGGACACGCGCTTGGCGAAGGTCTCAAGTTGAACCACCGTTCGAGGGTCTTGTTCGCAGTTGTCGGCTGCGGCCAGGTGGGACATCACCGAGGCCACTTTCAGCCGCCCGTCGGCCAACAGGGCGGAGGCTTGGGCGTCCTCCTCTGGCAAAATACCTAGGCGTCGCATTCCGGTGTCCAGCTTCAAGTGAATGGGCCAGGCATGCACATCCGCTTGCTCAGCCCAGGCGTGGGCTTGTTGCAGGTGCGGCCAGGAGACGAGCTCAGGCTCCAGCCCGTGTCGGTTCATCGTGCCGAAGGTGTTGGGGTCTGGATTGAGCACCAACACCCGGGTTTGGATGCCCGCCTCCCTGAGACGCACCCCTTCTTCAGCGTATGCCACGGCCAAACTGTCCACTCCCTGTGCCTCCAGGATTCGCCCCAACAGCACGGGGTCTGTGCCGTAGCCCAGCCCTTTGATCACCGCGATAACACGAGACGCCTTGGCCGCTTTTTTGAGCAACCTGACGTTGTCTACGATGGCAGGCACGTTGATGGTCAGGGTGGTGATGTGCTCTGCTGGAGCCAAGGCCTGCTTCAAGCCGGCCAAGTCATCTCCGGCCCCGAGCTTCATCAACACATGGGCAGGGCCCAAGCTTTCGGCCGCGGCGCACAGCGCGTCGGCCCTGTTGAAGAATTTGACGTGGACGAGGCCTGCTCCTTCGGCAAAGCGGGATTGGGTTTGGGGGTTCCAATGGGGACACCACACCCAGGCTTGTTGACACCCTGCGCGGCTGAGGAATGCAGCCAACTTGTCGACACGGATTTCATCGTGAAGCCCAGATTGTGGAATGTCGCCCAAAATGGCGAGGCGCGGAAAGTCGTCCTCCAAGCCAGCAAGCCGCTGCAGCGCGACCCCTAATGCGCCGAAGTCGTGGCTGGTGTCATCTTGAAGCAACACGCCTCCTTGCGTCCGTTTGACGCTCGACAACCGACCAGACACGGGCTTAAGGAGAGGCCATTGGGTGGCTAGATCCTCCAAGGTTGCGCCATGGTGCAGGGCGACCAACGACGCGGTCATGGCATTGTGCACAGATACGTCGTCGTGCATGCCGAGTTGCACTTGGATGGAATTTCCCTTCCACGTCAGTTGGAATTCCCCCAGATTCTCGGAGGGGATGGCTTGCAGGTCGGCGTTCGAAGCCTGACCATTTAGACCCCACGTCACCGCAGGGCACTCCAGAAGGTCTTGCAGCTCGTGCAGCTGAGCGGCCGGCATGTAAACGCGCCGGCAACCACGGAACAATTCGCATTTTTCTCGGGCCAGGTGACGTGTGTTGTCGAAGTTTCCAAGGTGGGCTTCCCCCAAGTGGGTGAACACCCCTTCCGTGGGGGCGATGCAGCGTTGAAGCTTGGCCATCTCTTGGGGCATGCTGATGCCCGCTTCAATCAAGGATAAATCGTGGTGCGTCCCCAACGACCAAAGGCTGGTGGGCACACCCAGTTGGCTGTTGTGGCTGAAAGGGCTTCGGTGCAGGGCCACGGAGGCAGGCAGCAATTGGGCAATCCACTCTTTCACCGTGGTCTTGCCGTTGCTTCCGGTCAGCGCCACCACAGGTCCGTTGAATTTGACGCGCTGCTCCAAGGCCATCGCTTGCATGAATTCAAGGACATCTGGCACCTCAACCACGTCGCTGGCGCCAGACCATGCCGCGTGGTTTTGGGGCAGGTGATTCACCACAAAACGTCGGACGCCTTGCTTGTGTGCGGCTTCGAGGTGATGGTGTCCGTCGTGCCAAGGTCCATGCAAGGCGAAGAACACGGCGGATTCAGGCGCCTGAATCCTTCGGCTGTCCGCGGTTAATTCGAGGATGGGACCGACGCCGGTCCCATGGAAGTGGCAAGACGATCCAGGATGGTCGGCCGCAAGTAGACGCCAAGCCTTAGGGGTCCAGCCTGGTCCAATCATGAGTTTTCTTCCTCCTTGGCGGCCACGTAAGCGTGTCGAGCCAAGGGGATGTAGCGGTCTTGGGCTCCGAGTTCAACCTGGTTGTCGCCCCCGGAAATGCGGTGCGAGAAGTGCGCGGCACGGCCCGTTTCGACACACACGGCGTGGAGTTTCGTGACTTCTTCAGCCAAGGCCAACAAGAGGGGCATGGGTCCAAAAGGCCGGCCCTCGTAGTCGAGGTCCAATCCTGCGACGATCACGCGGATCCCGCGGTCGGCCATTGCGCTGCATACATCGGGCAGGCCGTCGTCGAAGAATTGGGCTTCATCCACCCCCACGACAGCCAAAGGAGGCCCTGCATTCACATGCTGTAGCAAGGCTTGGCTGCTGGCCACCACGGTGGACGGCATGGCGTTGCGGTCGTGGCTCACCACCTCCTTTTCCGCGTACCTTATGTCGGTGGCGGGCTTGAACAATTCAAGCGGGAGGTTGGCGATTTGGGCGCGGCGAATGCGTCGAAGCAATTCTTCCGTCTTGCCTGAAAACATGGGTCCACAGACAACTTCAAGTCGTCCTTCTCCGGCAGGCAGCCCGGAGGGCGCGGTGAATTGGTCGGTTGCGTGCATGTCGAGGGCAAGTTAGCTTCTCGTGGGGTGTATGTTTGGCGTCATGAAGAGGAATTCACGAACAGCTTGGGCACTTCTTGTCGGCATGTCCTTGTCGGCGTGTGAGCAAGTGCCGGGCGAAGGCGGACGCGCCAGCATTGTGGGCCATATTCAGGAGGAGGCTCGCACGGTGTTGACCCAACCTTCCTCTGCGCCGCCCTACCCGGCGGCAGACCACAACGTGTTCTTGATTTACGGCGACAATGTGGGGCCGGACGACAACGTGGAGACGAATCACGAGGGAGATTTCGTGTTTCCGTGGTTGCGGCCAGGCGAGTACACGGTGTATGTCTACAGCGAGGACACGTCAGGTACGGTGCCCCCAAGGGACATGGCGGTGTTGCGGACTTTGACCATTGAAAGCAAAACCGAAACGGTGGTTCTGGACACACTGACTGTCTACAAAGACCTTTAACGAGATGAGGCTGTCCTTCATCGTATGGACGCTGTGGGCCCTTGCGGGGTCTGCAATGGGCCAATCTTGGTTGGTGTTGGACATGGGCCAAAAGCTGCCCTCAGACTGGTCATGGTCGGCCAAAAGCCAACTTCGCACCCCCGCAGAGAACATGTGGCGCTGGGACGAAGGCTTGGTGGATTTGGGGTTGTCCAAATCGTTCGACGCTGTCCCTGGGTTGGCTGTCACAGGTCAATGGAGGACCGGTTGGCAGTGGCCACAGCAAGGAGGGTGGACCAAGGATTGGCGCTGGGCGACGTCGGCGCGTTGGAAAACAGACGTCGGCGATCACGCCCTGGGTGTGCGTATTCGACACCAGTTTGGAGGTGCATGGATGCGTCCGTGGGACCGCGCGCGGTGGCGCGCCTCTTTGAAGTGGACACACGATTTGCCATCGGGGTGGAAGTTGGTGCCTTCTGGGGAATTCTTTTTGGGCCGGAAGGGCCAGCAATTGTCTCCTCAAGCGTGGCGTGGGCGTCTGGCGTTGGACAAGAAACTGTCTAAACGTCGACACTTGAGGGTGGCTTACCAAGCGCAAGCCCCCATTCAAGGAAGGCCAGATGTGACAGAGCACACCGTCATCTTGGCCGTGGACGTGGCACTGAAAAAAGTGAAACGCCAAAAAAATGAGGATGGACTGCACTGAGAAAAACAGCGGCTCCGTGAAACTTTGTCCACGAAGGCGCTTGGGTTGTCCACATGATTCCCTATCTTCGCACCCCCAAATTTTGGGGAAACTCAACTACGCAACCCGTACGCCGTGGATACTTTGAGCTACAAAACGCGTTCCATCAACAAGGAGAACGCAGACAAGAAGTGGTGGTTGGTCGATGCCGAAGGTCAAACTTTGGGTCGCCTCTCCACACAGATTGCCACGTTGTTGCGCGGCAAGCACAAACCCAACTTCACCCCTCACGCCGACTGTGGCGATTACGTGGTGGTCGTGAACGCGGAGAAGATTGTGCTCACCGGCAACAAGATGGAAACCAAAGAGTATGTCCGCCACACGGGTTACCCAGGTGGTCAGCGCTTCCGCACGGCTGCGGAACAATTGAGCCGCAAGCCTCATGCCTTGGTGGAAGATGCCGTTCGTGGCATGCTTCCCAAGAACCGTCTCGGCCGTGAGCTCTTCCGCAACCTTCATGTCTATGTGGGTCCCAACCACAAGCAGGAGGCACAACAACCCAAGCCATTTCAATTGAACGCCTGATGGACGTCATCAACACTTCCGGTCGCCGTAAGAACGCGGTGGCCCGCATCTACATGAAGCCTGGCAAAGGCGAAGTCACTGTCAACAAGCGCCCTGCCGCTGAGTACTTCACCACAGGTACCCTCCAGTACAAAATCAACCAACCTTTCGCGATCACGGAGACCGAAGGTCAGTACGACATCAACGTCAACGTGTTTGGCGGTGGCATTACTGGTCAAGCTGAAGCAGTCCGTTTGGCCATGTCCAAGGCGTTGATTGAAATCAACCCAGAATGGAAGTCTTCGTTGAAGGCTGAAGGCCTGACAACCCGCGACCCACGTATGGTGGAGCGCAAGAAGTTTGGCCAAAAGAAAGCACGCAAGAAGGAGCAGTTCTCCAAGCGTTGATCGCTTGGGAGGGTGCTCCTCTTTTTTATCTCTCAGTTTAGAATCCAAATGGCGGAGACCTGCTTGTCAGCTACTCCGTTGTTGCCCAACCCAGGAACGTAAACATCATGTCACGAGTTTCTTTCGATCAATTGCTTGAGTCAGGCTCCCAATACGGGCACCTCAAGCGCAAGTGGAATCCCCACATGGCCCCTTTCATCTTCGCAGAGAAGAAGGGCATTCACATCATCGACCTTCACAAGACGGTCATCAAGGTGGACGAGGCTGCTGCGGCCATGAAGCAGATTGCCAAAAGCGGCAAAAAAATTCTTTTTGTGGCCACGAAGAAGCAGGCAAAAGATGCTGTGGCCGAGCGCGTGAAGGCCGTGGGCATGCCCTATGTGACCGAGCGTTGGTCTGGCGGCATGTTGACCAACTTCGCAACCATTCGTAAGGGGGTTCGCAAAATGAGCACCATCGACAAGATGGAAAAAGACGGCACGTTGGCCACCATGTCGAAGCGCGAGCGCTTGCAGGTGAGCCGTCAGCGCGCCAAGCTCGAAAAGAACCTTGGCTCCATTTCTGACTTGACCCGGATCCCAGCTGCAATCTTCATTGTGGATGTGATGAAGGAGCACATCGCTTTGGCCGAAGCCAAAAAGCTGGGCATCCCTGTGTTCGCCATCGTGGACACCAACAGCGATCCACGACACGTGGACTTTGTCATCCCAGCCAACGACGACGCAACCAAGTCCATTGTGACTGTGGTGGACGCCGTGGTGGGTGCTGTGGCAGAAGGCCTGAATGAGCGCAAAAGCGACAAAGCTGCTGAAGCCAAGCAAAAGGAAGACGCTGCTGCGGCTCCTGCTGAAGCGGCCCCTGCTGAAGAAGCCCCTGCTGAAGAAGCCCCTGCTGAAGAAGCCCCTGCTGAAGAAGCTCCTGCTGAAGAAGCCCCTGCAGAAGAAGCTCCTGCTGAAGCGGCCCCTGCTGAGGAAGCCCCTGCTGCTGAGTCCAAGGAAGAAGCCAAAAGCTGACTCTCGCCCCCTGACACTGAACATTTTTCGAACCAACCAAGACTGACATCATGAGCATCACAGCAGCTGAAGTCAACAAACTCCGCAAGCAGACTGGCGCGGGTATGATGGATTGCAAGAAGGCTTTGACCGAAGCCAATGGCGATTTTGAAGTGGCCATCGAAATCCTTCGCAAAAAGGGCCAAAAGGTGGCGGCCAAGCGCAGCGACCGCGAAGCGGGCGAAGGCGCAATTCTCTCAGGCGTGAACGCAGCTGGCAACAGCGGTGTGGTCATCAGCTTGAATTGTGAAACTGACTTTGTGGCCAAGAACGGCGACTTCGTGGTTGTGGCCCAAACTTTGTTGGACCTCGCGTTGAGCGAAGGTGTGGCGTCGAAGGATGAGTTGTTGACCAAGACCTTCCCCGGCTCCTCGCTAACAGTGGCCGACAAAATCACCGAGGAGGTGGGCAAGATTGGCGAGCGCATTGAGATTGGCGACATGCGTGTGGTGAGTGGCGACAAGGTGGTGGCGTACATCCACCCAGGAAACCGCCTCGCGACTGCAGTGGCGTTCGCTGGTGAAGTGAGCGACGAAGTTGGACGCGACGTGGCCATGCAGGCTGCAGCAATGGCTCCTGTGGCTGTGGACGAGACCAGCATTCCAGATGACCTTATTGCCAAGGAGCGTGAGATCGGAAAGGACCTCGCCATCCAAGAGGGGAAGCCGGCTGAAATGGCAGAGAAAATCGCCGAGGGCCGTTTGAAGAAGTGGTTCAAGGAGGTGACGTTGGTGAATCAGGCGTTCATCAAAGACAACAAGCAAACGGTGAGTCAGTACGTGGCCGGCAACGGTGGCGGCAAGGTGACCAGCTTTGCGCGCGTGGCGTTGGGCTGAGCGCAGTTTGACGACACGAAGCATTCGAAGGCTGCCCTCAGGGCGGCCTTCGTGCATTTTGGGCGATATTCGCAGCAGCATGAAGTACAAGCGCGTCCTCCTGAAATTGAGTGGTGAGGCCCTGATGGGCGACAAGCAATTTGGCATTGACAACGGCCGATTGGCTCAATACGCAGAAGAGGTCAAGTCCATTGTGGACAAGGGCATTGAGTGCGCCATCGTCATTGGAGGCGGCAACATTTTCCGTGGGGTTCAGGCTGAGGAGGGGGGCATGGAGCGAACCCAGGGAGATTACATGGGCATGTTGGCCACCGTGATCAACGCCATGGCTTTGCAAAGCGCATGCGAAGCGGCTGGGCTTGACACTCGTCTTCAGAGCGCCATTGAATTGAAGCAGATTGCTGAGCCGTTCATCCGACGGCGGGCGGTACGACATTTGGAGAAGGGGCGCGTGGTCATTTTCGGTGCTGGTACAGGCAACCCGTTTTTCACCACCGATTCGGCGGCGTCGCTGCGCGCAATTGAAATTGACGCAGACGTCATCCTCAAAGGCACCCGTGTGGATGGCATCTACACAGCGGACCCTGAGCGGGACCCGACGGCCACACGCTACGACCGCGTCACCTTCAATGAAGTGTTTGAGCGTGGGTTGAAGGTGATGGACATGACGGCCTTCACGTTGTGCAACGAAAACAACCTTCCCATTGTGGTGTTCGACATGAACAAGCCAGGCAATCTGCAGCGCTTGGTGGAAGGCGAGCCCATTGGCACGGTGGTGGAATTTTGATTTGACCTGAAGACAGGCGACCTGAGAGCAACCCAAACGAGATGAACGAAGAGATTCAAATGGCGCTGGACGAGGCGCGGGAGAAGATGGACAAGGCGATTTCGCGCCTCGAAGGGGAGTTGAGCAAGATCCGCGCAGGCAAGGCCCACCCGTCCATGCTGGAGTCTGTTCGGGTGGACTACTATGGCTCTCAGACGCCAGTGAGCCAGGTGGCCAATGTGAACAGCACAGACGCCAGGACGTTGGTGGTTCAGCCTTGGGAAAAGGGGATGCTGGATCCGATTTCCACGGGGATCATCAACGCCAACCTTGGTTTGAACCCCATGAACAATGGGGAAGTCTTGATCATCAACATTCCCCCATTGACGGAAGAGCGTCGTCGGGAATTGGGCAAGCGCGCCCGATCTGAGGGTGAGGGTGCGCGTGTGGGCATCAGGAATGCACGGAAAGACGCCAACGACTTCTTGAAGGAATCGAAGAACGACGGCATGTCGGAGGACGACCTCAAAAAGGGCGAGCAAATGGTTCAGGAGCTCACAGACAAGTATGTGTCCAAGGTGGAGTCGGTGTTGGCCGCGAAGGAGGCTGACATCATGACCATCTGAGGACGCCGAGACAGGGATCTCAAGAACGCCATTCAGTTGCGACACGGCGCGCTTCCGCGTCGGACGCCACCAAGTCGTCCAAGGACGGCTTGGACAGTGGTGTCACGCGCTCCAACGCGTGTTCCACCACCCGAGGAAGGTCCAAGAAGGTGAGTTCGTCTCGCAAAAAGCGGGCGACGGCAACTTCGTTTGCGGCATTAAGAACGGCAGGGGCGTTGCCGCCTGTCCGAAGGGCCTCAAATGCCAGAGCCAAGTTGCGGAACGTCTTGTCGTCGGGCTGCTCGAACGTGAGCTCGGGGTAATCCATGAAGCTGAACCTAGGAAACTCATTGGCCAGGCGCCGAGGGTAGGTCAGGGCATATTGGATGGGGAGCTTCATGTCGGGCAAACCGAGCTGGGCTTTGATGCTTCCGTCGGTGAATTGCACGCAGCTGTGGACGATGCTTTGGGGGTGGACGACCACGTCAATTTGGTCTGGGTCGACGTCGAACAACCACTTGGCTTCGATCACCTCGAGGCCCTTGTTCATCAACGAGGCGCTGTCGATCGTGATTTTGGCACCCATGTCCCAGTTGGGATGCTTCAGGGCGTCCGCCTTGGTCACCCCTTCCAACGAGGCCAAATCGCGTCCGCGGAACGGTCCCCCTGATGCCGTCAGGATGACTTTCTCGATGGGGTTGTGGAACTCGCCCGCGAGGCATTGGTAGATCGCGCTGTGCTCAGAATCCACAGGGTGGATGTCCACCCCTCGCTGTCGGGCGGCGGCCATGACGAGTTCTCCGGCCACGACGAGTGTTTCCTTGTTCGCCAACGCAATGTGCTTGCCGGCTTGGATGGCCCGCATGGTGGGCTTCAATCCGGCGGCGCCAACCATGGCGGTGAGCACCATATCGATGCCGTCGGTTTCCACAACTTGCTCCAAGGCCTCGCCGCCGCTGTAGACCTTGATGCCAAGATCAAAGAGCGCGTCGTTCACCTGTTTCCACTTGTCGTCGTTTCCAATCACGACAACGTTGGGCTTGAATTCCAGCGCCTGCTTTACAAGCAAGTCGGCATTGTTGTGCGCCGAAAGGACTTCCACGTGCAGGGCGTCACGTTGCCCGCGGATGACATCAAGGGCCTGGGTGCCAATGGATCCGGTTGACCCCAAGACGGCAATGCCGCGCGTGGGTGCGTCGTTTTCAGGTTGGCGCATCACAGGAATCCGAGTTCGAGTTTGGCTTCCTCACTCATCATGTCTTGGGTCCAAGTGGGCTCGAAGACGATGGTGACCTTGCACCCTTTCGCCCCGTCGAGGGAGGCAACCTTGTTTTCCACATCCTGTGGCAAGCTCTCGGCCACAGGACAGTTGGGTGAGGTGAGGGTCATGTCGATGTGGATGAACCCGGTTTTCTTGACGTTGATCTCGTAGATGAGCCCGAGTTCGTAGATGTCCACGGGGATTTCCGGATCAAAAATGGTCTTGACGATGTCAATGACATCCTGTTCTTTCGGGATGGGGGCTGTTTCGCTCATGGTGCAGCGTTTCCCGCGTTGTTGAACCACGCGGTCACGTCGTCCAATTGAAGTGCAGCAATGTCCAATTTGTTCTTTTTGCGGAAGCCGTTGAGACGCTGGTGGACCTGCGTCGGCTTGGAGGCCAGCAGTTCATCTGGGGTGGTGAATCCCGCCGCCACGAGGTGCTCCGCCCAAATCACTGGCACGCCCAGCGCACTGAAATTCGCATCTCCGCCCGCGGTTTCGAACGCTTCGGGTCGCATTTGAGGGAAGAACAAGACTTCTTGGATGGACGTCTGGTTGGTCATCATCATGACCAAACGGTCGATGCCGATTCCGATTCCGCTGGTCGGGGGCATGCCGTATTCCAACGCGCGCAGGAAGTCGTGGTCGATGAACATGGCTTCGTCGTCCCCACGTTCTGACAACATCAATTGGTCCTCGAAGCGCTCGCGTTGGTCCAGGGGGTCGTTGAGTTCAGAGTAGGCGTTGGCCACCTCGGTGCCGTTGATCATGAGCTCGAACCGTTCCGTATACCCTGGCTTGTCCCGATGGGCCTTCGTCAAGGGCGACATGTCTGTGGGGTAATCGCAAATGAACGTGGGCTGGATGTAGTGGTGCTCGCACTTTTCGCCGAACAATTCATCGATGAGCTTGCCTCGACCCATGGAGTCGTCGATCTCCAAACCTTGGTCCAAGCAGGCTTGGCGAAGCCCCGCCTCGTCCAGCCCGTCGATGTCCACCTCGGTGTGCTCGAGGATGGCGTCGCGCATGGTCACCCGGGCATATGGAGGAGCGAAGTTGATGACGTGCTCCCCCAATGGAACTTCATTGGTGCCGTGCACAGCCTGGGCCAACTCGCCGAAGAGGTTCTCCGTCGTTTCCATCATCCAGTGGTAGTCCTGGTAGGCCACGTAGAGTTCCATGACGGTGAATTCGGGGTTGTGCGTCCGATCCATCCCTTCATTGCGGAAGTTTCGGCTGAATTCGTACACCCCGTCGAACCCACCGACGATCAACCGCTTCAGGTAGAGCTCGTTGGCGATTCGCAGGTACAAGGGAATGTCCAAGGCGTTGTGGTGGGTGACGAACGGGCGTGCCGCCGCCCCGCCGGGGATGCTCTGAAGCACGGGCGTGTCCACTTCCATCCACCCTTTGGCGTCGAACGATTCGCGGATTTTGCGGATGATGGTCGACCGCGCTTCGAAGGTCTTTTTCACCTGGGGGTTCACCACCAAATCCACGTAGCGCATCCGGTACCGCAACTCGGGGTCTGTGAAGGCGTCGTGCACGTTGCCATCTTCGTCGGTTTTGACGGCGGGCAGGGGCCGAATGGCCTTGCTCAACACGGTCAATGACGTGACCTTCACCGAAGGTTCACCGACCTGGGTTTTGAACGTCTCGCCTTCCACGCCGATGAAATCGCCGCGGTCCAAGAGCTTTTTGAACACGTCGTTGTACAAACCCTTGTCCTCTCCGGGGCACAATTCGTCCCGATTGAGGTAGATCTGCAGCG
>MDSV01062795.1_pt1 | contig 18685 bp, 23 predicted proteins | sample 810851 | NCBI WGS metagenome assembly MDSV01 (sample SAMN05326640, study PRJNA326480) | marine metagenome | isolation source: seawater | place: Atlantic Ocean: North East | collected 2012 | reverse complement strand
TATAGTTTATTTATTTGGATTTACTATAGCTCTTCCAAAATATTCACCCTTCAATAATTTAGGATAAGTATCTAAAAGCTCATTAAACGAAAGCTCATTTGTGAACGATTCTAATTTTGCAAAATCTATCAGTTTAGAAGCCTCATCCCAAACAAACAATCTCCTAACTATTGAGGCACCTGAAGAATCAATTCCCCAGAGTTTTACGCCTCTAATTATAAATGGCATTACAGTTGTGTTAATTTTTATTCCTCCAGCATTACCACATGCTGCTACAATTCCTGTTGGCTTCGTTTGAGCAAATATTTTTGTAAGAGCTGGTCCGCCAACTGTATCTACAACTCCATCCCAAATACCTTTTTCTAATAATTTACTTTCACCTTCAAATTCTTTTCTATCTAAAATATTTTTTGCTCCTAAATTTTTCAAATATTCATTTTTATCTTTTTTTCCGGTTACGGCAGATACATTATAACCCATCTTAGATAAAATCATTACTGCTATACTTCCAACTCCACCAGTTGCACCAGTTACTAAAACATCCTTCACTTTTTCACCTAATAATAATTCCTCTCTAGCTTTAACGGCAAATGCACAAAGTAAAGCTGTAAAACCAGCAGTGCCTAACATCATTGCTTTTCTATTATCTAATTCTTTTGGAGTTTTAATCAAAAAATTTGAATCAACTTTTGCATATTCTGCAAATCCACCAAAAAAAGCTTCACCAACTCTAAACCCTGTTAAAATTACATTATCATCTTTTTTAAATTTACTATCTTCACTTTCAACTACTTTTCCGGAAAAGTCTATTCCTGGCACAAAAGGAAATTTTCTAACTATCTTCCCGCCATTGTTTAATATAAGAGCGTCTTTATAGTTTAAACTAGAATAGTCAATTTTTACTAAGACATTTCCATCTTTAAGTTCATTTTTTTCTATTTCTTTTATTTCTCTTGAAAATTTTTCGTTTTGATTGTCGATTACAACAGCTTTAAATTTAAAAGACATTTATTTGGCTATATATCTCAAATATCTATTTTGAAAACTAAGATCTTCTTTAAAAGAACCTAAATAATAATTTGTAACAGTCGTAGCTCTTTCTTTTTTTATTCCTCTCATAGTCATGCATTGATGTGCAGCATCTATGGTTACCGCTACACCTTTTGCATCTAGGGCTGTCATCAAAGTTTTGGCTATTTGCATCGTCAATCTTTCTTGTGTTTGTAATCTTTTAGAAAAAATTTCTACAGTTCTAGCAAGTTTGCTAAGACCAACGACTTTTTTATTTGGAATATATGCAATATGTGCAACACCAATAATTGGTGCCATATGATGTTCGCAATGGCTTTCTAAAGTAATATTTTTTTCAACCACCATGTCATCGTAGCCCTCCACGTCTCCAAATGTTTTAAGCAAGTCATTTGTAGCGTCTTGATTATATCCTTTAAAATATTCTTTAAATGCTTTTACTACCCTTTTTGGAGTTTCTAATAAACCCTCTCTGTTAGGATCCTCTCCTATCCATTTTAGTATAGTTTTAAACGCCTCTTCAGCCTCTTTATCTGAAACTTGAGGTTTTTTAGAGGATGATTTGTCTAACTCTTTAACTAATTTCATATAGCGCTCGTTTTATAGGACATAAATCATTAATGCAAATTGCTATTTTGTCTATTTTTCATTATTTTATGCTCATGTTTAAAAAAAGAGAGAGTATTTTTGAGGTAGAGGAGGGAAAATTTCTATCTCCTAAATTTGATGAAAATGGCCTTATACCAGTTACAACAACCGATCATAATACGGGTGAAGTTTTAATGCATGGTTATATGAATCAGGAAGCATTGAAACTTACTATTGAGAAAAAAGAAGCTTGTTATTGGAGTAGATCTAGGAAAAATTTATGGTTTAAAGGAAGAACCAGTGGTTTTATTCAAAAAGTTAAAGAAATTAGAATAGATGATGACCAAGACTCTCTTTGGATGACAGTAGATATAGGTAAAGGTGCAAGTTGTCATGTTGGTTACAGATCATGTTTTTATAGATCAATTTCACTTGGTAAAATAGGTAATTTTGAAAAAATTGAACTTGAATTTAAAGAAAAAAAGAAAAAATTTGACCCAGAAAAAGTATACAAAGATCATCCCAATCCAACAAAATTATAATTGTTTAATGATAAAAGAAAAACAAAAAAATGTTTTTGGTGAGCCTTTAGAACTTTGTTCAACTGAACCTCTTACCGGTTGGTTAAGAGATGGTTGTTGTAACACTGATAAAAATGATAGAGGTTCTCACACAGTTTGCGCAAAAGTAACTGATAAATTCTTAAATTGGTCAAAAAAAGTTGGAAATGATTTAATAACACCTCATCCTGAATTTGGGTTTCCAGGGTTGAAAGAGGGTGATAATTGGTGTCTCTGTGCGACTTGGTATGCTAAGGCTTTAGAGGAAAATGTAGCTTGTTCTATATATTTAAAAAAAACTAATATTAAAACTTTAGAATTGATACCATTAGAAAAACTTAAAAAATTTGCTATAGATATTTCTTAATAAATTTTCACGCCACGAGTTTTAATAATTAATTCAAGTTCTTTATATTCCTCACAGTTGCAATTTTTTAATACATCTAATCGCTCTTTGGCTTTGTCCATTCTGTTTGTTTGAACATAAAGTTCTCCAAGATACTCGTTTATTCCATTATGATCAGGATTTATATTTAAACCTTTTAAATAAAACTTCTCTGCTTGATCAAATTTACCAACTTTTCTTGATGTGAAACCCATGTAATTTAAAATATCGGGATTGTTTTTATCCGATGAATAAGCTTTCTCTAATTTTTTAAACGCCTGAGAATATAATTTTTTAGCCTTATCCATTTTTTCTTTTTTTTCAAGTTTCCCAGCTCGTTTTACTAGTTTTGTGGCCTCACTGTATAGATCAGTTTTTGTTGAACTTGAACTGTCATCACTTCCTGCAGCAAAAGAAAGTTGTGGTATTAGAAAAATAATTAAAATGTAAAATAATTTCTTCATTTATGTTAAAGACGATCTTCCTCCATCTACTCCTAATATTTGACCTGTAATCCAAGAACTATTATCGCTTAGAAGAAAATTAGCAACAGACGAAGAGTCGCTACCTTCACCTAATCTTTTTAGCGGATGCATTTTTGCAATACTTTCTGCCATTTTTTCATTTTTTAAAATGAAATTTGAAATTTTTGATTTTGTTAAACTTGGAGCAATACAATTTACTCTTATGCTTGGCGCTAGTTCTGCTGCTAAGGACACTGTTAATCCTTCTACAGCACCTTTTGCGGATGAAACTATACTGTGATTTGTAAAACCTCTCCTTACGGCTACAGTAGAAAATAAAACTATTGAACCTTTATTTTGTTTTAAACTGTCAGTCGCTTTTCTAATAATTTCAACTGCTGAAATCAAATTTAGATTAAAAGATTGCATATAATCACTTTTTTTAGTTATTTTAATCGGCTTTAAATCTATAGAACCAACACAATATGCTAAACCATTAATTGGTACATTTCCTAAATCGTCAAAAATTTTATCAGAAAAATTCTCTTCTAATACATCACAGACTGTGTAGGTTGCATTTAGTTCATTAGCTAAATTAGTCAAACTTGGTTTATCTCTACCCACTAAATGAACTTCACCGCCATCATTGACTATTTGTTTTGCCAAAGAGGATCCGATTGATCCGGTTGCACCTAAGATTAGTTTTTTCATAGCGTTTTTTAACATTATTATTAGAAATAAATAGGCAAATAATGACGCGTGTATTTCCCCACAAAATTCTATAATTTAAGAATAATGAAGCTATTTATAATTTTAGGAAACCAATTATTTCACCCAAAATATCTATCTGGTTATAAAGATCATATTTTTTATATGGCAGAAGATTACGGGCTTTGTACATTTGAAAAACACCACAAGTTAAAAATACTTTTATTTTTATCTTCAATGAGATCATTTAAAGATGAGCTTAAATCAAAAAATTTTAATGTAGTATATAAAGATGTGAGCACAAATTTTAAGCTATCTTATGAGAAAAAATTAGAAAAAATCATTAAAGAAAAAAAGATAAAAGAAATTACTTTTTTTGAAATTGAAGATAAATTTTTTGAGAAGAAGATATTAAGTTTAGGAAAAAAGAATTCATTAAAAGTTAATCAAGTTAAATCCCCCATGTTTATAATGGAGAGACAAGAATTTAAGAATTATCTTTCAAAAAATAAACGTCCTTTCATGGCAAATTTTTATAAAATTGTTAGAACTAAAATGAATTTATTGATAAACAAAAATGGAACTCCGAAAGGTAATAAATGGAGTTTTGATGAAGAAAATAGAAAAAAACTTCCTGAAACAATTAAAATTCCAAAAATTTCAAAAGTAAAAGAAACTAAAGATACTATTACACTTAAAAAATTTATTAACAATAATTTTAAAGATCATCCTGGAAATACTGATAATTTTTGGTTTCCAACAACTAGAAAAGACTCGAATAAATGGTTAGATGAATTTTTAAAAGAAAGAATAAAGCTTTTTGGAGATTATGAAGATGCAGTATCAGATAGATCAAACACTGTTTTTCATAGTGCTTTGAGTCCATTAATTAACTTAGGGTTAATTACGCCTGAAGAAATAATAGATCGTTTAAGAAAGATTGAAAACAAGGTGCCTATGAATTCTTTGGAGGGTTATATCAGGCAGATAATTGGTTGGAGAGAATTTATGAGAGGTATTTACCAAAATTATGATCAGCGATTAGAGAAAACTAATTTTTTTAATCACAAAAGGAAAATGAAAAAATCTTGGTATGAAGGAAATACCGGCTTAATTCCTTTAGATCATGCAATTATTAATGCAAAGGATTACGGATGGTCTCATCATATAGAAAGACTTATGATACTAGCAAATATTATGAACTTATGTGAGATAAATCCAAAACAAGTTTACAAATGGTTTATGGAAATGTTTGTAGACTCATCTGATTGGGTGATGGCGCCAAACGTTTATGGAATGGGTTTGTTTAGTGACGGTGGAATTTTTGCTACAAAACCTTACATTTGTGGATCAAGTTATTTTCAAAAAATGATGCATTTTAAAAAGGGACCTTGGTGTGATGTGATGGATGGCTTGTATTGGAAATTTATAGATAGGCATAAAAAATTCTTTTTAAAAAATCCTAGACTTTCAATGATGGTAAGAATCTCTGAAAAAATGAATAAAGAGAGAAAATTGAGAATTTTCAAAGCCGCAAATAAATTTATAAAAGAAAATACTGATGGTTAAAGTTTTTTTTAATAACTCATGTAATATTTGTAGAACTGAAATTAATCATTATAAAAGATACAGTAATGATAAAGTAGAATGGATAGACGTTACTAGTAACGAGGAAGCTCAAAAAATTACATCAAAATCATATAAAGAACTTTTAAGAAGAATGCATGTAATTCAAGACGGAAAGCTAATTGATGGAGCAGAGTCTTTTTTAATAATTTGGAAAAATATACCTAAATACAACTTTTTGTATAAAATTTTTAAAATAAAACCTTTATTTTTTTTGTTAAATATTTTTTATGAAATTGCAGCCTATTTTCTTTTCATAAAAAACAAACATCTACTCAATGATGAAAAAAACTAATTTACCTAAAAAGATATGTCCAGTATGCAACAGGTCTTTCTCCTGGAGAAAAAAATGGAGATTAAATTGGGAGAAGGTAAAATATTGTTCAAAGAAATGCTCTAAATCTAATTCAATTTAAAAGTTGATAGTATTATTGGTATGTTTGATTTAAAATTAAAATATCCTTTGTTAGAAAATTTCCAGCAAAATTTATCCTCTTTTCTTGTAATAAAATTTATATTGAGATTATTCTTTTTTACTAACTTTTTTAAAAACGTTAAATTTTCTCCAATAGACGGATATTTGACATCAAATGATTTGGAAATTTTAATAATGTTTGTAAAACTATCACCCTTTAATAATTCAGCTTGGTGCTTAATATCATTTAACTGTGATTGAATGATCTTTTTTTTATAATCTATTACTTTAGTGGCTAATTTCACTGATCTATCTTCGTTACCTAATAATATAAAATAAATTTTTTTATATTTTTTATATTCAAACAAATCAAAGTTTAATTCATTATCAAAAACAATTAAATGGTGATTCTCATCTTCGTTGTTGCTAATTTGGATAGGAGAAATCTTATATTCTCTTTTATCTATTAATGGCGGGGCGGTCTCATTTAATTTAACATTTTTATACTTGTTGTTTGTAAATTTAGTTATATTCCAAGACTGTGCTAAGTAATTTTTGCCTTTTGTTTGTATTCCAGCTACCCATCTCCAGCTTAAAGTATTAGAAGCTGCATCTCCATCTAATAGATGTTTCATAAAGAATTCCGCTCCCTTTTGCCATGGTAATCCTAAAGTAAATATCCAAATACTTGCGAACAGCATTCTGGTATGATTATGAAGATAATTATATTCTTTTAATTCATTTACCCAGTCATTAAAGCATTCTATTTCTGTTTCACCATTTACTGCTTTCAAATAATTTTCATCCTCATTTATTGTCTTTAAATCCTCTGTAAAGTCAGTCCAAACTTTTGGTCTTAGTTCAAGCCATCCTTTCCAATAAATTCTCCAAAATATTTCTTGAATAAATTTATCTACTTTTTGAAAAGGATATTTTTTTAAAACGAGTTTTGCAGTTTCATACTCGGTAATAAGTCTATGAGTTATATAGGGAGACAAACAAGAAACATTACTTCTGTTGGTTGCTCCAAAGTCAAAATTTCTTTTAGTATTATAGTTTGAAATATCGCGTTCTATAAAATTATTAAGTTTTTCTAAAGCTTCTAATCTAGAGGTTACAAAATCCATTAGTCTTCGTCGTCCCTCCAGTCATCTATATATAATTTCCAACATGCAAAAGTTACACATATTATTCCAACGCAAAAACCCAAAAGCACTCCATTTTCTCTTCCTAAGTAAATTGAACCATAATGAGAACTTAGAATTGGTGGAAACACTAGAACACATCCAACTATTAAATATCTGTATATGAAAGGTGGTCTTTTCAAATTGTATTACCTTGATCTACTGGTTGAGAAACTGCGGAAGTGAACCAACAATTTTTACAATTTTCATCATTACCTTTTTGAACATGCCATTCATAAAAATATAACTTTTTATTTTCTGATAAAATTTCTATTCTGTAGACATAAGTGTTAGGGCTGTTAGTTATTAATTTTATCTTATGTGATGAATGATTTATAAGGTATCTATATTGTTGTCCATAAAGCATAATTCTAAATTTAGCATAAGGTCCGGTGACTTTTTTATTATCTGGATGTGCAAAAAGCCAAGTTTGTCGAATTCCATTATCATTTTTATCGTTATTTTTAAGTGCTTCAAGTTGTATCTTTACTACATCATATGCGTCCAATTTTTTATTCGGTTTAACAATTTCAAAACTGTTTAAAATTGTAAAAGTAAAAAAAGTTATAAAAATTATTATTTTTTTTAGTTCCATATTTTATTTAATACTTCTTCCCTTTGGCAGGCTTTTTTGTATGTAAGATATCTCAAAAAATTTTTTTGATAGTAGTCTTGATGATAATTTTCAGCTTCATAAAATTTATCAAATTTCCATATTAAAGTAACTACTTTTGTTCCAAATTTTTTTTCAATTTGCTCAAGTGATTTTTTAATCATTTTTTTTTGTTTTTGATTTTCAAAAAAAATAACCGATCTATAACTTTTTCCTTTATCACAAAATTGACCATATGCATCAAAAGGATCAATATTTTTCCAAAAAATATCCAATAATTCCTTGTATGTAATTTTCTTTGGATCATAAGTAATTTCAATAGTTTCTACGTGTCCTGTGTCTTTATAGATAACGTCTCTATAAGTGGGGTTTTTTAAATGACCTCCAGAATATCCTGATGTTGATTTAATTACACCTTTGAATTTATCAAATGACTCTTCCATGCACCAAAAACAACCGCCTGCAAAATATACTTTTTTTAAATTTGCACTATTATTCAAATCTAAACTGTCTGATTTCACCTTTAATTCTCCGGCTGATACACTAAAAGATAATATTATCAAAATTGATAATAGTGATGCTCTAAATAAAATATATTTCATACCATTATATTAAAATAGAAAAATTGTTTTTAAAGGTGTATCTTGTCCTATATGGAAGAAAATTTTGACAATATTTGCGAAGAATGCAACCAAGAAGATGAGAGTGTAAAAACTAATTTAATTATAATTAGTTATAAAATTTGTGACAGTTGTAAATTGTCCAAAACAATATTTCCAGTTTAAAATCCCTTTAAAAAGACAAATATCAACAAAAAGAAAAATGCTTGAAATATTGAAGCCACAACTACAACTCCAAAAGCTTTCCATAAGCTTCCGTAATCTAAAGCTGAATTAACAGCTACTACCATACAAGCGAGTATCCAAAAATGAGAACCAATAAAAGTAACTGTCATTAAGTCAGGTGTAACCCCAAAAACTCTAATCAAACCTGGGGCACTAGAAAACCCAATGGTTCTTAAAATTTCTCCATGATTACTATTTGTTTTTGGACCACCAAATAATTTAACTCCAACAAAATATATTATATATGCCAAAACATACCAACTTAGTAAAGATATAACCGGTGCTAATAAAAAATTTGATGCACCTAATTGTAAGGCTCCAACGCCTGCAGCTAAACTCGATAAGACAACAACTATACCCGCCTGAAGAGTCGCTGACTTATCTTTCTCGACTTCCTCGTAAAGTTCTACATCGATTTTAATAGCTCTAAATAATCTGTCTAAAAAAATAGAAATCATTTTTTTTACCCTTTAAAGTGTATATAACTTAAATTTAGAAAAAATATATGAAAATAAAAAAAAATATAGAACCAATTGTATCAGGTATTTCAGCAGCTATTGTAATAAGTATATTGGCTTTTTTAACTTTGGAAACTACCGCAGGTATTTGGTTAATGTTTTCCTTTGGTGCTACAGTATTTATTGTTTTTGTTCTCTACACTTTAGACACTGCTCAACCAAAAAATATTTTTTTTGGACATCTAATATCAATATTAGTAGGGATAATCTTTAATGAAACTATAGGTTTATCGTTTTATACTTTAGGCTTATCAGTAGGAATTGCCGTTACATTAATGATCTATTTCAAAGTAATGCACCCGCCAGCTGCATCTAATCCTCTAGTAGCTTTATCCATGGACCTGTCTTTTGATTATGTTTTGTTCCCAGTGATAGTTGGCACGATCATAATAATTATTTTTTCTATAATCATTAATAGATACATTTTAAAAAGAAATTATCCCAATAGATGGTTTTAATTTAGTAAATATATTGAAATATTTAAAACTAACGCATAACAAGACCAAAGAAAATAAGGTACCATTAAATAAAAACTAATTTTATTTATTTTAATATAAATTTTCATCAAAAAAATTATAAACAAAAGAATTATAAATAGATCAATTAAAGCAAGTCCTATTAAATGAAATCCAAAAAAAATTACACTCCAACTAGCATTAAAAAAAATATGTATAAAATAAAGTTGTAAAATCTTTATTTGATAGCTTTTTACCCACACTAGCCATGTAGCAAAAGACATAAAAACATATAATGTTGTCCACACAGGTCCAAAAACCCAACTCGGGGGATTAAAACTAGGCAATATTAATTGAGAATACCACGGCTCTTTAAATTCTGATGTTATATAACCGCCTATTCCTGAAGCAACGAATGTGATTAATAATATTAATAGTAAAGATAAGTATTTATTCTTTATCATTAAATAATATATAACTAATTAATGTTTAAAAATCAGAAAAAAATTTGGATTACTGGAGCAAGTAGTGGAATAGGCAAAGCGGTCGCGGAAAAATTTGCTTCAGAAGGTTGGAAAGTCGCTGTTTCAGCAAGAAGAAAAGAAATTTTAGAAGAAATGGCCGCTAATGATAATATTTTTTCTTTTCCCTTAGATGTTACTAATAGCAGTGAAATTAACAGAGTGTTTAAAGAAATTTTAAATCAATTTGAAGATTTAGATATATGTTTGTTTTCAAGTGGTACCTATGATCCAAAAAATGAAAAATCTATTGATTCAGAAAAAATAAAAAATGTCATAAATGTAAATTTTTTTGGGGTTGTAGATTCTGTAAAATCAGTGGAAGATTTCTTTAAAGAGAGAAAATCTGGCCATATTTCAATAGTTTCATCAATAGCAGGTTATAGAGGTCTACCTAATTCTAGCGGTTATGGTCCTTCTAAAGCTGCGTTAACTAATTTCACTGAAAGTATTTATTTTGATTTCAAAAAACACAACGTAAGAGTTTCATTAATTTCACCAGGATTTATAAAAACACCCCTAACAGATAAAAATGAATTTTCTATGCCTTTTTTGAAAACATCATCTTATGCTGCTGAAAAAATATATTTAGGTTTAATAAAATCGAATTCCTTTGAAGTCCATTTTCCCAAACAATTAACTCTTACACTAAAATTTTTAAGAATTTTACCATATAAATTGTATCTTTTTTTGGTAGACAAACTTGTAAAAAGATAATTTTTCTTGTCGAGAGACAAAAAGTCATAAGGTAATATTTTATTTTTAATGTAAAATTCAAATATATGAAAAAGAAAATTTACAAAAATATTTTGATTGGTAGTTTTTATTTTTTTTTAATAAAAGGTATCATCTGGCTAATTTTAATTTTTGGTACAACATATGGAATAGGTAGGTTCTTTTAAATATGTATATAGCTATGAATAGATTTAAAATTGTAATTGGTAAAGAAAAGGATTTTGAAAGCGTTTGGAGAAATAGAGAAACTCATCTCGAAAATGTTCCTGGGTTTAAAAAATTCAATTTAATTAAAGGTGAAAAAAAAGAAGATTACGTTCTTTATGCTTCACACAGTATATGGAATTCAAGAGATGATTTTATTAATTGGACAAAATCAGAAGCGTTTAGATTAGCGCATAAAAATGCTGGTCAACATCAAGATCTATATTTAGGTCACCCTGTGTTTGAAGGCTTTGAAAAAATTATTTAAATATTTGACTCTACAAATTCCCAGTTAATAAGTTTATCGAAAAAATTTTCTAAATAAACTGGTCTTTTGTTTTTATAGTCTAAATAATAAGAATGTTCCCAAACATCGCATCCTAACAATGGCTTCATTCCGTGTATCAAGGGGTTTTCCGCATTTGGAGTTTTTGAAACAACTAATTTTCCGTTATTAAGTGATAACCAACACCAACCTGAACCAAATTGGGTAACACCTGCTTTAATAAATTCTTCTCTGAATTTTTCTACGCTTCCAAAATCTTTCTTTAAACTTGTTTCTAGTTTTGATGGAATTTTTCCTCCACCGTTCGGCTTCATACATTTCCAAAAGAGATTATGATTCCAATGCTGACTTGCATTATTAAATATGCCTGACTTACTTTTATCAGAAAAAGATTTCTTAATAATTTCCTCTAAGGAAAGCTTTTCAAAATCTGTATTCTTAATAAAATTATTTAAATTTGTTATGTAGGTTTGATGATGTTTTCCATAATGTAGATCTAAAGTTTTTTCTGACATTATTGGAGAAAGCGCGTTATTACTATAATCTAATTTTGGTAATTCAAACATAATTAATTTACAAACTCCTTTATTCTCTCTAAAGTAGTTTTTTTAGGTCCTTCGTATTTTATTGAGTATGAATTTGTTTTAGTTAAAACCTCTACACCTTTGGTAAAAATAAATATAAAAAAAATTATAAAAAAAATTACAAATATTTTAGCTGGATTATAATTACCGGTTTCAAAAACACTTTTTTGTTCTTTTTGTGCTTTATGAAAAAATTTAAAAGTTATGTAAACTGCAATTATTAAACCAATATGCGCCATCACAACTCCAGCCCAACCCCATATAAAAGTTGTCAAACTAAAAACGTAAAGGCTAAAAACAGTCGACCAAATAAATGATAGAACTATTAAAATTTGTAAACGTACTGTTTTAGGTAGACTTCTTAAATCTGATTTAGAATCATCAAACATTATGTTTGCACTTTCTACCATCCAATTTTTAAGTTTCCACAGCATAATCTAATTTTTTACAAACATAACAGTAAGCTCTGCGACTTTAAATCCAAATTTTTTCATGGTTGCTCTATTGATAGCAATATTATCTTCTTGTTTAAAGATCCAATCATCAAAAGTAATTTTCAACTCTTTACCTTTAACTGGGACTAGCAAAACATACTCAAATTTAAACGCTGGACCATATGAATACCCTTTTGCATTCCCAACTACATCACCTGCTGTTCCTGTATAATTGTGTTCATCAATTTTATTTATTGTCCATTGTCTTGTTTGAATTTCTCCGTCAGACCAATTAAATTTTTCATCTAATATTAATTTTTTTCCATCCCATGTTCCTTTTAAATCAGCTGAAAATTGCCTTATAACTTTACCTGACCTATTTTGAAGAATTCCCCAAGCTTTTACGTCACCTGATAAAAAATCTTCAATTATCAGCCTTGGTTTTTGATTTTCAAAATCTGTTGGTTTCATGTTATTTAAGCATCCGGTTAAAAAAATAAAAGATAATAAGATTAATGTTTTTTTCATGAACTTATTTAGTCGACATCGAAAATTGAATCAAGTCAATATTTTTAGCTTTAAAACCAGCTTCACAATAAGATAGATAAAACTCCCACATTCTTTTAAAATAATTATCAAAACCAAGAGGTGCAATTTTGTCCCAGGCTTGTAAAAAATTATTTCTCCAAATTGAAAGTGTTCTAGCGTAGTCATTTGAATAAGAATTTATAGCTTCAATACTTAAATCGTTTTTTTTGGTGATTTCTTTTATAAGATTTATAGATGGCAAAAAACCTCCTGGAAAAATATATTTTTGAATATAGTCCTCACTATTTTTATAACGGTTGAATAGTTTATCATCTATAGTAATACCTTGAATTGCAGCCTTACCTCCAGGATTTAATGAATTTTTAATAACCTTGAAATATTCATCTAAATATTTGTGACCAACGGCTTCGATCATTTCAATTGAAGCTATTTTATCATATTTATTTTTTAAGTCCCTGTAATCTAAAAATTTAACATCTACTTTATTATTTAAACCTTTCTCAAGTATTCTTTGCCTCGTATACTCAAATTGTTTTTTTGAAATAGTAATACAATCTACAAATACATCATAATTTTTAGCTAAAAACTCTGAAAAGCCTCCCCACCCACAACCTATTTCTAAAATTTTATCTCCTTTATTTATTTCAAGTAAATCTATCAGTTTAAGATATTTATTTTTTTGAGCTTTTTCTAAGTCAATATTATGATCTTCAAATATAGCACTAGAGTATGTTAAAGATTTATCTAACCAAATTGAAAAAAATTCATTACCTAAATCGTAATGTTTTGAAATATATTCTTTACTCTTTGATCTGGTGTTTGATGCAAAAAGTCTTTTAATCAAGTTTTTTACAGTTTGTAATTTTAAACTTCCTGAAAATTTATAAATTAAATTAATATTTTTTGCAGAAAGTTCTATTAAGTTTGTCAAATTTTCCGAAAAAAAATCTTTTTTTATGTGTGCCTCTCCTAAAGCAGAACTACCTCCTAAAATTAAATTTAAATAAAAACCTGAATTATTAATCTTAATATCTGCAGAAAGATTGCTTTCAAAATCTCCAAAATGATAAACTTTTCCGTCGTAATTAACTAATTTTAAATTACCATTTTTAATCAATTTAAGTTTACTAATAATAAATTTTTCTGATATTTTTTTTAGGCTCATAATCTTTATTCATAACTGTAATTATTATTAATCTTTTTATTTCGAGATCTATATTTTGCTCCTTTTTTCCATAATAACAATGCCTCAAAATGTATCGCCGTTATTATCTTTAAAGTCATCAAAGGATATTTAAAAAAATTACTTATTAGTTGACTAAAATTAAATCTTTTTCTCTCTCCTGTTTGAATTGCAGTTAAAATTTTGCCAATTTTATCTGTTTGTTTTATAGAAATAAACAATTTTTTGCTGGGATTAAGTAATTTAAAATTATAATAAGTGCTCATGTTCATAAAAGGAGATACATAAAATTTTTTTTTGCAATTTTGTAAAATTTTGTCTTTCCCGTTAGCTTTAAAAATATAAGTATGTTGCTCGTCAAAAGTGTTCTTAACTTCATAAAATATAGCCTTAAGTTTTTTGTTATTGTAGCAATAAAAAATACTTAAAGGATTAAAAACATATCCAAAAATTCTTGGATAACATAATAAATATATTTTATTTATCTTAGAAAAATTCTTATTATCTTTTAATTTATTTTTTACCCAATCTTTTAAGGGCCTGCCGTCTCTTTTTCCGTGATCTTTATTGTAAAAACTAAATATGTTGAACTTATTATAAGAAAAAATTGAAATACTTTTATCAAGCTTCTCTAGTTCATCTAAATCTACAAAAATTGAGAAGGTGTTATATTTTAAGAAATGTTTGATAGGCTTAAATCTTTTGTGAGTAACAACTCCATTATAAATACATGAATTCATTTATTAAAATTTTTGATTAAGTTTATTGCTGATTTTAAACCATCCTCGTGAAAACCATAGCCAAAATAACTTCCACAAAACCAGGTTCTTTTCTTTCCCTGAATAAACTTTAAGTTTTTTTGATGTTCAAGAGTTTCTGAATTAAAATAAGGATGCGTAAATTTAATCTTAGTAATTATTTTTTTTGTATTTATTTCATTAATAGGATTTAAAGTTAAAAAATAATTTTCATCACATCTTAAATTTTGAAGTTTGTTCAACCAATATGTAATACAAGTCTGATTTTTTTCAGAAATTGAGTTCCAGCTAGACCATGCTAATTTCTTTTGAGGCATTAAAGATTGATCTGTATGTAACACTGCTTGATTAACAACATATTTAAATTTTCCTAAGATTTTTTGTTCATCATCTGTAGGATTATCTAATATTTTCAAACTTTGGTCAGCATGCGAAGCCAAAATGACATGATCATAATTTAGATGCTCTGAACCGATTATAATTTTTACATTATCCATAGATCTAACAACTTTATCGACTTTATAATTTTTGAAAATTTCACCACTAACCTTTTTCATAACTTTCTTCACATAAGTTCTGCTTCTATTAGTTACAGTGTACCATTGAGGTCTATTTTTAAATCTAAAAAGACCATGATTGATAAAAAAATTTAAAAAGAGTTTTAACGGTAAATCTTTTGCTTTTTTAAACGGCATGGACCATATTGCGGCTACCATGGGAATTATATGATAATCTATGAAATATTTTGAAAATTTTTCATTGTTTAGAAAACTTCCAATTGTTTCATTTTCTAAATATTCTTTTTTAAGTAAAGAAGGTGCAGTTTTATAAAAAAAAATAATTTCTTTAATCATGATTAAGAACTTTAAATTGAATAAGTTTTTCTTATTTGCGAACAAGGATTGAAGATTGCTTCCACCATACTCTATGCTTGAATTTTTAATTGAAACAGAAAAAGACATATTGCTTTTTTCATAAGGAACATTCAGCTCACTAAAAAAATTAATTAAATTTGGATAAGTTAATTTATTAAAAACTATGAAACCTAAATCTACTGAAATATTTTTGTTAGAATTTTTTATATCGTAGGTATATGAATGACCGCCAAAATGATCATCTTGTTCGAATAAGTCTACTTTATTTTTTTTAGATAGATAATAAGCTGCAGATAAACCTGAAATTCCTGATCCAATTACTGCTATTTTCATTCTTTAAGCAGCTTCATCTTTATATTCATCCATTGATGGACATGAACATACTAGATTTCTATCTCCATAAACATTGTCTACTCTAGCAACCGGTGCCCAGTATTTATAGTCTTTTAAATATGGTTTGGGAAAAGCTGCTTCTTTTCTTGTGTACGAATGTTTCCAATCATCTTCAGATAATTCTAAATATGTATGAGGTGCGTTGATTATTGGATTATCCTCTTTTTTGAATTGACCGCTATCAATTTTATCTATTTCATCTTTGATATTGATTAATGTATCGCAAAATCTATTTATTTCCTCAAGATTTTCACTTTCAGTAGGTTCAATCATTATTGTGCCTGATACCGGCCAAGACATTGTAGGTGCGTGATAACCATAGTCAATTAGTCTTTTTGCTACATCTTCCTCAGTAATGTTTGATTTCTCTTTTATAGGTCTTAAATCAACAATACATTCATGAGCAACATTACCATTTTTACCTGTGTATAAAATTTTAAATTTTTTAGATAACTTTTTTGCAATATAATTTGCATTCAAAATAGCAGTTTGTGATGCTAACTTTAAACCTTGTGATCCCATCATCTTTATATACATCCACGATATTACTAAAATACTAGCACTACCCCAAGGAGCTGCAGAAACTGGCCCCATACCTTTATTTGAATTTAAGTTTGTAACGCACCGATGTGTTGGTAAAAACTCCTGTAAATGTTTTGCACAAGCTATTGGACCCATGCCTGGACCACCACCACCATGGGGAATGCAAAATGTTTTATGTAAATTTATATGACATACATCTGGTCCAAATTTTCCAGGTTTTGCAATCCCTACCAATGCATTTAAATTTGCTCCATCCATGTACACTTGACCACCATTTGAATGCACAATTTTACAAATTTCATTAATTTTTTCCTCAAAAACACCATGAGTTGAAGGGTAAGTGACCATTAAAGCAGCAAGATCTTTAGAATATTTTTCTGATTTATCTTTTAAGTCTTTCAAATCAATATTACCGTTCTCGTCACAATTTATAACTACTACTTTCATGCCTGACATCTGAGCGCTAGCGGGGTTAGTTCCGTGAGCAGAGTTAGGTATTAAACAAATGTTTCTATTGGGCTCTTTGTTGTTTCTATGAAAGGCTCTTATTGTCATTAAACCAGCATATTCTCCTTGTGCGCCAGAATTAGGTTGCAAAGAGACTGCTTCAAAACCAGTTATTTCTTTAAGATCTTTTATTAAATCGTTAAATAATATTTTATAACCTTTCATTTGATTTTCTGGTACGAAAGGATGTGGCAAAGAAAATTCTTTCCAAGAAATAGGTATCATTTCAGCTGTAGCATTTAATTTCATGGTGCATGAGCCTAGTGCTATCATAGACCTGTTTAAAGCAATGTCACTATCTTCTAATCTTTTTAAATATCTCATCATTTCTGTTTCTGAGTGATACTTGTTAAAAACAGGATGAGTTAAATATTTTGATGTTCTTAATAAATTTTTAGGGAGATTATCAAGTGTAACATCACTTGTATTTGTAACATCCTTATTAATTCCAAAAATCTTTAATAGTAAATTAACATGATCAAGTCTTTTAGCTTCATCAAAAGCTATTGATAAAGTTTCTTTATCCACCTTTCTTAAATTAACTTTTTCAGATAATGCTTTATTAAAAATCTTGTCAGTTTTGTTTTTTGTTTTTACAGTAACTGTATCAAAGAAGTTTTCTGAATAGAGTTCAAATCCCTCTTTTTTTATATTATCAGAGAATAATTTTGCCAATTTAGATGTTCTATTAGCTATTTCAAGAATTCCAATAGGTCCATGATAAATCGCGTACGCAGATGATACTATTGCAAGAAGAGCTTGTGCGGTACAAATATTGCTTGTTGCTTTATCTCTTCTAATATGTTGTTCACGAGTTTGGAGGGACAATCTATAAGCTTTTTTTCCAAATTTATCCACTGACACACCTATGATTCTTCCTGGCATAGATCTTTTAAATTCCTCTTTGGTAGCAAAAAAGGCAGCGTGTGGTCCGCCGTATCCCATTGGAACTCCAAATCTTTGGGCGCTTCCTACTGCAATATCTGCACCAAGCTCGGCTGGAGTTTTAATTCTTGCTAAAGATAAGAGATCACATACTACTATAGCCTTTCCACCTTTTTTATGAATTAAGCTTATTGACTCGCTTGGATCTTTTATTTCTCCATAAGTATCAGGGTAAGAAATTACTCCACAGATAATTTCATCTTTAATATTGTTTAAATCTGATTGGTTTCCTATTAAAAGTTCAAGTCCAAAAGGTTCGGCTCTAGTTTTTATTAAATCTATAGTTTGAGGATTGCATGCATCAGAAACATATACTTTATTAGATTTATTTTTATTTACCCTTTGCGCTAAACCAACTGCTTCAGCGGCTGCTGTAGCTTCATCTAATAAAGAGGCATTGGCGATATCCATTCCAGTAAAATCAATTATCATTTGTTGAAAATTTAGTAACATTTCTAATCTTCCTTGAGCTACCTCAGGCTGGTAAGGTGTGTATGAGGTATACCATCCGGGGTTTTCTAATATATTTCGAAGTACAACATGAGGGGTGAAGCAATTATAATATCCCATACCAATAAAATTTCTAAAAGTTTCGTTTTTTTGAGATATCAGTTTTAACTTTTTTAAAGCCTCACTTTCGGATAGAGAATTATCGATTTTTAAATCTTCTTTTAGTAAAATATTTTCAGGAACAGTATCTTTAATTAAATGTTCTATGGAACTACTTCCTATGTATTCTAACATTTTTTTTTGGTCTTTATTTGAAGGACCAATATGT
>MDSV01187452.1_pt1 | contig 18691 bp, 10 predicted proteins | sample 810851 | NCBI WGS metagenome assembly MDSV01 (sample SAMN05326640, study PRJNA326480) | marine metagenome | isolation source: seawater | place: Atlantic Ocean: North East | collected 2012 | reverse complement strand
GGTCCGCGCCGCGAGCGGGTGGCGGGGACGCGCGGCGCCGCGGCCGACGGGAGCCGCGGAGGCGGCGGCGGCGCGCGCCGCGCGCGCACCCGCCGTGCGGGGGGCGCGCGCCGCGCCCGCTCGCGGGACGAGCGCGCACGAGCTAGACATGGCGTGCGTCGCGTTGTGGTTCCGCGACGCTCGAAGAACGGCTCATGTGAAAACGCCGGCGTCGCCGCTGTCGCGCACACGTGCCTACGTTTCGGCCAATCACAGCCCTCCGTGTGCACTGCGCAATCGAGATTTCACGAGACGTCAATCTTCGACGACGAGGACGGATTGTTAAAAAAGGTGTTCCTCGTCACGTACATGTGTTAATTTCTGACGCCCTCCACTCGCGAGACGCACTCGAGACGCGCAGCGCGCCCGCGCGGGCGAGACGCATAGTCTCATCCGCGCGTCCGCTGGACGCCTCGCGCGCCTCCGGAGACGCGCGCGTCGTCAGTCGGCGGCGTCGACGGTGACCGCCCGGAGAAATTCGCACGCGCTTTTCCGGTGACGTGGCACCGACGAGTGCCCATTCGTCGCTTTTTCGCGGTCGTCGAGGGGCACGGCTCGGCTTCCAGGGGAGGGCTCGCGCGTGGAAGAGCCCGAAGTTCGCGCGCGCGCGACGGGATCGCGAGGCGGGACCGCGAGGCGAACGCATCGCGCGTCCGTCGACGCGGGCGCGGAACGACCCCGCGCGACCGCGAGTCCGCGACGAAAAAGCGCTCCCGAAGACTCCCAGAAACGACAGACGCGGCGGGGCGTCTTTTTTTTTCCCGCGAACGCGCGAATCTTCGCGCGAGTCGTCGGCGCCATGGCTTCTTCCTCGCGCGAGGCGATGCGCCGCCTGATGTCCAACCCCCTTCTGCGCCACGCGCGCACGGCGATCGAGGAGGCGCCCCCGAAGCAGATCGCGCTTTCCGGCCCCGCGGGGTTCCTCGGCAGCCGCGTGTTGAGTTCGATCCTCGACGCGCACGATCACCGCCGCGCGCGCGGGCTGGAACCGGGCGAAGTCGTGCTGCTGTCTTCTTCGCCGGGCAATCTGATGTCGCGTCTGATCCACCAGCACGGCGACAAACGCATGGCCTCCGTGCGCGCCACGCGCGTGGACTACTACTTCCAGCATGACCTCGACTCGTGGCGCGACCAGCTCGGCAGTCTCGGCATGGGCGGCGCGAACGCCGTGTTCGTGAACCTCGCCGCGCTGGCGGGCCCGCGGGCGGACCGCCCGGATGCCATGATGGCGGTTAATTACCGCGCGCCGCTCGCCGCCGCTCGCGCGTGCGAGGCTTTGGGGTTCGGGCACTGGATCCAGAGCTCGACGCAGGCGGTGAAGGCGGAAAGAGCCGGCCAGGTGCCGTACTCCCGGTGGAAAGCCATGGCGGACTACTCGCTGGCGCGGCTGGAGCGGTTACCGGTGTCCGTGTGCACGCTCGGTTTGCTGTACTGCAAGCGCGACGGCGTCGTCGGCCAGCGAGGCGACACGCTCAACATGGTGGACCTGGCGTTGCTCCCGATCACGCCCATCATGGGAAACGGGCGCGCGCCGCTGCAGCCGCTGGAGGTGACCGACGCCGCCGCGCGCATCGCGTACCTCGCGCTCACCGACCCCGCTTCGCGGCCCGTGCAGGCGACGACGAAAAATGCACTAAAAACGTCGGCGGCGGAGGAGACGTCCTCCGCGGCGGCGGACGCGGAGGGCTCTTCGCTTCCCGGGTGGTACGAACGAAAGTGCGAGCAGAGGCACGACTGGGCGCGACCCAAGATCGATCCCGGACGACAGGACACGTGGCGCGCGTACGACGCCGTGGGCCCCGAGACGATGACCCTGCTGAAGCTCATGAAGACCTTCGCCGCGCTCAACGGAAGGGCGTTGCACCCCGTGTTCGTCGATTACCGAAACTTCGAAACCGTGCTCAACGTCGCGTCGCTCGGGAACTTGAACCGGCAGTTCGTGTCTCTGCTGCGCAGCGAGCAGGACGCCGAGCGGCCCATCGTGGGCAACCCGGAGACGTTCGAGACGCTGTTGGGGCCGAACGCGGCTCTGTTCCGAATGGGCGACGCGCTGTACGAAGACGACGCGGACCGGTCTGAATACGGAGGCGCGAAAGACGCGACGCGAGCGCTCGGGCGAAACCAGCGACGCATCGAACGACGCGCGTTTCCCGCGCTGGCGGCGCTGACGTGGGTCTGGCAAAACTACCGCGTGATCGTTCCCGGCACGAACCTGGCGCTGGAGACGATCGGGACGTACTTGTTCGGTAAGCGGTTCGCGAGCGACGAGAACTGGTGGTGGATCCGCGCGGGCGCGATGACCGTCTTGCTCACGGGCATCGCCGCCGGGTCGGCGCACGCCGGCGCCGAGGTCGGCAAGCTGTACGCCGAATTCGTCGCCGGCGGGAAGTGGCCGCCGGGGTTCTGGCCGCCCACGGGATAGAGAGACAGAGACAGAGATACGCGTGTGCGTGACGATATGTACGCGAGAACGTTTTGGGACTCTACGCTGTGAACCGCGTCGCGCCTTCACTACGACCGCCGGTATTAATACTCCGAATGACCAAAACGCCATTGGATAGACTAGCTACTCCATCTACGCGAAAACGGCGCCTAAAATTACGACACGACGCACGCTTGGTGGTATTTTCCCTTTGGCGGCGCGAAGGGCCCGAACGCGCGCGCGGGACACGCCCTCAAGACACCGATCTTGAGCTTCCCCCAGGCTCTCTGCGCGGCGGCGCTGTGCATCTGCATGTCCTCCGTGTTGTCTCTCCCTAACCCCCGCAGGATGGGGAGAGGGCCCACCGGGTGGTCGGCGAGGAAAAGCGTCGCGTCGTACACGTTCCCGCGAGCCACCAGCAGCGCGCGTCCGTCTCGACGGCGCCGGAGCACCTCGCAACACGAAAACGTCTTTTCAAGTCGTGTTTTTTTGCGCTTCTCGCTTTCGTCACCTCTGCGTTCGTCACTTGAAGCGCCTTTTTTTTTTGCGGATCCGAAAGGGAGCGTCGAGTGGTCGTCCATCGTGAACGGCGTCGCCGAGTCCGCGGCGCCGTCGGCGAAATCGCGACCCCAGCCGTCGCGGCGGGGATTCGCGGCGGCGAGCGCCGCCGCCGCCGCCGCCTCCTCCGCCGCCGACGCCGAAGCACCCCCGTGGTCGCGTTCCGCCAGCTCTACGTCGGCGTCGATACACGTCGACGCGCCGCCGCAGGTCGCGCACCCCGCGACGCCGCACGTGTCGCCGCACGCGACGCACGCGTCGCACGCGCCGCGTCCTCTTTCTCCCGTCTCGCGTGTTGGCCGTCGATCGCTCGATCCCCCGATCGGGCCCGCGGTCGCGGTCGCGGGGCGCTTTGGCGAGACACACTCGCCCGCGTCGCTCTCGCCGACGCCGCGCCTGACACCCCCCACGCCGCCGCCCTCCCCCGCGAGGCTCAGAGCGCGCCTCTCCGCGTACCGCTCGAGGAGGTACTCCGCGGACTTCGCCAGCGGCGACGGCGGTGAGGACGACGGCGGCGTCGCGGAGGCGGAGGCCACACCCCCTCGACCGCACGCGCGACACGCCGCCGCGTCCGCGAGGACGCTGCTCTCCACGCCCACCGCCGAGGCGTCGCTCGCGTGCCCGGTGGAGAGGTGCACCGGCCTCGCGTCGCTCAGCGCGGCGCTGCACGCGTGGCACCTCCCCGACGAGCCCGGCATCGTCGGGGCCGAATCCGTTCGGCCCGACGACGCGTCCCGGGGCGGCGACCCGGACACGCGGTGCGACTCCTCGACCGCGAAGTTGTCCTTCGGCTTGAACCCGCGCGATCGCGCGCGCGAGCCGCTCCCCATTGCGCCGACCCGACCGCCTCCGAGCCCCGCGCGTGCACCCGCGCGCGCCGTCTCCACTGTCACTCCGCGGGGCCGAAGCGTTCGTCGCGCACGTGCCGGCGCGTGTCGGATATTTATTTTCCCGCAATCCGCACATTTTTCTTTTTCGCACAAGCTGACAAGGCGGCCCTTCGAAAAGCTCCCGCGCGACGCTCGGAGGCGCCTTCGGCGTCGGCGCGTGCGACACGTCCGCGCGGCGAACGCGCGTTCGATCGTCGAGCGACACGACACACGACCCCGCCCGATGTTACCACCGCCTACCGCTTCTCGAACGACCCTCCCGCTCGCGTCGCCTCCGACGAGACGCGCCGACGAGACGCGCCTCCAGCACACCCCTGAACCCTGAACCCTAAACCCTAACCCTACACGCCGTGCCTGGGCCCGCCGATGAGGCGCGCCTCCAGCACATCGCGCGTCCCGATCGTCGCCACGCACGTCTCGTCGAACGGCGCGGGCAGCCGCGCGAGTCGTCGGTTCGCGTCGCCGCGGGAGGTCTCCGCCTCCGCCGCCGCGCGCGCCGCGCTTACCAGCGCCTCGGTTCTCCTCCGCTCGGGCCACGGCGCGATGGTCACGGCGAGGCGCACACCGCCGGAGTCCCCGAAGTCGGGCTCGACCGCAACCACCTCGCCCTGGAAATACGAGCACGCGAACACGTTCGCGCCGAGGGTCTCGCCGCGGCGGTCGCCGGAGACGCGGTACCGGTACCGAACGACGTCGCCGGGCGCGAGCGCCGCGCCCACGTCTTCCGGGTCGACGCTTCCCGGAACGGGAGTGGACTGGTTCGCGAGCGTGTGGTCGGCGGCGACCAGGGACTCGAGGCGCGCGCGCGTCGCGCCGCCGCTCGGGTCTCGGTCGTGGACGTCGGACCGCGGGCGACGGGGACGCGCCGCCGGACGGCTTTCGCGGCGTTCGCGATCGTTCTTCGCCTCTTCGCCGCGCGCCTCGCGCGCATCCTCCGAGTCGCTCTCGGTGGCGTTCACGTCCGCGTCGGCGAGCGGACGTGCGTCCGCGTCCGAGCCCGACGCCGCGTCTCTCTCGGACGACGAAGACCCGTCGCCGTCGCGGAAGACAATCTTCCGCGCTCCGCTCCGCTCCGGGTTGCGTCGCGCCGATTTTTTTTCGGCGCTCGCCGCGAGCGACGATTCCGCCGCGCGCAGGACGCTCTCGCTCGGGTGCGGCACCCACGCGTGCTCTGGCCAGCCCGCGAGCGAGCCCCCGTGCCTGGCGAGGTCGCCGTTCGGGTCGAGCGCCGCGTTCGCGGGAAGGAAGGAAGCGGGCACGAGCGTCGCGCGGGGGGCGCGCGCCGGCCGCCCCTCCCGCGCCTCGCGTCGCCCCCCGACGCTCGCCGCGCGCTTCCGCGCGCGCTTGAGCGCCTTGCGGCGGGCGCTCCGGCTGCGCTCGGGAGGCGCCGAGCGCGCGTTCGCGACGGGGACGTCGCGAAAGAAATCCGCCGGCTCCGTCTCCACATCAGTCCCGGATTCCCCGAACCGCGGACGCTTCGCCGGCGGCGTCGGAAGCGCTTTTTCGCGCGCGAAGCCCTTTTTCGCCTCCGCGTACGCCTTGCGCTCGTCCAACGCCGCCCGGGCCGCCTGCTTCTCCCCCCGCGACGCGTTCGAGTCGCTGATGTGCTTCTTGTAGTGCGCGGGGATGCCCTGCGGCCCCTGGAACACCCAGCCGCACCCGGGAACGGGGCACCGCTCGCGCCGCGCCGTCGAAACATTTTCCGGCGCGAGGGGCGTTAGGGTTCGAGCGCGTCGCGGATCTTCGTCGCCGCCGTCCTCCTCGTCCGAGCCGGCGCCGGTCGCGCCGGTCGCGTCGGAGGGGTTCGCCTCCCCCCCGAAGGTCGCTTCGCCCGCCGCGGCGGACGCCGCGCGTCGAGCGCGCCGAGCCGCGCGACCCGCTTCCGCCTCGGGCAGGACGATCCATTCGCCGCGCCGCTTTTCGTGCGTCACGGTGACGTGCCTCTTGAGCCCTCTCTCGACGTTGAGCACCTGGCCGCAGCCCGGGACCCCGCACCGGAATCGGCCGTCGGAGAGGAGGACGTGCACGACTTCGGGTACGGGCTGCGACGCCGCCGCGCCGCGCCCCCCGCCGCGACCCCGACCGCGCCCGCGCCCGCCCCGTACCGCGGGGAGGGCCTCGCCCTCGGAAACCGCCCCGTCTTCCGAGGAAGACGTCTCCGATCCCCCCGCGCGGCGTTCCTCCGCGGCCAGCCGCGCGTACGGCCGGGCTCCCGAGGGGTCGGTCGCGGGCGCGTCGCGCAGACCCAAAGATGCAGCCGCGGGGGAGACGGGCCACCGGCCACCGTGCGCGGCGTCGAGACCCCCGTCGTTTCTCGCGCAGACGTGCACGACGTCCCCGTCCCGGAGCACGTCCGCGGACGAGACCGCGTACCCGTCGAGCCTGAGCGTCACCGCGGTCGCGTCACGCGCCAGGCCGAGATCGGCGACGATCGCGTCCGCGAGCGTGACGTGCGGAGCCTCCCCGCGGGGAGGAGCGGGAGGTCGGTACCACACGAACAGATTCTCCGGCGCGCGTCGGTCGACCGGCATCAGACGCGCGTCGATGTTAAGGCGCAGACGCGCCGCGCACGCGAGATCCGGGTCGTGGAGCGGAGAAGCCGACGTGGGTACCGGACGCGGCCGGTACCCATGACCTTCCATGTCCCAGTTCCCAACACCAGGACGATGCCGCCGAATTCTTGCGCACCCTACGCCGCGCCGACCCCGCTCTCCGTGCGCCGCGTGGAGCGCGCGGGCGGTTGTGAAAGCGGAGGGGCGCACCGCCGACACGAAGAGAAGCCAATATTGTTGATTGTTATGTACCACATCATCGTGCACCGCAGTGGTCTCGCGCTTCCTGTGATGGCGCGAGCGCGTCTCGCGACGACGTGTCTGGTAGTCGTCCTCCTCGTGGCGCTCGCCGGGTCGGCGGAGTACGCGAATGCGGCGCAGGCTGTCGGGTCGGATCCCGCCCCCGCGCCGTACCGCGTGATGCTCGCGACGCCCTGCTACGACGGTCAGGTCACGCACGCGTTCCACCTCTCCGTGGTCCGCGCGTACGAGCACTACCACCGACAAACATCCTCTGGACAGGAACTGTCCTTGTCGAGCGCGATCGTCCCCGGGATCGCGGACCTGCCGAAAGCGCGCGCCGCGCTGGTGTCGCAGTTCCTGAAGCGCACGGAGCTCACGCACTTGCTCTTCGTCGACGCGGACGTGGCGTTTGCGCCCGAGCTGATCCTCCGCCTCGCGCGTTCGGGCCGCGACGTCGTCGCGGGGATGTACCCGAAAAGGCACGTGAACTGGGAGAACATCGCGAAATGGTGGCACGATTTGGGAAGCCGACGAGACGACCACGCGGATCGTCCGGAAACGGAAGACGCCGAGGTCGCGTTCGCCGCGATGCGCGCCGCCGGCGCACACGATTACCCGTTCGAATTTGAGCACGAGACGGGCGACGTGAACGGCGGCGAGACCGGTGCTTTGTTCGTGGACGAGAACGGGTTCGCGCGGGTCAAGCGCGTGCCGACGGGATTCACCATGGTCTCCCGAGACGCGTTGGAGCGGATGATCGAGCACTACCCCGAGCTGACGTTTTTGGACCCGGATTCGGGCGACGAGCGTCACGCGTTGTTTCACCCTCTTTTCGCGTCGAAAAGCGAAAAACGCTCGTCGTACCTGAGCGAGGACTTCTCGTTCTGCGACCGGTGGCGGTCGATTCCGGGGAACGAGGGCGTGTGGGTGGATACCGTGGGATGGGTGGACCACGTGGTCTCGCCGACGATGACGTTCTCGGGGAAAGCGTGGATGTCGCGCTTCCTGTCGAAGGACGAGTTGTGAAGCTTTTTTTATACACGTGCTGTCTGTCAAGCCGCGTTTCGTCATCGCCGGTCGGTGCGTCCGGGTCGTTGCTTTTTCACATCGTTTTCTCGGCCTCCTCCGTCACAGCCTGAAGCGCCAGCCCGTCCGCCGTCCTCGCCGCGCGCGCCGGGTGCGCCGCGGGTACGCTAGACGGCGGCGCGCGTCTCCGTTCCGGGGACTCGAGACGCGAGCGGAGCCTCTCCGCGCGCGTCCGGAACGAGCCGAGGCCCGAGCGGCTCGTGGCGTTTTTCAAACGCCGCGGCCTGAGCTGCGGTCAACGCGCGCGATGGAGCTCCCTCCCTCGGACGCGGCGGCGGACATCCGCCGGACCAACGTCGAGCGCGAGGCGACGTATTTGGAGTTCGCACGACTCGAAGCCGCGGCGAAGCGCCGGGTCGCGGAACGGGCGTGCATCGTGCGCGATGCGCTCGCCTCCACCCCCGCGCTCGGGCAGGAGCTCGAGCGCCGGGGCATCGTCGATGACGACGAAGCGCTGGGCAAGCTCGCGTCCGGCCTGATGGCCGCGCCGCTGTCAGACCCGCCCGAGGGCACCGCGGAGGCGGACAGGATGAGCGCGCACGACGTCGCGGACGTGCTTCGCGAGCTGTACGGCGGGCGCCGCGCCGAGCACGGCGGCGTCGCGGGCGAGCTCGCCGCGCGCAGGAAGCAGCTCGAGAAGCGACAGCGGGATCTGCTCCGCGAGCGAGACCGCCTCGCCGAGCACGAGCGCGTGCACGAGCTGACGCTGGAGGAGCGTCGGAAAGTTGAGGCGGCGACGAAGATGGCGGAGGAAGAGGAAAACAGACAGACAGTCTCGTCTTCCGAGCCGTCCTCGTCGTCCGACGACGAGTCCGAGTACTCCGACGCCGCCGCGGCGCGGGCCGCGGCGGACGCCAAGGCGCGGGCGAAGGCTTCGCCCGCGAGAGCGCCACCCGGCGGCAAACTCCAGCGCCAGGACGGCCGTAAGGGCCGACCGCGCGACGAAAACGAAACCGCGCGCGTTCGAAAGATGAGCCGATCGAAGCGGATCGAGGCTCAGCAGGACGCGTTGCGTCCGACGCGAGCGATCGCGCCCCGTCGCGTCCGGCCGAACCCGTGGGACGCGGGTTCGGAGTCTTCCTCCGCGTCTTCCTCCGCGGCGGCGCCGTCGCCGTTCGCGCTTCCGGAGGTGGCGAAGGAAGCCCTGGCGCACGGCGACCGCGAAGCGCTCGTGCGGCGTCTGCAGAAGGAACTGGGGGTGAAGCCCAAGCAGAAAGTCACCGCGTTCGTCCCGACGCGCGCGAAGGACCGGCTGCTGCGCATGAAGCTCGCGCACTCCTCGGTGGCGGCGCGGCTCAAGTACCTGGAGAGCGCGGCGTCGTACGAGAAGGAGCTCCGCGACGGCGAGAAGCGGGAAGAGAAGCTTTCCACGACGCAGGCCGGGCTGGCGGAGTACGCGGCGCGCCTGGACGACACGCGCGAACCCGCGGTGAAGACGGTGGAGCAGATGTGCCGCGAGCTCGCGCTGGAGCTGTGCGGCGGCGTCGCGGACGTCCTGGCCGAGCGGCCCACCAAGGAGAAGCTGGCGTTCGAGAAGCGGGAGTGGACGCGAAGGGCGGGATCTCGCCGGGTCGCGATGTGCCGCCAGACGCTCGACGCGCTGGTTCGCGAAGTGGCGCGGGAAGAGGCGATGGGCGTCGTTCTAGAGGTGGAGGCGAACCACGCCGCTGCCGCGGGCTTCGTCGCCAAAGCCATCGCCGGCGCAGTTATGGCGCGCCTCGACGGCGACGCCGCCGCCGAGCTCAAGCCCTGGGCGCCGCCGCCGCCGCCCGAGACTGGAAGCCGCGCCGGCGAGAAGGGCGCGGCGCGAAAAAAGTCCGGCGGGTGGCTGTGGAGCTCGAAGACGCCCGCGGAGAAGGCGGCGGCGAAAGCCGCGAAGGAGAAGGCGAAGGCGGAGAAGGCGGCGAAGGCGAAGGCGAAGAAGGCGGCGCGAGACGCCGCCGTCGCCGCTAAGAAGGCGGCGCGCAAAAACACGCGGTGGTCTCTTTTCGGCGGCTCGAAACCGCGCGACGACCGAGCGGCGATTCCCGAAAACGGAGACGAGACGATCGACTTTCGCGCGCGTCTGGCCGCGGAAGTCGGGAGCTCCTCCGAGGAGTGCTGGTCGACGAGCTCGTCCGACGAGGAGGACGACTTCGCGTACGACACCGCCGTCGGGAGGCACGCGTGCCAGCACATGCTCAACGAGATGCAGCGCCGGCGGCCGCCGGGCCTGGTGTTCCACCACACGCAGCCGCTGCGCCCGGCGTCGCCGCCGCCCGGGATCGCGCGCGGCGCGGAGGCCAACAGCGGGTTCAAGGAGACGAAGGACGCCGCGACCCCGAACGCTTCGGGCGAGCGCCCGCGGGACCCGCGCGGCGACGACGCCGACGCGAGCTCGTCGGAGAGGGGTTCCAGCTCAAGCGGTTCCAGCTCGAGCGATTCCGACTCCGACTCGGAAGCCGCGGTTGAGAAGCGGCGCGTCGCCGCGGCGCTGGAGAAGCAGCGCCGCGCCGCGGAGGCGGAGGCCAAAGCCAAGATGCAGCCGCCGCCGAGAAGCGGCGTCGCGAACCTGGGCGTCTTGGCGGAGCCGCCGCCGCCCTCGCAGGCGCACCGCGCCGCGCTGGCGGCGGAGCGGCGGTATTGGCGCGCGGTGCGCGTGGCGCGCGCGTTCGGCGGGAAGGATGAGCGAAAAAGCGCGACGATCGAGGTGAAGAAAGGCGCGGTGACTTCCATGGCGACGGCGAAGTCTGGGCGATCGCAAGTACTCGCCGCCGGGAGCTCCAAGGGCGAGCTCGTGGTGTGGAAGTTCTCCGCGCCCGACGCGAGCTCGGACGAGGACGAGGACGAGGCGCGCGCCGCGAAGGCGAGCGCTTCCTCTCCTCGAGACGAGCCCGCCGCGGCGAAATCGCCGGGGAAGAAGAAGCTCGGCGCGAAAGCCGAGACGGCTTTGGCGTTGCGCGAGGCGAAGGAAAAGGAAGAGGCGGCGCTCGCTCGCGAGGAAAAGCGAAGAAAAAAGACGCGCGCCGGGGAGCGCGCGCGGCCGCCCGCGGTGGTGGCGCGCGCGGAGTGCTCGTTCCACCCCGAGCTGGAGACGCAGGAGGAGGACGTCGCGGTTCCGTCGGCGGCGTACACGGCGCTCACCTCCGTCTCCTGGTCCGCGGACGCGAGCCAGCTGTGCACGGCGGAACGAGGCGGGTCGTCGCGCATGTGGTCGCTCGCGCCGACGAGCGCCGCGCGAGGCGGAAAAGCGGGTTCCGGGAAACTCGCCATCGGCGAGACCATGGTGCTGGCGCCGGTGAACCACACGACGTCGTCGCCGACGCCGGATCCGTCTCCGCCGCCGCCGCCCGACGCGAAGGCGGACGCGGGTTCCTTGAGCGAGGCGCGGTCGAAGCGCAAGACGAAGGAGGAGCTCATCGAAGAGCTCGCGGAGGCGAAGGAAGCCGCTCGGGAAGCCGCCAAGGCGCGGCTCCGCGCGCGCGAGCGGTGGCCGAGGGAGGCGCAGACGCTGACTCGATTTTTCCCCGCGTTCACGCTCGCCGGCCGGCAGCCGTTCGCGATGTTCGCGCGCCCCAACGGGGACATCGTGCGCGCGTCGCCGACGACGCGCCCGGCGGCCATCTCGGACGCCATCTCGCGGCCGCCGCTCTCGGGGAAGATCCAGCGCGAACTCGCGATGTTCCGCGGCTCGCAGACCTGGGCCAAGAGCGCGCTGTTCGCGGCGGTGGAGCGCGGGCGCGCGCGCGCGCTCGGCGCGGACGACGCCGTCGACGAGAGTCTCTCCGACGACGGAGAGTACGACGGCGAGTCGGGGACGTCGGCGGCGCGCAAAGCCGGCGCGTCCACCTTCGTCCCGACGCGGCGCCTGGATAACGCCGAGCTGTACCGCGAGGGGAAAAGGGCGAACGTTCCCGGCTCGCCGTTCGTGGCGGGCGTCGACCGGCTTTTGGACTTGGCGGAGACCTTCGCGAGCGGCGCGGGCGAGCACATGGGCGGGCCCGAGCGCGACTTACTCTTGGCCCCAGACGTCGTGCCCGCGCTCCCCGGGGCCGAGCCGCCGAAGGAACGCGTCGCGAAGCAAACGCACGAGTCGCCGTACGCGCAGGACGTGTACCGCGGGCACGCGCACCCAGTGGTGTTCCTGGACGTCTTGCCCGATTCCGGGTCGCTGCTGAGCGTGGACGCCGACGGTTTGATGTGCTTGTGGTCGGCGTTCCAAGGCGACGCGGGTCGCAGCGGGTTCGGATGGTTCTCTCCGCTGGGCACCTGGCGCCTGCCCGCCGAGGTCACCGCGCAGGTGCCTTCGGGTTTCCCGGTGGAGGTCGGCACGAGCGGTGGAGGCGACGGCGGGCGAACGAGGTTCACCCCGGACACGCACGCGCCCTGGCTCGCGTGGCGCGTCGGGAAGCTCTCGACGGTGGTCGAGGCGCCCGTGGACCCGGCGATGGCGGCCGAGGACGAAAACGCGCGACGCGCGGTGGCGGCTTTGTCGCGACCCCGCACGTACGGCGAGCAGCTCGAGCTCGAACCGACGCGTCGCGTGCTGGACATTCCCGGCGTCGACCCCGACCGCGAGACGCCCGAGCAGAAGTGGGCGCGGGGCGCGGGCGAAGTGGGCGACCTGGACCCCGAGACGGCGGTGGCGCGCGACGCGCGAAACCAATCGGGCGCGAAAAAAAAGACGAGTTTCGTGATTCCCGAGGGCGAGACGCGCGATTACTTCGTGAGCCAGTACGACGACGACGGGCGGTGCGTCAAGCGTCTGCGGCAACTGCACGTCACGCGCCGCGCCGCGGCGCCCGTCGTCGGCGCTGTCGTCGCGTCGGACGGCGGCGTTCCCGACTTGGTGGTCATACGCCGCGTCTCGGGCGCGTGCGCGGCGGCGCTCAAAGCGGGCGGCGTCGACGCCGCGCTCGCCTCGGCGCCCTACTTCACCGCGCACACGTACTCGCTGGACTCGATGACCCCGACGGCGCCCCGGATGGACATGCCCAACCCGTTCCTGCCGCCCAAGGGGCGCGGCGCGCTGGACGCCAGGCGCTCGCGCGCGAAGCCCGGCGCGGCGCTGGAGCGCACGGGCGCGCTCGCCGCGCGGGGCTGGGCGGACCCCGCGCCGTACCCGTTCGCGCTGGCCAAGTCCACGCCCGCCACGGGCTCGGAGCACCTGGTGGTGCCGACGGGCGCCAGGCACGTGGGCGTCTTCAGCATCGCCACCGGCGCGATGACGCGCGACTTCGGCCTGCCCGGCGTGCCCGAGCGGGAGGGGCACCTGAGCGCTCTGAAGGTGTTCGACAGCCCGCACCCGACGGCGGCGGGGCGCGACTCTCTGACGCGCTCGCTGCTGGCGGCGGCGGTCGCCGACAGCGGCAAGATTTTTGTGTTCGCGCTGGACGAGTCCGCGGCGCAGATCCTGGGCGTGGACTCGGCGCGCGAGGCGATCGCGCGCGCGCCGGCGCCCACGCCGCGCGTCGGTCGCCGAAGAAGCGCCGAGAGACGCGTCTCCGTCGCGAGCGCGTCCGACGGCGGCTCGGATTCGGGTTCGGGTTCGGATTCGGATTCGGATTCGGACGCCGACGCGAAAGAAACGAAAGTCGGGACGGAGTCGGCGTGCGTTCGTCTGCGCGGCATGACCACGCGCGCGGCGCTTCTGGACGACGCCGAGGCGCGGGAGCTCGTGCGCGACACGCGGGATGTGTGTTCCGATTTCGGAAAGGTGGTGCACATCTTCGCGCCTCGCCCGGGGCCCGACCCGGCGAGGGATCCGCCGGGCGTGGGCGAGCTGTTCCTGCGGTTCGAAACCCGCGCGTCCGCCGCGGTGGCGCGGAAAGCGCTGGACCGCCGCGAGTTCGACGGGAACGTCGTCCGGGCGTCGTTCGTGGCGGCGGCGGATTTCGAAGCGACGCGCGCGCGCGCCGAGCGCGCCGAGGCGGAGCGCGCGCAGGCCAAGTACAAGAGCAGCAGCAGAGCGCGCGCCGCGGAGAAAACGTCGAGATGAGGACGTCTACTCGTATTAATACGGTGTAACAGCTACGGTACAGCGCGCACGACGTCGTTTTTCCCGAAAAACAACGTCTCGCCGCGCGTGGACTGTTCGTCTCATCACACGTAAGGCTTTTCTCAGCGCGAAGTCGGCGTCTCGTCCGCCTCGTCCCTTCCGTCGTCGAAGAGCTCCCGCGCCCATCGCCGGACGACGCGCGGCGCGCCGTACCACGCGTCGTCGGTTTCGCCCGGTTTCGGCTTGTGCGTGACCCCGGTCAAGACGAGCTCTTTCGCGCCGATCAGCATCGCCGAGCGCAGAGGGGTCACGCCGTCCCCATCCACGCCGTCGCACGTCCCGCAGCTCGCCGCGTACGAGACGCCCGCGCCTACCGACGCGAGCGTCGCGGGCGCGCGAGCGGTTTCATCCTCCGCCTCCTCCGTCGAGAAGGCTCTTCTCGAACGTCGTTCGAGCCCGAAAAAAAACGACTCGGCGACCCAACGGCGCGGAGCCGCACCGACGACCCCGCGGCCGCACACGGAGACGTACCGCACGCCCGGCTCGAACGCGCCGGGGTACCGGAAATTCGTCAGCGCCAGCGTGCTTTCCGCCGCGCGGGTCGCGGTCCAGGGGGACTCCGCGCCGCGCTCCGACGCGCGCGCATTTTCGTCATCCTTCTCGCGCGCCAAGCGCGCTCGCGCCTCGGCGTCGGCGAAGAGTTTCTCGGGCGCACGCCCGAACGGGTACCGCTCGAGGCTGTAGTGCGGCGTGCCGAGGGTGAGCAGCGCTCGCGTCTTTTTCGCGCCGCCGTACACGCGCCCCAAGTACGGCGACGAACCGAGCCACGTCCGCGCGAGCCATCCGCCGGCGCTGTGGCCGACCACGCGCAGACATTTTTCCTCCGGCGGGCGTCGCGACGCGCGAAGCGCATCCGTCGCGGCTCGGTCGACCGCGTCGAGGATCGCGCGGAAGTCCCCGCCGACGAGCGTGGGGTACCAGTCCTTGGTCTCCAGCGGCACGACGGAGACGTCCGCGGAAGCGTCGAACCGGCGAAGCGCGTCCGCCATGCCCTCGTACTCGGACGCGGAGGAGAGGAAGCCCGGGATGATGAGCACGGGCACGCGAGCGTCGCCCCCCACGCGCGCCTCTCCCCTCGACGCAGTATCGACGGAGGCGCTGACGTCCGGCGGCACGCGTCGGCCGCATCTCGAGGCTGGTCGCGATCTGCTCCGTCGAGCGCCCTGCGGGGCAGGTCGCCCGTGCAGGATGGCGGTCGCGCGCACCGTCATGTGGCTGGCGTCTTCGAGACTTCCGGCCAGACCGAAAACGCCTGTGATTGGCACGCGCGATTCTGGCCCCGGCGTGCGTTTTTCCCGCGGAAACAAGCCCGCATAACGCTATTTCGGCGAGTCGGCAGCACACTCTTCGACGCGCACCCCTCCCGCCACGCAACCCAGTCAACCCCCCGGACGATGTTTCTCCTGACTCCCCTCAAGGCTGCGGCGGTCATCGCGTCCAACTGCCTTTTCGCCAAGGCGTACGTGACCCTCCGCTGGCGCTTCTACGAGGCGAACAAGCTGCTGGGCAATCTCTGGGAGAAGGCGTATACACTCCCCGACACCACTAAAATCGTGGAGCTGCAGGATGGTCACCTGAAGCAGAACGCGACATGGAAGCGCGTGCGCGCCACGCAACTCAACGAGGTGGAGTGGGCCGCGATCATGCTGCCGCTCTGCCTGTACTTCGACTCCGCGGGCACAAAGGGCGTGACGCTGGCGTGCTCGCTTATGGCGTGGAGCCAGGTAGGGTACACGTTCGTGCGCGCTGGCGCCGGGTACCCGTTCCACATGCCCTTCGCGGTGGCACGGTACGTTGGAGCCCTACTTGGGGTGAAGGCGTTCTGGGACGCCGCCTTCTGATCGTCGGAAACCCGAGGAAAGAGAAGCAAAGGAGAGGTCAGGCCTCCCATCGGTTGTTAATTACGGTACAATTAATTGTCTTGCAAACTGCGTCCCCCTCGTTTTTCACGCGCCAGGTGTTCGGCTTTTTCATTGCCCGCACCCGCGGCCCGCAGCCTCTCCAGTTCTGGAAGCGCTGAGAGCGGCCGCGCGCCGATCAGCAGGGTAACGATGGCGCCCTTCTTCATGAACTGGTTCTACGACATTCTCGCCACCCTCGGGTTGTGGCAGAAGAACGCCAAGATCCTGTTCCTGGTGCGTGCGACCGCCCGGGGCTCCCTCGCGCCGCGCCTCCCGCGCGCGACGCTCCGCGCACACGCCGTCTTCCCTCGAGCCGACCAGCCTGATCGATCTGGCCCGCGCTCGAACGGCGGGCTGACCTTCCCCTCCTCCTCACACCACAGGGCCTGGACAACGCGGGCAAGACCACGTTGATGCACATGCTCAAGGACGAGCGTCTGGCGCAGCATCAGCCCACGCAGTACCCCACGTCCGAGGTACGATCACACCGACCGCGGACCCTCAAGCCGCGCCTCTTCTCCTTCGTCCCCACCCGATTTGAGTTTCGCGCACGGGCAAACAGTCAGAGATCGCGACCGACGTGTTTTCCGACGCGAAGAGGGATTGTTTTCCGACTCGAAAGAAGGGACGGACGGGGTTCGTTCGCGTCGCGCCTCTGACGTGCTTTTTTCGACCCAACCCCCGCATGGCGGTTCCCTGTTCTTTCCCGTTCGCAGGAACTGTCCATCGGCCAGATCAAGTTCAAGGCTTTCGACCTCGGCGGCCACGAAGTCGCGCGCCGCGTGTGGAAGGATTACTACGCCAAAGTCGACGCCATCGTGTTCCTGGTGGACGCCGTGGACAAAGAGCGGTTTCTTGAGTCGAAGAAGGAGCTGGACTCGCTTCTGTCCGACGACTCGCTCGGCTCGGTGCCCTTCCTGATCCTCGGCAACAAGATCGACATCCCGCACGCGTCCTCGGAGGAGGAGTTGAGGCACTGCCTCGGCCTCACGAACTACACCACCGGAAAGGGCAAGGTGAACCTCGAGGCGACCAACATGCGCCCCATCGAGGTGTTCATGTGCTCGGTCGTGCGCAGGATGGGGTACGGCGAAGGGTTCAGGTGGCTCAGCCAGTACATCAACTAGGCCGCGATGAGGGGCCGCGAACGGAGAGCGACGTCGGAGCTTCGAAGCGGGAAACAAGCGCGAACAACAGGGTTAACGAGGGCCGAATCGATGCAAATGAATGAAAGCTTCGCCGACGAAAACGAAGATCGCGCGAAAAACGCGTGCGACGCGTGTACGGCGCGCGCGAAGGACTCGAAAAGGGCTCCTCCTCTCGCTCCTCTCACAGGCTCTGCGTGTACTTCCCCTCCGCCTTGTCGAACCCGATGGTGGGGAACTGCGCGGCGAACGCCTCCACCTGGTCGCGAAGCGCGTCGATTTCGGGGAACTTCCCCGCGGGCGCGTCCGCGAGCGCCTCCCTGAAATCCCGCAGCTTCGGGCCGTGCGTCTCCTTGAGGGACTTGGCGATGGCGATGCCCTTCGCGACGAAATCAGCCACCTTTTCGAAATCCGCCTCCACGAACCCGCGCGTGGTGAGCGCGGGCGTGCCCAGCCGCAAGCCGCCGGGGACCATCGCGCTCTTGTCCCCGGGGACGGTGTTTTTGTTGCACGCGATGTGCGCGAGCTCCAGCACGCGCTCGACGCGCGAGCCGTCGACGCCGAGCGGACGCAGGTCCGCCAGAACCAGGTGGTTGTCCGTGCCCCCCGACACGAGCTCGATGCCGTGCTTCTTCAGGCGGTCGCTCATCGCCACCATGTTGCGCATCACCTGCTGCTGGTACTCGGCGAACTCGGGCGAGCACGCCTGCTTGAGCGCCACGGCGAGCCCGGCGATGGTTTGGTTGTGCGGCCCTCCCTGTAACCCGGGGAACACCGAGAAGTTGATCTTGTCCTCCAGGTCGTACATCACGGGCTCGCCCTTCTTGTTTTTCCCCTTCTCGCCTTTGCGGTAGAAGATCATCGCGCCTCTCGGCCCGCGCAGCGACTTGTGGGTCGTCGTCGTGACGACGTCCGCGTACTCGAAGGGCGACGCGATCATCTTCGCGGCGACCAGGCCGGAGATGTGCGCCATGTCCGCCAGCAAATACGCGCCGCTCTGGTCGGCGATCTCGCGCATGCGCTTGTAGTCGTACAAACGCGAATACGCCGACGCGCCGGCGATGAGCATCTTGGGGCGGTAGGCGCGCGCCAGCGCCTCGCAGCCGTCGTAGTCGATCAGGCCGGTGCTCTCGTCCAGGCGGTACGGCATGGACTCGAAGAAGATGGAAACGGCGCTGATCTTCTTCGTGTCCGTCTGGAACCCGTGCGACAGGTGGCCGCCGTGGGGCAGGTCGAGGCCCATGATGCGGTCGTGCGGCTTGAGCAAGCCGGTGTACACCTGGAAGTTCGCGGGCGAACCGGAGAGGGACTGCACGTTCACGCCCCACTTCTCCGGGTCGAGGCCGAACGCCTGCAGCGCTCTTTGTTGGCACAGCGTCTCGGCCTGGTCGATGAACTCGTTGCCGCCGTAGTACCGCGCGCCGGGGTAGCCCTCGGAGTACTTGTTGGTCATCACCGATCCGACCGCTTCCATCACCGAGCGGCTGGTGAAGTTTTCGCTCGGGATGAGCTCGAGGCCCTTCCACTGCCTCGCCTTCTCCTTCTCGATGATCTCGGCAATCTCGGGGTCCATCTCCGCCAGGGACTTGTTGCACGCCTCGGGCCACGTCACGTGCGCCTTCGCGCCCGTGAACTTCTTGTACTCATCCGCGTTGGAGACAGCCTGGAAGTCGCGAAGGCGCCGAGACGAACGAGTGGGAAAACGGCGACGACGCGGAAGCGTCGTGGAAGACAGAGTTTCGAGGTGAGACGACCGATGGATCCGGGGGGGTCGGGGTCGAGGTCAGCGACGCGCGCGTTCGAGGGGTTCGAGGGGTC
>MDSV01008966.1_pt1 | contig 18693 bp, 8 predicted proteins | sample 810851 | NCBI WGS metagenome assembly MDSV01 (sample SAMN05326640, study PRJNA326480) | marine metagenome | isolation source: seawater | place: Atlantic Ocean: North East | collected 2012 | reverse complement strand
TCACCGCAAGATGGATCGATATTAGAATATCCATTCACTAACGCACCATCATAACAATCTCCAAACTGAGATGAATCTCCGGGGTCAGCCCAAGTAAATTGAATTCTTGACCCATTATTTGCCATAGCACTAGAGCCACAAGAAATGTCCCCTGCACAAAGATTCCCTCTGACAGTAATCATTGTACCATTATTCAATGACACCTGAGTTCCAGGTTGAATCACGACCTTAGCTCCTGCTGTAATCAATATATCTCCAGTAACGGTGTGTGATCCAGACCATACTTCATCACTAGTGATAGTTCCTTGAGCAGTTGCAGCACTCACTTCCTCTACAGGACCCACTAGAAGAGTCAGTGTACTAAACAACATCAACAAAATTAAACTTAGACTAATCGAACGTTGGGCGTCCATAGCACTGTGAAATTATGATTGCGTATAACATTGATGTCGATTAGTATGACGATTAAGGGGCAATTCTCACTATTATAATATCAAATAATTAAAAAAATATCATTTATAATATCATTAAATAATAATAATATCCATTATGAAATTGCTAAACGGGGCTCAGGATAGCGATTTTTCGATATTTTGTTCCCATGAAAGAGCATTCAAATTCCCGTATCCTGTCCGTAGATTATGAGTGTCTTCATTCATAGATTGACGTAATGATTCCTTGACCAAGTCTATCTTTGAAACGCTTCCACTCACTTGTTCATACTGATCTAATTGTGTACCATGTTTCTCTAAAATCAATGCTAGTGACCCTACAACAAACACTGTAGATACAGATGTCCCGCTACTAGATGCGTAAGGTATACTAAAACCAGGATCATTTGTAGAAATTATATTCATTCCAGGTGCAGAAATTTCAGGTTTCTTGTGAGGATTTTCTCTTACTTGTCCATCCATGGAAATCGCTCCTTTGGAAGTATCTCCCCATACAATCCCTCCTCTATCTATTGCGCCTACAGCAATTACCTGTCTTATTGATGCAGGAGTTGAAACATCGGATGAATTCTCTCCTTGATTTCCAGCAGCAGCAACTACGAAAACACCTGCTTCTAAGGCATCTTCGACAGAAGTAACAGTTGGACCACCTATTGCCATTGAAGGATCTGCTTCACCCCCTAATGATAGACTGATGATATCTGCACCTTGAGTCCTCCAACACCATTCAACAGCTTCACCTACTGCTCCATCCTTGACAGAATATCCAGTAGGGCCAAGTGCAGCAGCGACAGATAATGTCGCCCCGGTAGCTACTCCATTGAAGGCCCCATCAGAAAATAAAATTCCAGCCATCATTGTTCCATGATGATCGACCCCGTATTCCATGGGGGGAGCATTCGGATTATCTCCAACTAAATCAAGAAATCCAGCCAGATTAACATTTGATAATGCAGGATGAGAAAAATCAATTCCAGTATCTACCATGCAGATATGAATTCCAGAACCGTCAAGACCCTGTGATTGAAGACTCCGAATTTCTGATTCTTCGAATGCCCATTCAGAAGTTGGAATTAATGGCCCAAATAGTATAGATTCAATCATAGGATAAGCGAGTACAATTATTGCTAAGAATACTACCAGAGCGAATCCTCGCCACGATCTCTCTTTGGAGGGAGAACGCATTAGACGTACTGGAATCTCATCATAACCTGGTGCATCCCTATCAATTACTGTCATCATCCCAGGTTCTGATGGTTCAGGAAGAAGTTGCACATTGCTATTGTCTAATGGCAAGGCATCAGACCTCCTAATTAGTAAAATCAGAATGGTCTTCTTCCGCCACGAATCTTTGTGGCTCCATAAAGAATCAATCCAACTATTACAATTACCAATAGAGGTAACCAAGTAGAGGTTGATTCCGCACCAGGAGCAGCTAGTGATTCAGTATAATATTCAGGGACCGGTTGAGGGTCGTCGAAAATCTGTCCAGAACTATTTACAGTAAATTCTAACCACGGCGACTCTCCTGAATTCCAATCAGAATAATCTACCATGAACGAATAATTCACTATCTCTCCAGCAGGAATATCCATAGAATCCGAAAGTCTTGTGGATTCAATAGCTTCAGAATTAGGACCTACTTTCAACACAGCTTCTAGAACAACTCCTGTAGCATCAACAATTCCAGAATTTTGTACTGATACGAATACTTCGGTTACTTGTCCCGCAAGTGGAGGAGTACTGGATTCAGTAGTCCATGAATCATCAACGATACTTATGATTGGACGAGCAACTTGAACTTCAATAGTACGATTAGAGGTTGTAACACCATCTTCAGAAGTTAGACGTAGGGTAACATCATATTTACCAGCAGATGCGTTAGATGGAACAATTACATCAAACGTGTAGGTTTGCAACGAATCAGCTGACATAGTTATCGAGGATGCGCCAAGAATATTCCACTCTGAAGGTGCAAGAGAAGTTAGATTTACGGCAACTGTATCGTCACCATTTCCATTATTTTCAATTGTCATTTCGATTCTTGTAGTGTCTCCCGGCTTAACACCATACACTGGTTGTAATGATGATTCATCAAATCCAAGGTCATGAGTTTGAGGGACTCTCACGGTTACTCTTTCGTTGTATACTGAAGTATCGCTAGCAGTCAATCGAATATTCAAAGCATGACCAAGATCAGCGTGTCGAGAAGCAGACTGGTTAGGACCGGTGACTCTCAGCGTAATCTCACGACTTTGAGACATTCCATCTTCAAGACCCATTTCGATTTCCCAAGTAGAATTCCAAGCACCCTCAGCGGATTCATCAGAGATAGATTCATTTCTAATTTCTAATGTCCAGAATGTGGAATCACTACCTACAATATCAGCAGAAACAGTGTAAGTTTCGACTGCTGAAGTTCCTTCAAAATCAACATTGAAAGTAAAGGTGACAGGGTCATAAGAAATTCCTGAGGGTGAAAGAACTATATCCTCTGCACCATCTAATTCGCTTCCTTCACCGACAACATTCACTACTGTAATATTTAGTGAATTATCATCGCGACGATTGAATTCTAAGATTGATAATGGAGATTCTTGGGATTCACCAACAGTCACTGATTGACCCGCAGTATATTCCATTACGGTAGATCTTTCCGTGGTATGGAATTCACTTTCCATACTCACAGTTCCTGATGGCATCAACATCTCAATGCCTCCTGAAGAATCGACTGTCATATTCCATCCTGCTCCCTTTGAAATTAGATTTAAACTTACAAATGGTGAAGAAATCATATCTGCTCCACTAACTGATGTATTTGCTAACGAATATTGAGAACCATCGAAGTCAGTCCATTGAGTACCTATTCTGATTTTTCCAGCATTCTCTAAGGTGATATTTACGTCTCCACCATTACTGATACTAGCATCTAATGCTGCTATTCCTACCTGTGATTCAGAGAGATCTGCAGAGTCATACACGACATAAACTACCCAATCTCCAGGTTCAATTGTAGCTGACCATTCGCCAGTCCAATTTCCATCTTCCATAACCAAATCAGGATATACTGATTGTCTTTCAAATCCGATACCAGGGTATAGAACAATTGATGTTGAAGATGAAATCTCATTCCAACGTTCGGCTGGAAGTATATCTACGAGTCCTGAAACTGAAACTAAAGCAGCTGACATTTCTAGATCTATACTTACTGTATCAATATCTATTTCTACAAATTCTTGATTAGAACTGAACCCTTCTTTGGCTGCTGAAATTGTGAAATTTCGTTGTACTTGCACAAACTCAGACCAAGTTCCTTGTTCATTACTAACTACTACAACTGACTCACCTGTCGAATTATCTGTAATAGTAACATTTGTTCCGCCTACGCCTTCATTTGAATCATACATATCGTCACTATCGAGATCCCAGAAGAGATTTCCTCCAAGATTGACCCAACGTTCTGCTTCTACAGAAATTTCTTGAGAGCCGTTACTGCTTGACAAATCACCGATACTAATGTCGTCAATAATCCATCTTGTTTGCCCGTCTGTTCGATTCAATGAAACCGACCAATTTCCAGGCATTAGATGAATATCGACAATACCATCTTCACCGGTAGAGGACAAGGTAATTTCACCCATTCCATCTTCGCTATTTGCTGTTAAAACATAACTCTGGAGTGCTTGATCATTTGACGCATCTGTCAAATTAATACGATAATGTGCAGAAGTAACTGTCTGGATAGAGAGATCTACAGGAGCGGTTGATTCTTCGATTGAAACTAATCCTCTGTAAACTGCCATTTGATCAGAACCAGAGATATACGGATCAACAGTAACAATCCAATCACCTTCTGGAAGATAATCACTAATTACGCCACTTTCGTTAACATATTTGGTGAATGATGTCAATGAATCATCAACAGATATGAATGTAACAATTCGCTGAGCAACTTGCCCTCCAGACTGATTTGTTAAGTTGACATGAGTCAACCATTCTGGAGATAGTGGGACAACTAATTGTTCAGTTCCATTACTTAATCCATATACTCCCTCTGGGATATCTCCTACAAATCCAGTATTCCAAACAGTAGAATTTGAGTCTAATGGATCTTGTTGACCAATAACTACACGATAAGCTCCGGCTTCAACTGAAACTCGAGCAATTCCATTAGAAATCCATTCCGATCCATTTTCAAGAACTTCAATAACGACTCCATGAGTTGAACCTTCGATTGGTACCAATTGGAATCCTACTGTTCGCATTGTACCGTTAGTCTCATTCTGATCCAATGAATGGTCAGTAAAAATATGGACATCGACTGTAATATTCTCAGGATAGGCCATGATGTCATATGATTCATTAGTATCAGTATGATTGACCGTCAAAGATGTTACATTCATCCTCTCATCAAGAACATCAAGAGTCCAAGTTCCAGGTAATATTCGTCCATTAAATCTACCATCAGGTGTTACATCGAATACAAATGAACCCGAATGATCTGGACTTGTAGCAACGACCTGTATTGGTCTAAAATCAATTATTCCGATATCATATTGATTTCCTATTCGATTCATATCAACTGAACCTCCGATAATATGGCTCGGTTCTGCAGTCAAGTTGAGCACCATATCTTCAATCACAGTATGCTTTTCAGATACGGTCATTTGACTGGAAACCGTTAGGAATGTGAAGTTAGCTTCAACCCCAACAGGTAGAAGCATACTGAACATTCCATTTGAGTCAGTCAATGCAGAGACATCGATTGACCCCCAATGAGCAGTGACTTCGATTCCATTAGATAGAGGGATTAAATCTGCTTCAGGCTTGTTTGCATCTAATACGTATGTCAAATATCCTGTAACAGTTGTACTTTCAACATAGTTGAACTGTGTAGTGATATCTTGAGAGCCTGCATTTACATCTGTGAAATCAAATTCTGAGAAGAACTGTTTAGTTCCATTCAAAGCATGTGTAACTGACCAGACGCCAGGAGGCATTTCCACATTATACATCTGAGTAGTTTCATCATACAAAGCGACAACAGGTTCTATATTGTCGAGATATGCATTAGTGAAATTGATCGAATCTCCTTCTTCTAATTCTACTGGTACTCCATCATCAAACAAATGGAAGTGTATGTCATGGAATGTAGAAATTGGATCATCCAATGTGATATTCTGGGCATCATCATCGTTCACCATAAACATCCTAAATGTCTCACTGAAACCATCCATGTCACTATCCACCAATAATGAATAGTTGCCCTTTGTAACAGGTCCGAATGCAAATGAACCATTTTCGTCAGTATCTATCCAACATGGAGCATAGCCTGCTTCTTCACATGCAACTGAAGTATCAGAGGCACTACCATTAGGCCCTACAAGATGAACTCGACCAGGCAATGCAGTACCATTTTCATTTTCAATAATTCCAGATACATGCGCTGCTGGAACTGGAAGAACTACACCTTCTGTTGGTTCATTCTGAACTACCAATGGTTGAGGGATTATGCTGGTCTCTCCATTCGGATAAGTAACTTCAACAAGATACTCTCCAGGTATTGCATCAATTAAATGGAAGCTTCCAGGTTTCACCATTTCTCCGCTAAATGTTCCTGTACCTACAAATGTTCCAGAACCATTGAAAATACCATAATGATCCAAAGTAGAATCACTATCATCAATCATGAATGACCCTGTTCCAGTAAACGATCGTCTATCCATGAATGTAGTAAATAATGCAGTTCCATTAGAGGTAAATCTACCATCTGCCTTGACCTTGCCAATGATTTGATATTCATCAGCAGTTCCATTCATCAAACAAACAAATTCTCCATTCGGGATGGTTGCGTTGTTACAAGCGACTGGGTCGGAAACTTCAGATCCATTTTCATAGAATACCGTTCCAATCAATTCACCGATTCCTTCGAAGACACCATTTCCGGTAAAGGAATGACCATCAAGGATTGCCCTAGTGTAATTTCCAGTAAATTCAGATACTGAAATTGTTCCACTTGCTACAACCTGACCTGGACCAGTAAACATTGCTTCTCCTTCTCCATTGAAGCGAAGATCTTCTCCGGTGATGGTACCATTACTTGTTCTCAATGAATATCCATCAGAATCAACTTCGTCCCAGATGTTAGAAATCTCAATTTCTAATTCGGCGACTGGATCTCCTTCAAAGTCATTATGACCTGTGAATACAATCTGTCCAGTTACTCCAGATGCTTCAACAACAATTGAGACATCTACGACTTCTTCTCCGTTACTATGTCCTGCAGCACCTGAGACGTTAACAAATGTCTCACCTAACCATTGTTGTCCGGAAACATTTGCCAGAATTCCAGTAATTGGATTGACCATTCTTACACCATTAGCAGTTGGAGATAGAAGATCTCCATCCCAAGTATTCCAAGCATTTTGATTGCCTTTGGCAGATGTTATTGCATCTCTATCTGATTGAAGATCAACTATTCCAGTCATAGCAGTTACTCTAATTCGCCCTGCAGGAACAATGAATGAAAAATCTCCATTCTCATCAGCATCTACTGACCCAATAGGAACCCACCAATCACGAGGATCGCTATCAATTACCTCACCATTGTTCTGAACTTCTTCCTCTCCAGAGAAAGCATCTCTTTCGATAAGTAATCTAGCATTAGGAACAACGCCAAAATCTCCAAGTTCGACTGTTCCAGTAAGAGTTGCGCCAGAATAGTACTTCATAATCTTAGTTCCAGTATTTGCATACCCAACATTTTCATGAATATCAGGGACGCTGTTGTTGTTTGTATCTGGATCTCCAGTTCCATCATCATACCAATTTGCAATCACAAAGTGATTCATCATAGCACCAGGAAGTGGACGAGCAAACTGCAGTACTGAGTCAGGAGTACCATATTGCTTAGAGCCTCCAAATTGTTGACCTGGCTGGGAAGGGCTTCCAGAAAGACCAAGTGAAGTAGAACCATATCCTACATATGTTCTAGCAACCATTGTTTCAAAGAAATCAGATCTCTGCTGATAATCTATGTCAACCAGTTCAATAGGTTCTACTGTAGCACCACTAGCTTGTTTTGTCATATCAAGAAGGTACTCGTCTTCATACTCTGCTTGAGTACGTGGGATTACAGGTCCATCTCCTCTTTGAGTCTGATATACTGACTTGATATACATATCAGGATCAAGCCCAGAAAGTGTAGTTGGAGCGTAGAAAATCCCTGTAGGATTGTAACTATGATATCCGGCCATGGCATTGTATAATCCACCAACAGGATATAGCCTATTATCTACTGCAAAGTATCTAATATCGTGATTTCGATTTAATGTCTCTCCTGGACCTCCTTCATATGAAGGCACATCATATCCTACAGTGGTTGTGATTCGATGATAAACATCAACTAATGATTCTAAGTCCAAAGAAGATTGAAGCATTTGACGAGCTAGAGCGAATCTAGCATTTTGACGATGAAGAGCAGTAGAAGGATCAGATAATCCTTCAAGTATATCTGAAGTATACCAGTAACCCCCAATGACATAGTGTGATGTTTCATTGCTTCTTTCAGCACTAGTTCCTACAGTTACATTGAAGCTACTCCATGCTGCAGACTCAGAACTGTCTGGTTCAGAGATTACTTCTCCATTATGATGAACCTCCCATACCTCTGCTAAGTCATTTAATCCATTTGCATCGAGATGATGGCCATTAAGCAGATATGTATCACCGCTACTTTCTATTACACTCATTGAACGTGATAAAAAGAATTCAGAATCATCTCCGACTGAAATTACAGAATACAACTCGTCAATTTGATTAGTGGATAAATGTGGAGAGAGAGTTGAAATGAAATCATTAGAGAAAGAGCCCCCATTGTATACCATATCACCCATAGCGAGATTTACAATAAACAACATCAACAAATCTTCTTGACTATCTGCAAGTAACATATTCCCAGTAGCAGGAATACCCGACTGGAAGTTGTCTGAAACTGAAGGATGTTGTCCTTGTGCTAATGCTTGGAATCCATAATCCCACCATGACACAAATGCTGGCCTTTCACTGAATGAAACATCAGAATCCTGATTTGCCAACCATTCATACGCTCTATTCCAATCTTGACCATTAAATCCAGGTCCAAATGTACCCATGTACCTACAACCTTGACAATAAGCGTCATAGGCAGTGGTTCCAGTTTCAGGATAACTGTTACTGAGTAGACTCAATGAAGTAAATGGGATAGCAGTACGGAAAATTTCAGGAGGAAGATTATGGAATGCAAAATCAACATCTGCCTTCTCTTCACTACCTCTAGGGATTGCTGAATCCAAACCATAAGTCATGTGCTGAGATGCAACAAGCAAGAATACCAGGAATACAGCAGGTACCATTGGACTTGCCCTAGCAGCAGTACCGACAGACTTGACCCTTGCACCTGGGGTACTGGTTCCCTTTCTTCTCCATGCTCTTACAAATTCAGCCGATCCGACGCCTTTCCAGAGCATTACAATGGATATAGCACCTGCAATCGCCATTGCAGGAGTTGCATTGAAAATAAATCGGCCTGCACTCCAAGCCATGTATGCAGCAATAACTACCCATCCACCCAAGAACATCTCACTTTGATCATTTCTTCGAAGACCAACCCAAATACCTCTAACCGCATAAGATACAGCCATGATGGTGACTATAGGACCATATGATGCAAAGAGAGTTGCACGATTAGGAGCCTGAGCTTCAGCAATGGTTCCGAAAATTTTGTTCGCAGAGAAATAATATCCTCCAGTGAATAGAATATCCCAACCATTGTATATCTTTAGTACGAATTGCAGAAGTGCAAGAATACCTACAAAAGTTGATGCTAGAACTACTGTAGCTCCTAGAACAAGTAACCAGGGTTTATCTCTAAATGAAGTTGCGACCCATCCCAAACCAAAAGTCAAACCTGCAATGTAGAACATAGGCTGAAGTCCAGACGGATCGAAGAGAAGATTCAATTGATTGTGACCATATACTGGAACAACCATTAGAAGAGTAATCAGCATCATATTGATTGATGCGGCTGTTAGCATCATGCTATCCCTTCTTCGGAACATATTCAGAAGAATCTGAATTGCGAATATCAAGAAAACAATACCGGGTCCGTAAACGAACCCTTTCCATCCAAGTCCAGTAGTAGCAAATGACATTCCGGCCAGTGTTGAAAGGACCATTGTCTGAGGACTAACTTTCCATGATTCTTGGATGCCCTTGAATAAGAATTTAGGATTAATTCCGGATTGTTTCAACAACTTACTATCATCAATAGTCTGGACTGTTCTAATCCAGAAATAGAATGCTGTTGAAATAAATAGAATCACGAATGCATCGTGGTCAGCCAATCCTAGAGTAGAATGTCCGACGTGACTAGGCATCAAAGCAATCAACCAAGCCGCTATTCCGCCAGCTGTCTTAGAATGCAAAGTACGTGCAGATGCTGCTACAGGTAGTACAATCAAGGCTCCAAAGACAGCAGGCATTGCTACTACGCTATACCATACAGCAGTTTCTAGTTCAATTCCAGTTATTGCATTGATAGCCATACCACCGAGAGCAAGACTCCAAGTGAATAAAGGTGGACGAGGATTAACTCCTCCTAATGGATAGTAACGATCAGCATCAATAATGAAATGACTTTGATGCATTACAACATAATCTACTGCTCTCTTCATGTACCAAGGGTCAGAACCTCCAGTCATATCCCAAAGACCTGTACCTGAACCATTCATTGCAGGAAGAATATTCCAAACTACTCGAATCATTAAACCAAATACTAAAGCTGCACCAACGACTAACGGATAACCATTTTTTCCAACCCACTTACTTGCTAATCCAGGTTCTCTACGATAAGCAACTGGTCCAAACCGCCCTCTTCTTCCAGCAGCAACTACTGCAAAATTAAAGAAAAACCATAATGAGAACCACATCATAACTCCTCGAGTATCAGTGAACCAAAGATTGAACGAATCAGTTAGCGATTCATTAGATTTGATGAATTCATTAATCATTGTATTTTCTTGCATAAATCCAAGAGTATACATCACTAAATTAACAGCAACTAATCCGGAGATTACAGCCCATCCTTCGGTTCTCAAGTATGCAACTAAAAGAATGAGAACTCCTATTCCAACAGCCCACCAATTTCCAAGATATACCCCGATATTGTACATATCAGTGTCAGGTAATTGCTTAATTGTGAATAAGCTAATGACATGCAAAAGAGCCCATGCTCCAAACGCAATAGGGACATCCTTGGAAATTACTTCAGGTAGACCCTGGAACCAACGTCCTGTACCTGGAGAAATGAATTGAGTTCGCCCACGAAGAATAGTAACTAGGACTACACTTAGTACCAATGATAGTAACCAGAATGACATGAATACTGTCATGCTGTAAGCTCTAAGAGCATCGTCTAAGGAATATGAAACGTTACCATTGCCCCCTTCGGCAATAGATGCGCTAGCACCTAACGCTAGAGCAAGCATGAATCCAGTAATTGCTCCTACTGCAAGATTCGCTTCCTCTGTTCTTCCACTTCTTTCTAGTAAATGTACCAAAATTAAGGTGAAGGCCCCTGTCAAAGAAAGAATAGTTTGATCCATAGACTGCCCTACAAATACCATTACGGCACCGAGGAGCACTACTACAGCAGTTGTCCCAAAACCACCAAGAGAGGAAGAAATGGTGGGGCGGGCTGCCAATCCAAATACTCCTGCTATTAGCAGAATTATGGTTGTCAAGCCAAGTTCGGTCTGTACGGCAGAGTCTGCCAAATCAATCCATCCGACGGATGCTCCGACGAACGCGATGACGAGCATCGCAATCATCAGGACTGGACCCAAAAATCCGTAGACTTCGGGGCTATCAGCCGTCGTTTCATTCGCTTCTGTTTCCATGTTTTTTCCTCTCGGTGTTTCAGCCTGTAGGCTGTAGCATCGCGCCCACCTGACTTGTCTTAATAACGGTCACGGGTACGCTTCCGGAATATAATAGGCGAAAAAGACTACTTTTTCAATACTTTATGACCAATATCTCTGCGGAAAAATGAACCCTCGAGTTGAACATCTGCAAGTCGCATATATGCAAGTTCTCTAGCGTGTTCTAATGACTCATTAGAAATACCAGTTGCAGCTAAAACTCTACCACCAGTAGATACAATTGAATCATTCAAAAAACCTGTACCAGCATGATGGATCGTAGATTTACCATCAGAAAAATTCGACCAATTTGATGACGAATTACCGGAGATAATTCGTCCCTTTACAGGTGGACCTGGGTAGCCTTCTGCTGCAAGAACAACTGTTAGCGCATGAGCATTAGAGAAAGAAGGCATTGATTTAGATAAATTTCCTTCAGCTACAGCCAAAAGTAAATCGCATAAATCACTAGAAATCAATGGTACTGTAACTTGTGTTTCAGGATCCCCAAAACGAACATTGTATTCAACAACTGAAGGGGAGCCATCAGTCGAAATCATCAAACCAACATATAGACAACCACGATAGGGAATTTCTTGAGCTGAAAGAAACGAGTGCATAGGTTCAACAATCTCAGAGATTGCTCTACGATGTACTTCTTCAGTGACAACCGGTGCAGGCGCATAAGCCCCCATTCCCCCAGTGTTTAGCCCCTCATCACCTTCACCAACACGCTTGTGATCTTGACTACATGGTAATGCAACGTAACCAGACTCATCCATCATTACCAACATACTTGCTTCTTCGCCCTCGAGAAACTCTTCGAGTAAAACCATGCTATCAGACTCAATGGAGGTTTGAATAAATTCAATCGCTTCATCTCGATCTTCGGTAACTACTACACCTTTTCCACCTGCAAGTACATCTCTCTTCACTACCCATGGAGAACCCCATCTATCTACAGCTTCATCTAAATTAGAATCAGCAGTAAGATGTTGAACTCCTGCTGTTGGAATCCCTAAATCAAGCATAACTTGTTTCGCAAAGTCCTTGCTTCCTTCGAGCATCGCTCCTGCAGCATGAGGACCAAAACTTGGAATCCCGTTTTTCCTTAATTCATCAGATAGTCCAGCAACCAATGGTGCTTCAGGTCCGACTATTACCAAATCTACATCTAAAGATTGAGCCAATTTTACCAAAGAATCGATATCTGATGCAGATACATTATGATTGGTCGCAATCTCAGAAGTACCTGCATTTCCAGGTGAAACATGAACTGAATCTACTGATGGACTTTCTACAAGACCAATGGTAAGTGCATGCTCTCTGCCGCCTCCACCAACTACGAGAACTGTTCGCCCCATGGTACAGAAAGACTGTGGATGCTTCATAATGATTCACAATTAGTATGGTACTGACTTTAGCCCAATTTTGTAACCAAAAACATTGACTGAACGATGTATTATTGGAGTTAAAATTAACAACCAAATCATCGAGGGAATAAGTTGGTAAGAACCATACAACTGATTGGGGAATAGGACCAAACCAAAGATAAAGCATACAATCGCGAATGGGAGAGTATCTAGTAACGGAGCCTTAGATGATATCTCTCCTTCCCGTTTTAATCCACGACGACGCTTGACGAAAGAACCCAATGAATCTCCAACTAAACTACCGAAGCCGAGTACATATCCAATGAAAAAAGCTGAGCCATATAATCCGAAAACCGCAAACCATGGATCAATATGAGGCATAGCCATCAATGGATCATAGAATGGTTTTGATTCTAGACTATTTCCATTCCATAAGTAGGTTGCAAGCATAGTAAGGAATCCGCTCAATAACGGCCCCCCTAGTAGACCGTTCCATGATTTACCATCTCCAAGTATTCGGTTTCCATCTTTCCAATCCTTTCCACCATCAATTACCCATACTTTCATGCCGGTAATTTTAGGAATCGCTTTACCAAATATCATAGCTCCTGTGTTAGAAAGGTATGCTGGGCCGTAGAGCAGTAACAACGCTAGAACTCCCATTGAATCAAAGATGCCAAACAAACCCTCTGGCACCATAACAACAACTCAATGGTTAGGCATTTCAATGATGCTCTTGAACATTGGAAAATTGAACAGTTCGGGGAGATATTGAAACACCTCGAACAATTAGTGAAGGTATGAAGAAGACAATCATGAGGTCATATCTACTTTTTTTGATACTAATTCTAATGGGAGTCAGTCCTATAGTTTCATCAGTTTCTGCAAGTGAACCCCCTGATGGTGGAGCGAGTATAACTATCACTGGAGAACATACTTGGAGTCAAGACGACACACTCAATGGAAGTGTCATTGTTTCTTCTGGTGCAACATTAACAATTCAATCAGAACTTACTGTATCTGATGGAAGTCAAATTATAGTCGAAGAAGGAGGGACAATGGAAATTGATCAAGGTAAGTTGATTGCTGAAAAAAATGATGCAGCATATGAGTGGATGAGAAATAATGATGCAGGGAGTAGATCTCGATTATTCATCGACAATTCGAGTACTGAAGTTGGAGTAATAGTTACTTTACACGCATATGAGGGTACATTTCTGGATGGATTTAATGCAATCGTTGATGACATTAGTACTCCAATGAGTGGAACTCAACACAATATATCATTCCAAGCAGAATCAGATTCGACTTGGATTGAATTTACTGGAATTCAATCATTGAATTTGATTCTAGATTCATTATTGACCTTTGAATACGAGGACGGGACTTCTATGAATTTAGAAAACTGGGGTACTATTCCGCATGAAAATTGGATGATGGCAACTGAAAAACACTTTGAAATAAATATCTTAGGAGAAATAATAGGATCAAATGCATCGATAGTAGGTGCAGAAATAACTGTAGATGGAACAATGAATTTGAATGGTTTTCTTTCTCAATCTACACCTATTTTAGCTAGCAATGATGCACAAATCCGCCTTGAAGCAGATATGAGGGATAGCAGAGACGACCATCATGTTACTGCTGGAATAATGACTACACTAGAGTTACAAGGTAGCAGTGTCCAAGGTAATTTAGTAGATTATTGGGAACGCCAATTAATGCAAAAAATTCAGTTTCGTGCTAACGAAGTAATTGCATCGATGACTGATTTTGGTTATCCTCCTGAAACTACTAATCCAATTCCAGTTGATGCAAACGGACTAATGACTCTTCCAAAGAGAACAGTAGAAATTGGATTTTCAGATGGAACAATCTGGAACGAACAAGCTACTATTGTGATTAATTCATACAAAACTGCGTGGAATGCTCAACTAAGTCCTTACGGGAGCAATGAACCTCTTCCTATTGAATCATTGACAAATTATACCTCCTCAAACTTACCTATTCTTTCTATTGACAGTATCACACCTGAACAGGAAACTAACTCTATAGATAGTCGAATAAAAATGAATGCTACCATCACAAATTCAGGTGAAGGAGATGCTAGAATTGCTCTCGAATGCTTCCTAGGAAATGGATCTGTAGCAGACGTAGGAGGTTATCCAATTCTAGAAATACCTGGTGGAGAAACCCATTCTGTAGAATTTAATTGGAATATGTTTGAGCCAGGTAATACGACAATTAACTGTGGAGTTATTCAGCCTTCTCAATTAGTCATAGCCGGATCATACGGAGGAGAACCCGTAGACTCAGATGTTGTTATGTGGACTGCAGCAATCCAACAAGAAAGTGGATTAGGAGTTTTACCAATTATTGTCGTAGTATTTATTCTTCTCGTGGGTGCAGGAATTTGGATCTTACAGGTTTCAACATCATCCGCAAATACACGAGATGAAGAAAAGAAAGAGCGTTCATCAGAATTATCAGAATATGAAGATGTCAATGAATAATTAACATCCAGGAATCCAATTCTCTCTATCCTTCATTTCTTCATTGTCGTCTTCAGTCTCGTCCAAACTGTAGGTATATTCACTAGAGGCTGTTACTGTTTCAGTCCCCCAAAATGAGTCTTGAGTGATGCTAACTGTAAGAGTATAACAGCCATAATCGCTACTATCCCAGTCATCTTTGAGGATTAAGGAAATGCCTTCTTGTTCCTCGCTTCCTTGAAGCTGTAACTGTGAACCCCAATCTCCTACGATATCAGCACCATTTCCATAGGCACCCCCGTCAGAATCCCATGTTGCAGAAGTACGTGTAACTTCTACGACTGGATAGGAGATGGCTACCCCACTAGGCCCAGACATTGTGGCAGTGAGATTGTAATTCGCTAAGGGCATGGCCACGGGAGAAGCAGCAGAAGCGAGACCTGATGAAACACTCAATCCTACTCCTACCAGACATTCCTCGATATTTGGGTCATCACAATTAGGTGACATAACGTTGCTTACTCCAGTTTCTGCGCCTGTAATTGTCCGGGTTAGGAAATTAGCATCAAGTGTACGTTCCCATTCCAAATCTCCTACAGTGACAGTCATTGAGTAATCTTGACTAGAATCTCCAAGTGCATTTCCTGAATAAAATGCGGAGGTATCTACACTAAATGACCCATGCTTACCGTAACCATCAGTCTGATCAATAGTAAATTCGTGGGTTCCAGAATAAACAGAAACAGAGCCATAGGTAATGGCAACAATCGCATCATGAGATCCTGAACCGCCATTTTGACGGATTGTAACTTCCAATGCTGAACCATCATCCTCGTAATCTAAGCCTCCAAATGACATAGTCCCAATGAGTACATTCCCTAACAATAGAGGGGGTAAAATGAGTAAGAATGTTACAATCACCACTAACACACTTGAAGTCATTTTGACTCCACCTGATTCCAATGGATTTCTGATATCTAATTGCCACCAAACAATACCTGCAGTTGCTATGATTATCAACCATAGATATGAAGACATAGCGAATGGGAAATAGACATCAAACCACATAATCAAGAAATAAGGTAAAATCATTACCAATCCAATCATTTTGAGAGAGTCGGCCATAGTTATATCCGTACTAGAATCACCTGAATTCGTCTTCTCACGTGATAGAAGTCCCGCATCCGTAGACGCAGAAAGTACCTCTTCAATCACTTCTTCTTCTTGCTCATCTTCTTCAACGCGATCTAATAGTCCGCCTGACATCGATATAATGTCGCCACTCGGAGGTTATGAAACCGTTGGCTACAAGAAGCACCTGAAAGGGATTATTCAGGCTTCTAGAGAACGCCGAAGTCAAAGAAGCAAGACGGGTAACCCGTCATCTTCAACATCTTCGTCATCAGTGATATTGGTCCGCCGAGCTATTGCCGCTGCAGCAAGTCCAATCATCATCATAGAGCCAATCATTTCGAAACCAGGGAGATAAATCCCTCTAATGTAAATGGTTACCATCTGAACTTGGTAATTAGGAATCCCTTCTGTTCTCACAGAGTAATCGCTAGTTGCTTGGAATTGTAATTGATAATAGATATCTGACCAGCCCTGAACCTTTGGAGTTCGCATGATTACACGAACGTTGTCAGGAGGAGCCTGTGCTTCAATCTCTGTAGAAACCTGAGGAAGAGATATCTGGAAACCAGCATCTTCCAAATCTTCACGGTTCGCTACATCGATATTGAATCGATCATATGCATTGCCATCATTGTATACCTTGAAATTGAAGGTATAGTCTACCTTTGGCCTAAGTTGCTTGAATGGTTCATCTGCCTCTACTCTTAGACGACTAAACTGCTTGATGACAACAAGTACAGAAGTTGTCTTAGGAGTACAAGTTCCACAAGGAATTCCAGTTGCAGTATCGACACGAGCAGTTATTGATACAGTTCGTTGACCTTCAGCCATTCGTTGATCTCCTCTAACTGATACTTCGAATGTTACTTCTTGACCTGCGCCAACAGTAACCGTACCAGGAGCAGCATATGCTAGCCCACCAGCGGTAACTGTAATCGCCACATTTTCAGAATAAGCTGTTGGATTGTTCAATGTACAATATGTAGTACCGGTTCTTGCAGCACCTGGGAATACTTCAATTGGGAAGTTCGCAGGAGAACAAACAATACCGATATCAGGATTAGGAGAGGCTTGAGCAGTTACATTTCCTGCTGCCCCTGCCCACATACTGAAACCGTAGATTAACATAAACACCAAAACGGTACGGACTGACTTCACGCTATCACCAATACCCCGTGGTAACCACTCCGTATTAAGAAGTTGGCCCCTAGATGTGGGACTCTAGATACCATTAATCAAAAGTCATCTAAATCTGAGAAATCTTCAAAATCATCGTTAAATGTTACAACTTTACGTCGACGCATCGACCTCATAGCTATAAAAATGACAAGAACTGTAACCAGAAGACCAGCTACCGAAATACCTCCATAAAGCAAAGCAGTATCGTCACTACCTAGTGAAATTACTGGTTGGGGAGCACCATCTGAACGAAGAACAAATTCAGACATCTCGATGATTGAATTATCAAAATCAGATACAAATTTTACTGAAACCTGAATATCCGTTTCAGAAACCTCTGAGGAGGAAGATACAGTAAACGAATAAGGGAGGCGTTCGCCAGCAGTGAGTGATACAGTATCATTCACTGAAAAGGAAAAACCAAGTGCTTCTAAACCGCTTTTATTTTCGATTATTACTGAAAAGGAATCCTCTGCATTGCCTTCATTATGAATATCGAAAGACACATCTGATGATGAATCTACATCCAACTGCAAAACTCCAGTTCTAGCAGAAACTGCAAAATCCGCATATTGGATTATATCAACAAAGAAATCAACAGTTTCGGGTTCACAAGTGACACACGGAGCCCCACTAAAGGTATCAACAGTAGCACTAACGGAAACATTTCTAGACTGTGGAACCATTTTTTCATCTCCTCGGATTGACACCTGGAATTCTAGTTCAGAACCAGGTGCCAGAGTTACAGTGCCAGGTGCAGAATTAGCAAGACCAGAGGAAGATACTGAAATTGAAATTTGTTCGCTATGTAAGGAATCATTGGCTACAATACAATTTACAATCACCACTCTTGAAGACCCTGGATAAACTTCAATCTCATGAGGTCCAGATTCACATTCTAGAGAAACATCAGGTAAAGGGCTAGCCTGAGAAGATACACAGGGGGCTAAAAGTAGACAGCCCACTAGCACCCACAGCCTTTTCATGAATATCCGGACTCCGTCACCTATTGAATCTCTTTCCCCAAAATTGGTGGACCCGACCGGATTTGAACCGATGACCACCGCGTTATGAGCGCGGCGCTCTAACCAACTGAGCTACGGGT
>MDSV01144769.1_pt1 | contig 18696 bp, 9 predicted proteins | sample 810851 | NCBI WGS metagenome assembly MDSV01 (sample SAMN05326640, study PRJNA326480) | marine metagenome | isolation source: seawater | place: Atlantic Ocean: North East | collected 2012 | reverse complement strand
GCGAGCGCCTCCTTCAGGTACGCGGGATGCGCCGCCTTGGGGTTCGCCGCCGTGCTCTTCGCGAGGAACCATATCTGCTCGATGGTCAGGTAGCCCTTGCCCATCTTCGCCTTGTAGTTCGTGGTGGACTTGCGCGGCAGCGAGTGCCGCTCATCGATGTGCACGTGCGTGTCGTCGAACGTGGACCTTGGGAGGGCGGGCGGGCGAAATGCGAGCGGATCAGCGCGTGATCGCGAGGGGGCGCGGCGCGCGCGAGAGCGGCAGGGACGAAGAAACCGCGCGACGATGAGCGCGCGTGTTCGAGACGCACCCTCCGATGGTCCCGCCGACGACCGCATCGCGGATCAGGCGAAGGGGATCCATGGCGCCGGCGTCGCGGACCACAGAATGGAGGCGATCTCGGCGCGATCCGCGAACGGCAGCGCGCGCGGGAGGGAAGGGAGACCATTCTCTGAGTGACAGACTGCCAGCAGGACAGTGAGGTTTTTTTACCGTACGTTTTTTCACGGTGTGAGAATCTCGAGACGCGTTTCGCCGCGCGCGACGCGCGTCGCGGGCGCGCCGGTCCCGAAGGGGCAAAACGCGCGCTCCTTCCGCTCACAACTTATCCTCCTTCATCGCGACGAGCTTCTGCCTGACGAACCTCGTGACCGCGGCGTCCGAGGTTTTGATTCGGAACAGCTCCTCTCCCGACACGGTGGTGCGCGCGGGCATGAGCGCGCACCACTCGGGCGACGCCTCCGCCACCAAACGCAGCGCGGCTTCCGTCTCGTCGCGGCTCGCGTTTTTCTTCGTCGTCGCGCGCGCGGTTCGCTCCAGCAGCTCCACGAACGGGCACACCTTCTTCTTACTCGTCGCGAACAGCGAGCGCACGGTGTCGAACGTGCCCGGGAGCAAATCGTGCAGACGCCGCCGCCGGCGCTCCGCCACCGTCGCCGGATCCGCGTCGTGGTCCGCCGCGCGCTTGCGCTTCATCACCGCCGCCACCGCAGCGAGCGGGAGCTCGCGGCCGTCCGCCCCGAGCTCGGCGGCCGCGGCGGCAGCCTCCGCGCGCGCCACGGGGACGGAGGCCACGAGCCGGGCCTTCGCGTCCGCCGTGTCCTTGGCGTGGCCTCTGTGCCACGCGGCAGGCACGGCGTCGCCGTTTCCGACGACTGACGGCGCGCCGCTCGACGCCGCCGCCGTCGCCGCCGAGGCGTCTGAAACCGGGCGCTCCCCGCGCTCGCCTCCCGCGCGCCCGCCCGCGCCCGCGCCCACTCCGCCCTCTTCCAGCGGCGGGTCCGGCACCGTCGCCAGGTCGAAGCGCGCGTGCCACGCCACGACGACGCCGTCAACCGTCGCGGGCGCGACGTCCGCGGCGTCGGCTGCCGCGTCGTTCGACGCTTCCTTCGCGCAGAACGCGTCGTGAAACGCGCCCACCCGCGCGACGAGCGCGGCGCGGAACCGCCGCGCGGAGACGCCCTTGGCGTCTTGCGGCGAACCGCCGAGCCTTCCGACTCGCGCGTTGCCGTCGTGCGTTTTGAGCGCGCGCGCGCGCGTCTCGTTCGAAGATCGTCTCGCGATTTTTTCCGAACGCCCGTTCCAAGGCTCGGAGGCGTCAGGGTCGGCGACATCCGCGCGGACGCGCCGCGGGGACGTGGGTCCGTTTTCCGGGTCGAACGCGCTCCCCCCGCCGCGCACGCTGAAGGACACCGTGCCCGGCTGCACGGCCTCCACCGAGCGCAGCATCGCCAAAGAGCACCGGCGGCCGGTCATGGTTTCCACGGACGCGCACACGATGTCCGCCGTGCACGCCTGCTGCCGCTTCCGGAGCAGCGGGCCGACTTGCTGCAGCGCCACAAACACGTCCGCCAGGCGCTCGTACGCGGGCGGCAGAGGCAACGCGACGTCCCACTTGCCGACTCGCCCGGCGATGCTTGGAGGCGACGGCGGGGAAGGCTCGGGCGCGCGATCGCGATCCCGCGCGGCGGCGGCGGAGCTCGGGGCGGCGACGACGGGCGGAGACGTCGCGCCGACGCGGCGCACGTCGTCAGCGTTTTTCGCCGCGGGGCGCTCCGCCGCGTTCGGAGCGTTCGGCGCGCCGTCGGCGAGCTCGGGCGTGGCGACGCCGTCCCCGCGCTGGCGCCGCGCCGCCTCGAGCGCGTCCGCGGAGACGCGGTTGATGTCGACGTCGCGAAGCTGTCGCCGGAGACGATGACGACGACGGATGCGAGAAAAAGGTCAGTTTGAAACGCGGCGTTCGTCGCGTTTTTTTCGGGGGATGACCGCCGAGACGCGCCGGGGCGGAAGCGGCGGGCGCGCGCGCGGACGGAAGCGCCGGAGAGCGGAAAACGACCCGGGCGCGCGACTCGCATCCGTCTCGACATCGCGCGCGCGCGGTGTGCGCGTCGGCCCGGCGGCGTCGGCGCGTCGCGGGGAAGCGGGAACGCGCAGGGCGGGAACCCGGGGTGTGCCCACGCGGCGGAGCACGCCCGGGGAAAAACAGTGATGGAATAATCCGCATCCCGGGGGGAGCCGAGACGTACCGGTGCACCTCCTTGTTCCGCGCTCGTGCTCGCCATGGACGCCACCTTGGCCATCATGGCGGCGCGGCCGCTGAACTGCGCGCTGCCGGAAGGACGCATGGCGACCCTCCAGCGCGTGCGCGAAGTGGCCGCGGTGGCGCGCGACGGGAAAACACGATTGTTTTTGAACCGGCCGAGAACAATGAACAAACAGGTTTTGGCGCCAGACGGGAGAGTGCTCTTCAAGTTGGCACTCGTGCGATTACAAGTACGGGAGGGATTTCGTCCGACGCCAGGAGAAAAAGGGAACCGGAGACGGGAAGGGAAAACCGGATGAGAAGAGCCGGTTTCGCGTTCCTACTGTAATAAAAGGCGGGGCACCACTCGAACGCACCCTTCGCCACTCGAGTGATCGAACCCAGCGAAACCATCTCGGGACTCGAGACGAACGCGCGACACGACGATCGCCTCTACTCGAGCGGCGTCTCGTCGAGGCGCCACTCGAGGTTTTGCCGGATGCGCGCGTTGGCGGGCTGCACGACCATCGGCGCCGCCACCTCCCGCGCCTTCCGGGAGCCGTACAGCTGTTCCACCAGGCACAGCGCCCACTCCAGCGACGTCCCGGGCCCGCGCGACGTGACGATCTGCGTGTCCACCACCACCCGGCAGTCCTGGTAGATGTTCTTCTCGAGCAGAGACCCGCCGAGCTCATCGACGAAGGCGGGGTGCGCGGTGGCGGCGTACCCCTCGAGGAACCCCTTGGGCTCGAAGCAGATGGCGGGTGCCGCGCAGATGGCCGCCATGAGCTTGCCCGCGCGGAAGTGCTTCTCCAACACGGCGTGGAACTTGACGTGGTCCGCGATGTGCTCGGCGCCGGGCATACCCCCCGGAACCGCGATCAGGTCCCAGTCCGCGGGCGCGCCGCGGCCCGCCAGCTCCTTCACGTTCTTGTCCGCCACCATGCGCACCCCGCGCGAACACACAACCTCGTTCCGGTCGTCCTCGACGGACATCACCACCACCTCCGCGCCCGCGCGGCGCAGCACGTCGATGACGGTCACGGCCTCGATCTCCTCCGTGCCGTCCGCCACGGGGACCAGGACCTTCTTCGGGGCGTCCTCAGCCGCGGCCGCGGCTGCCGCGCCGGAGCGGGCGGAGGCGATCGTCGCCGAGCGTCGGGAAAGCTGCAGGGCGGACCGAGGGGGGACGCGCGCGTTCCGAGCCTTCGGCGCGGGGGTGGCGCGCGAGTGCCGAGTGGCATGCGCGGCCGGCGCGGGGGCGAGGGCGGACATCGCTGCGGGGTTGAAAGCGGACACCGCGCGAGGCGCAATGACCGCCGCGCGATACGAGAGCGGATAACTGAACGTGCTGACGCGGCGATTTTTCTTGGCAGCCGAGAAACGCGATGCCAGGCTGGACGCATCGCCCGCGGTCCGCACTTCTTCACGCGCCGTCGCACTTCCCGACGCACGTCAAGGACCGATGCCCGCTCTCGTCGTCCCGCAGCTCGCCCGCGCGCCGCTCGCGTTCCGCGCCGCGAAGCGCGTGCCCGATCGCGGCGCGGTCGCCGCCGCGATCCCCTCGCGTCCCCGAACCGTCGTTTCGCCCGTCCGGTGCGAAGCCTCGAAGGGTCCCGCGCCCCGCGGCTCGACCGCGGCCGCCAAGGCGGGTCGCAACCCCCTGATCGCCGCGGCATCCAACATGACGGTCATTCCCGGCGACTACCGCATCGGCGGCGTGCTGCTCGGCGTGGCCACCTTCCTCGGCCCGGTGTGCCATCTCTGGACCCAGTTCGGCGTGCACGGCTTCCTCGGCGCGTTCCTGACCCTGCAGGCGTCGCGGGTGCGTTTCCGTTTCTCGGACACCGACCTGGACGTGGTGTTCGTGGACCCGGGCGCGGACGACGCGGCCGCGCTGGAGGTGGACACGGACTCGTCCGGGGACAACAAGCTGCAGGGCGGGGGGGCCAACAAGTGGAGCTTCGAGAGCGTGACCAACTGGGAGTTTTGGTTCCCCGGCTTCCCCGTGCTGGTGTACTACAAGGAGAACCAGACGCGGCCGGAGGGGCAGCCACACTTCTTCCCCATCATCATGGACGGCAAGAAGTTGTACGAGGAGATGCTGGCGAAGATGCCGCCCTCGGTGAACGCCAAGCCGGACCCGAGCGAGTGGAACCTCGACACCGCGTTCGAGAGCACGAAGCTCGGCCGGAACATCAAGGAGAGCCTCTCCGAGGACCAGCGCCGCGCGCTCAAGGAAACGAAGGGCTTTCCGGGCCTGGACAAATAGTCCACGCGCGCGCGGAGTCGTGCGGAGTCGCGCGACGCGCGAAGAGTGAGTGAGGAGGGTGCGTTCTTTATGCGACGGGAGCGACGGAACCCGCGACCCGTTATTAATATGACGAAACGACGAAAGAAAGACGCGCGCGCGAAAAAAAAAAGTACGTCGCCCCCGCCGCTAAGTCCGTCGCTTGTACTGGTTGCCCTCCATCACCACCTTGTCCTCGGCGACGAGCTGCGCGAGGAACGCCGCGAGCTGTTCGCTCGTGCGGTCGTACGGCGGCTCGCTCACGAACATCTTCAGCATGTTGTGGATGCGATCCAGCGGCAGGGAGGGGAAGTTGGTCAGCATGCCGACGACATATTGCTCGTACACTTTCATGCCCGCCGCCGCCTGGTCCTCCGCCGACGCCACGGCGCCTCCGCCGCCCGCCGTCGAGTCGTCCGCCGCCGCCGCGCCGAACGCCGACGCGGCGTCGGCGTCGGCGCCCGTGGTCAGCCGGTACCCGTGTCCGTGTGGGTCGTCGCCGCCGCCCGCTTCCTCCACCAGCACGCCGGCGTTGATCCACACCACGGCTCGGCGCCGAAGCGTCTGCTTCGAGACGCCCAGAGCCTTCGCGAGCTCCGTCGCGGACCACCGCGCCTTGTCCTGAAACGCGTGGATGAGCGCGGCTTCGATTGGGCCGACGGACACAGAAACCTCGACGTCGCGCCACATGATCTCCATCTGCACGGTGCCGAGTGTCGGGCGCCACTTTATCTTCCGCGGCGCTTTCAGGTGGTGGTACCGCTCGCCGTACGTCTCGAGCAGCGCGTTCATGGAACCCGGGAGTGCGAAATCGGGCGCCTCGTCCGCGAACGGCGGCCAGAAGAGCGCGCTCACCACCGTCGCATCGAGCGGTGAGGACCGCAACGTCTCCGTCTGTCGACGCGCGGTCTCGTCCGTCGCCGCGGGCGTTCCGATCGCGGGGGGCTGCTTGATGTTACCGTTCAAACGCTTCGAGTCCCGCATGTCCTTAAGCATCACCTCGCACTTGTGCAGAGACGCCTCGCCGAAGCGCAGCTTGAGCAGCTCCAGAGCGTGCGTCTCGCGGTCCACGTCGTGGCCCACTTTGCTCAGCAAGCGCTCGGCGAGCATGTTCCGGTACTCCGAGATGAACAGCTCTTTGCTGCCGTAGATGGAGACGAGCTGCGCGAGCTCATCGTCGCCGCCGCGCGCGGCGACGCGGCTCGCCGCGGCTTCGGACTCCACGGGCTCGGGCTCCCACTCGGCCCACTCCGGCGTCCTCGAATTTGTCCCTTTTTTGTCGCCGCCGCCGCGCGCGCCGCCGAAAAAGGGAAACGCCAAAAACTCCGCGTCGCCGTCGTCCGCGAGAGCGCCCTCGCGACCGGGCGCTTCTTCCCGCGCCGCGGTCTCGTCCCGGAGACGCGTGTCTCCGGAAACGCCGGAGAGCAGCCCGCCCGCGAGCTCGCCGGTCTCGTCGTCCGCGCCGGATCCCATGAGCATGCTCACCACGCACCGAATCGTGTCCTTGCGCTCGCGCAGGTATTCCTTGAGCGGGCCGGAAACCGCCGCCAGCACGACGCCGCTCGGGTCCAGCTCGCGCGTCGCGCGGATCAAGAGCCGGTACGTGTCGACGATGTCCGACGTGGGCGCGCCCGCGATGAGCAGCCGCGCGCTCAACGCGTCTCGCAGCTGCGTCGTGAGCTGGAACCGCAGCGACGTGCGCCGCAAACACCGCCGCAAATCCCAAAGCGCGGGTTTGGAATCGGGGAACTCCACCACGACGTCGAAGCACTCTTTGACGCGAGACGCGCCGAGCGTCTCGTACGCGCAGTGCGCGCACCGCGCGCGCCACGCCGCCGAGTCGTCGTCCGTCTCGATGGACGTCACCAGCCCGATCGTCTCCAGAAACGCGATCGGCACGAGATCCACCCACCGCAGCAACGACTTCGACGCGCGCCGCTCGAACGAGCCGGAGGCGCGCTCGGCGACGCGGCGGCGCGTGGCGCGCGCGACGGCCCCCGCAGCCGCCGCCGCGCACGTCTCGCCGAAGAGCCCGGATTCGCGCAGACTCGCGCCCGCGCTCGCCAGCGCGGCGGCCCAGCGCGCGCCCATAACCTCCGCGGCGGGCGCGCGCGCGCGGGCCACCGCGGCGGCGGGCATGAGCGAGTGCGTGCGCGCCAGACCGCTCGCGCCGGTGGACAACATCAGCGACTGCTGTCTGTCCAGCCGGAGGGACCCGCACGTCGCGGCGGATGACGCGTCGACGTCCATTTCGGAGGCGCCGTCGTCCTCGCCGGGCGCCGAGCGCGTGCCGCTGGTATTCCTAAACGTTTCGTCGTCGTTCGCTTCCTCCTCCTCCTCCTCATCCTCGTCGTCGCCTCCCTCCTCCTCCAAGGCTTCCGCGCGCTCCGCGAACTCGGCGAGGCGGCGCGCGAAGAACGCCTCGGCGACGGAAACGAGCGAGGGGGGGCCGCGCGTCGCGGCGACCGCCGCCGCGGACTCGCGCGCGCGGCGCCGCAGCCGCCCGCGTAATCCGTCGGCTCGACGTCGCGCGGCGACGACGGTTTCCGTCGCTTCCGTCTTCTCGATCGCTTCGTCTCTTCGCACATGCGTCTCGCGACCCTCGCGACCGCGTCGCGGGAGAGGCGCGCGTGTCGCCGCGAGCGCCGTCTCCAGCGCGTCCGCGCGGCGGGAGACGTCGTCCGCGGCGCTCGCCAGAGCGGCGATCGCGCTCGGAAACGCGTCGTCCACCCACGCCCACGAGTCGTGCGCGTGGCTGGAGGAGAGGAACGGACCGCCGCGCTCGAGAGTGGCGCGGAAGGCGGGGACGTGGGTGGTTTTGAACGCCGCCTGTTTCGCGCGCGACGGGGGGAGGGATGGAACGGGGTCAGGCGCCGCGTCGGACGCGGCGAGATCGGCGTGAACGTAGGCACACTCGACGGGACATCGTACCTCGACGGATTCCAGAAAGTGGGTCTCCGCGAGCGCGCTCAAGCCGTGCTCCCGGAGCGCCGCGCACTCGGGGCCGTACGCATCCGTACCCGCCGCTGTCGCGGCGACGAACGCCTTCCAGCTCGCCACCGCCGCCGCCATCGTCACCGGACGCGCGCAGTGCAGCAGTGTTCGCTCCGTGAAGTTCAAACGTTTCGTCTTTGCTCTTTTCTCGACGCACGCCGACAGTCTCTACATCACTACATGTATACCGGTTTCGAGACACCGAACCCAAAAACGGGCCGAAAGTGAAAGTTAAATCGAATGGTTTAGAGCGATGCGTCTACCGTGCGATACCGCGGCGCGCCGGCGACGCGTGCGTCCACCACACCGCTCACGCGGCGAGATGTACACGTGTGTGATAGCAATATCACGTATAGACGTGTATATTAATACTGTGACGCGCGGCGTCGCCGACGCGTACCACCGCGCTCGCGCGCGAAAAAAGCCGCGCGGCGTCACAGCCGCAGCCCCCCGAAGTCGATCCCGCCCTGCGAGTTGGACGGCGAAGCGGCGCCCGGCGTGGGGAACCCCAGCCCCACCCCCGCGCCGCTTTGCCCCGCCATGGACGAGAGCGCGGACTGCAGGTCGCCGACGCGCTCGAGGCCGGCGATCGGACGCGCCTGCAGCGTCGCCGCCAGCGCGCCGAGGTCGCCGGCGGAGGCGGCGGACGACAGCCACCCCAACAACGCCGCCGCCTCCGCGCCCGGCGGGCCGATCTGCACGCCGTCCAGGGACACCTCCTCGCCATCCTCGGCGTCGTCCACGTCGCCTGCGTCCGGGTGCTCCGGTCCCTCGCCCGCCATGCGCCGAGCCTCGGCGGCGTAGCGCGCCAAGAACGCGGCTTCCGTCTCCTCCTCCGACTCGCCGCCGCCGTCGCTCTCGTCGTCGTCGTCGCTCTCGTCGCTCTCGTCGTCGCCGCTCTCGTCGTCGTCGTCGTCATCCTCCGAGTCCAAGGGGACGTCGTCGCCGTCGACGTGCACGCCGTCGAGGTCGCGCAGGCCGATCGCCGCGCGCAGCGCGCACTCCACGACGCCCGCGCGCGCCTCCGAGTCCGCCGCCGCGCCCCCCGCGAGCGCGCGGAGCGCCGCCACCGCCACCAGTCTCAGCTCGGAGGCGGCGAAGTCGCCGTCGTCGCGCGCGAGCGCGCGCGACGCCGCGCGCGCCCAGTCCGCGATGACGTCCGGGCTCACGTCCAGCCGCGTCGCGGCGGCGGTGCGCGCGACGCACGCGGCGACGGCGAGCGCCAGCGGGCGCGCCAGCGGCAGGTCCGGGCTCTCCAGGCTCGAGAGCCGCGCCGTCGCCGCCTCGGCCAGCGCCGCCGCCGCGTCGGAGGCGGTGGGCGCGAGCTTCGAGGCGAGGCCGAGCACGGCGTGCGACGCGCGGCACGCGCGCGCGCACGCGACAGCCACCGGGGCGGTGTCGATGGCGTCCGCCACGAACGCGGCGTACAGAGGGAAAGCCGCGCTCGCCGCCGCCGAGGGCAACGCGCCTCGCGCGAACGCCTCGGCGGCGGCGGCGATGGCCGCCGTCGCCGACTCGTCCTCCTCCTCGCCCAGCGCGTCCCACTCCTCCAGCAGCTCGGCGTGCGCCACCACCAGATTCCCGAGCTCGACCGCTTGTGCGCTCGCCGCGTCGGGGCACCACTTCAGCGCCTTCGCGAGCAAGCGCGAGCAGTCCCCCATGCAGCACGGCGCGGGCCGGCCGCCGGCCGGACTCGCACCGAGGTCCCCGTCGTCGCCGCCGGTCATCATCCCGGTATCCCCCGAGTCCCCCGAGGACGCCGGCCACGCCTCCAGCCCCCACGCCGAGGGCAGCCACGCGCGCCGCAGTGCGTCGCAGCAGTGCGGCACGAGCGCGACCAGGTGCGGGTGCGGCGGCTTCGGAAACGCCGCCGAGGCATCCTCGCGGGTGTGGCTCTCCTCTTCCTCCTCCTCCGCCGTCTCCGCGGCGGCGTCAGCGACGGCCACCAGCGCCTCGAGCGCCGCCTCCACGAGAGGCGGCAGCGTCGCGGGCGGCGCGGGGGTTCGGCCCGCCGCGGCGCGCGCCAGCGCCGCGGCGAGCGCCGTGGCCGTGGCCGCCGCGCCGCAGTGTTCGGGCGCCGCCTCCGCGGCGACAGCGATGAGCCGGATCGCGCGGAGCCGGGACGCGTCCGCGTCGTCCTCGCCGCCCGCCGCGGGCGCCGCCGCCGCCGCCGCCGCCGTGAGCAGCGGCGTCCAGTCGTCGGGCCAGACGCCGGCGTGCAGCGCGGCAGCGACGGCGGACGCCGCCGCCGAGCGCAGCGCGGGGTGCTCGGTGCCCGCGGGGTCGGTCAGGCAGGACAGCAGCGCGGCGTGCGCCTCGTTGTGAGGCACGGCGTCGGTCGCGGCGAGCTCGCCGAGGGACCAGCACGCGTTGGCGCGAAGCATCGCCGACGCCGTCTCGCTGGCGGCGCCGGCGGGCGCCAGCGCGGGCAGGACCCTACGGCGAACGAGCGCGGCGAGCGCCCCGCGCGACGCGGAGTCGCTCGTCTTGTGCTTGGCGAGCCAGTTCGCGAGCGCGCCGTACGCCACGAGCACGCCGTAATAGTTCGAGGCGCCGTTCCCGTCGAGTCGCGCGAGCCCGTCCGGCGGCGGGAACCTCTCCAGGAACGAGAGCGCGACGTCGCCCGGGGTGTCGTTTGCGCGCGCGCCCTTCTTGCTACGCCCGGACGCCTTTCTCGAGCTCCGGCCTCGCTTGTCCTGCGCACCGGACTTGCCGCCGTCCCCGCCGCCCAGCGCGCCGCCGCCGCCGCCGCTGCCCCGCTCCGCGAGCAGCGCGAGCAGGTTCGCCGCGCTCTGCCTCGGCGCGTACAGCTCCTCGTTGAAGCCCGTGACATCGTCCACGGCGTCCGTCGGCAAATTCCGCGCCAGGTACTCCTCCTCGTCCTCCTCCCAGCATCGCTCGTCGTCCGCGGCGGCTCTGAGCGCGGGGAACACCGCCTGTTCGAGCAGCCGCGCGAAGTTGGGCGCGAGCAGCTTGAACCCGGGCGCCGTCTCCGCGACGCGCGCCAGCAGGTCGAAACACGCCGCGGATGTGCGCGACGAAACCGGGCAGGGCTCGTCCTCGGCGCCCGCGTCGGCGCGCCGCGCCGCCAGCGCGCCCGCCAGCGCCGTGGCGTGCGAGCACAGCGCGGGCAACGCCTTGTCCACGTGCCTTCTGTGCCTGGTGACGAGCGAGATGAGGCACTGGATCGCGCGCTTCGCGGCTTTGCGTCTCGGCGTGACGTGCGCGATCGTCTCGTGGGACTCGTGGGACCGCTCGTTCGGGTTGAGGGTGAAAAACGTCGGCGCGCGCTCCAGAAGCTTGACCAGCACTTCGAGCCAGTGCCGCAGAGACGGGACCAACGCGACGGGCATGTACGCGGCGATCGTGTGGTGGAAGCACTTCAGCAACACGAGCAGCAACGCGTCGTTTTCGCGTTGCTTCTCCAGGGACGCTTTCGTGGACGAGCCGACGTCGCTCCCCGCGCGTGCGTCCGCGTGGGAGGACTCGCCGCCGCCCTGGCCCGCCGCCGCCGCCGCTTGAAGCGTGCCGCCGGCGAGGACGCCCAACATGCCGAGGAGCGGCTCCAGCAGCGCCTTGACGATGGCCTCCAGCTCCGGCGGCGCGGCTTCCTTCGCCTCGCCCGGGTTCTGGAAGTACTTGTACGGCTTGAGCAGCGTGTGCACGGCGACGAGCGCGTTCGCGGTGCGCACGCGCGACAGCTCCTTGCCCACCATCAGGTTGGACTCCTGCATGGCGCTGCACAGCGCCGGGAGCAGATCAGGCCACCGCTTGGCGCGCGTCACGTCCTCGGTGACCACGATGCGAAAGGTCTCCGCGAGGAGCCGCACGACCGCACCGGAGGGGGGCGCCACGAGCAGAGACTGGAGAACAGCGGCGCGGATGGGCTCGCGTTCGCCCGGAACGAGCTTGTGCGGCCAACGCGCGCGCGCGTAGTTGTGCAGCGCCGCGGCCGCGGGGACCGCCACGAGCAGCGCGTTGGGATCCGCCTGGCCGTCGGCACCCGGGGCGGCGCGGGAGACGCAGCCGAGCAGCGCGGCGGCGAACCCAGGCTGGTCCGAGGCGGAAGCCAGCTGTGCCTCCGCGGCCCCGATGCGGTTCGCGTCCGCCGCTGTGGTCTCCCGCAGAAGCGCGGCGAGGTGCTGCTCCTCCGCGGTCATGGGGGGGGGCTCCGCGTTCGCGGTCCACGCGGCCATCCTCCTCCTTGGAGCTGTCGAGAGGGATTATTTGAAATCCGCCGAGACGCACGAAACGACGACGCGAGACGCCACCGGAGGGTCTCTCTGGGCTCGTCTCGCGGTCGCGGGCGCTCGAGACACGGCGCGCGCGTCGCTATCCGGTTTTTCTCTCTCGCGTTGGCTCCGTGCCAACGCGGTCTGAACACGGAGCGGATCGCGACGTCGTCCCAGTGATGGTTTGGCAACACAAGAAGAAGAAATCAGACGTGAACGTGACACCAGACACGTGAGACCGCCGAGAGAACGTCGGCCGTTTCGCGGGGAATAATTCGTCCGCGTCGTCGAGTCGGCGCCGCACCTCTCCGAGGTCCACATGGAGCAACGCGGCGCATACGGCGTCCTGCGCGAGGGAGACGCCGATGATGATCCCGGTGCTTCCTCGCCCGAGGCATTCGCGACGCCATCTGCCGCCCGGGGCGCCGTTTTATCGCGCATGCTCGGAAAACACGTCGGAGACGTGCTCAATTACCTCGCGCTTTTGGCCTGGAACCGTTGCGTGATGAGCCTCGTGGGAGGCCCCACCAGGACCACCATCGACGTCTTGATGACCCGGCAGTTCCACGGCCTGAAGCTGGTGTGGACCTGGGCGTACACCCTGGGCGTGTCCTCCGCCTGCACCGCGGTGGTGCGCTGGAGCGCGGAGAAACTCGCCAGCCTGGAGGAGGAGGAACGCGGCGTCCTCGACGACGGCGTAGAAGCCGCCGACGAGCCTTCGGCTTCCGGAAGCCTTGCGCGCTTTCGCCGGTCGCCGCTGAGCCCGCTTCGGTTGACGCGCCGGTTCCGCGCGTTCGCGCACGGGCGATTACAGGGCGCGTGCGCGTACGCGGCGATGTGGGCGTGGGCGGTGGCGTCGCTGGGGACGCTCCCGGCGCGAACCGCCGAGCAGGACGTCTTCGCGACGGCGCTTCTCTCCGTGGTTTTCGCCGTCGTCGCCGTCTTCGGCGCGAAAGGCGAGGGCCCTCTCGGTGGCGCGCTGCGCGTGACCACGGAGCGGGACTTGGCGTCGAACGGCGAAGGCGTCGCCGCGGAGGACGCCGCGCGTCTGTCGCGGCGAAACGAGGCGTCGCGAGTCACCCGCGCCTCTTTACGCGCGACGTGCGAGTGGATCGTCGCCGTGGCGTGGGTGGGCGCGTTTCGGCGCTTCGCCGGGACGGTTTTCGGCGTCGAGAGCTTCGACGCGAACGCGAACGTCAAGACGCAACTCGTAGGCTGGTTCGTCGCCTTCGTCGCGGTCGGCGCGCGGGTCGCCTTCGTCGCCGCGCGCGCCGCCGGGCAGGACGAGCCCTGGTGCGCCGAGTTCGGGCGCGACGCCGCGGAGGCGGTCGAGGCGGTGAAGGCGGCGCTCGTCCGCGCGTTGCCGAAAGCGTCGCGCGACGACGCGGCGACGCTCACGGCGCGCGAAACCCCTCTGCTCGTTTCCGAGACCCCCGAGACGGATCCGTCTTCCGAGTCTTCCGAGTCTTCCGAGACGCGGCGCGTCGGCGACGGACGCGACGAAGCGAGTCGACTCGCGCGTCGCGGGAAGGTGCGCGAGAAGATCCTCGACTCTGTCTCGGTGGCGCGCGACGCGTCGAGCATGCTCGCCGGCGCGTTCGCGTTCACCGCGGGCGTCGCGCTCAACGCCGCCGCGCAGACGACGTGGCGGTCGGTCGTGCACCGGACGGTAGGCACGCGGGGGTTCGGCGCGGCGCCGTCCGCGACGGCGTACGCCGCGGCGTTATCCGCCGCCACGGTCGCCGCGGCGACGTACGCGGAGCGGCGCGGCTCGGAAGACGAGGCAGTGCCCGTCGACGACGCCGACGCGGGAGCGAAACAGTCGAGTCGCCGTCATCCGAGCCGCCGTCGTCTGAGACGCCGTTCGGTCGTCGCGCTCGCGCTCGCGGCGGACGAAGCGCGCGTCGGCGCGTTCGTCGCCGGGTTCGCGTGGAACGCCGCCTTCGCCGCTTCCGTCGGGGACGACGGCGCGCGCGGGTGGCCTTGGATCGCCGCCGCGGGCTGGACGACGGCGGCGGCGGGGTATGCCGCGGCGCGGGAATCGGTCGGCGAGGGTAAGAACGCGCGATAGATAGCGCTACGGACGAATGTCGAGGACGCGCGCGTATGTACAAGTTCGGATCAAAAGTCGTTCGTGACGGCTATGTCTGTTTCTCGCACTGGTACTGCCGCGTGGTCTCTGCGTTTGCCTCTACGCGAAGTTGCCCCCGTACGTGAGCCAGCCGAGCAAGGTCTTGCTCACGAACGATTGCGCGATGTACGCCGCCTCGACGCGCGCCAGCGCGCGGGACAACGCCGCGCGGTCGTACCTCGCGGACGTCGCCGTGATCTCCGGGGTTTCGGCTTCGTTTTCGCACGTCGTCTTCTTCGTTTCCTCCTTCTTCGAACCGCAGCGGTTTTCGCGGCGGCACGTCCCGCAGGCACCGCAGGCACCGGCTCGACGTTTCCCGGCGTAGACGCCTCGGTCGAAGCGTGCGAACTGCGCGAACTGCGTCGCCCCGAACCCCGCGAAAAGCGCGAGCTCGGCGAAGACGATCGCATACACGAAATCGGGCGCGACGTTATCCTCGCGCCGGTTGCCTTCCTCCGTCGACGCCTCCCACTCGCAGGCTCGCTGCGACGCGAAGAAGTGCGCGATGATGACGACGAAAACGACGCCCTGCGAGACCCAGCCCGTGAAATGCGCGGTCCAGCGGACAACGCGCAACGCGGCGGCCATCGAGGCGGTTTCGGGACGCATGGCGCGCCGCGGATCGTCTCGGCGACGAGAGGACGGCGAAGTTCCGTTCGTCTCGCTCTCGTCGTCCCCGCGATCGGGTCGCGACGACTCGACGCGCGCCTTGATCGCGGCGATTCGCGCTTCCACCGCGAGGATCCGCTCGCCGACCAGCCCGAGCATCATCGTCGTCCACGTCAGCGCGGCGAGCGCGAAGAGCGCCCACGCGTCCATGAGACCGACCTGGAGGGCGATGGCGACGATCATCACCGCCGCGCTGAACGAGTACTCCACGAACCGAAGCCAGGACGCGATCGCGGCGCGGCGCGTCGTGAAAGGGTCGGTCGCGTCGTCGAAAGGCTCGTCGCGGTGGTGACTCGCGGCGACTAAAGAGGCGGAGACGTCGTCGTCGTCGCCGGCTTTCTTTGCCCGACCCGCCGGGCGCGCGTCCGCGACGACGGCGGCGGCTTGAAACAGAAACGATAAAGCGAAGAAGCTCGCCACGAGCCAGTGCAGGGACATGACCAGCCCGGAGTCCCGGAACGCGGGGGACACTGGCATCGTGCCCACGCGCGCGTCGCGGGGGGCGTCGCACGTGGGGTACGGGTTGATCAGGGACGAACTTTGCTCCGTCGCGTCGAAAACGAGGAGCCCCGCGGGTGTGCTCGGCGGGTCCGGGGGCGTGCCGAACAGCGCGGAGCTGTAGAAGAGCGGATACGTCACGTCGCGCTTCGAGCCGTCCTCGTTCTCGTCCAGAGCCCACAGGAGCACGAAAACGACGAACCACGCGGCGTGCATGGCGGCGGCGACCGCGTTGAGCGTCCAGAGGACGGAGAAAGAGCGCTTTCTTTCTTCTCGGCCACGCCTCGGGGCGGTCTCGCCGGCCGCCTCCGCGGCCGTCACCGCGGAGCCGCGCTCCGCCGAGTCGGCGTCCGGCATGGTATGTAGGGGAGAGAAAAGAGATGCGAAGAGGGACGGACCTCGGGCGCGCGCGACGAAGCACACGAGACGCGCGCGTCGTTGTCTGAAAAGGTCGTCGTTGTCTTCCGTCTTCTCTGTTGTGCGCTCCGAGGAAACCAAACGCTACCATTGACCCCGGTCGAGAACGAATGCATTCATCACGGGTGCGGCATCGCGACCCGCACGTCGACGATCCGTTTCTCGACGGACTCCAACGAGCCGAACGAACCTTCGTCTTCTTCTTCGTCTCCGTCCCCCCTTTCCGCCACGGGCACGAACCGCCTCTCCTGAGCCCCCGTGTACATCTGCCGCGGCCTCGAGATCCGCTGAGGCTTCTCGCCCGCCATCTCGCACCACTGCGAAATCCACCCCACGGATCGCGCGACGGCGAACACCACGGTGAACATGTTCCGGGGTATGCCCAGCGCGCGGAAACAGATGCCGCTGTAGAAGTCCACGTTCGGGTACAGTCGGCGGCTCGTGAAGTACTCGTCCTGCAACGCGGTCTTCTCTAACGCCATCGCCAGCGTCAGCAAGGGATCGCGCGACCGTAAATGCGACAGCAAGTCGTGGCACATGTCACGCATGAGCGTCGCGCGCGGGTCGGTGGTTTTGTACAGCCGGTGGCCGAACCCCATCAGCCGAAACGGGTCGTTCTTATCCTTCGCGCGCGCGACGCACTTCGGGATGTTTTCCACGTCGCCGATCTCTTCGAGCATGGCGAGCACGGCTTCGTTGGCGCCTCCGTGCGCCGGACCCCATAAACTCGCCACCCCCGCGGCAACGCACGCGAAAGGGTTCGCTTTACTCGACCCCGCGATGCGCACCGTGCTCGTGCTGGCGTTTTGCTCGTGGTCGGCGTGGAGCATCAAGATGACTTCCAGGCACTTGGCGGCGACCGGGTCGACTTCGTACGCGCGCGTGGGCAGCGCGAACAGCATGTACATGAAGTTCTCCGCGAGGTTCAAGTCGTCGCGGGGGTACACGATGGGCTGCCCGTGCGCGGTCTTGTACGCCATGGCGGCGAGCGTGGTCATCTTCCCGACCACGCGCAGACCGGCCAGGTCGCGCGTCTCGGCGTCGTCGTAGTCTACGCCGTGGTCTTTGTCGTAAAAAGCCGAGAGCGCCCCCACGACGGACACCATGATGGCCATCGGGTGTGCGTCGTGCTGAAACCCGTTGAAGAAGCGAATGAGGTGTTCGTGGACCATGCGGTGCCCCCGCGCCTCGCGCTGAAACACGCGGCGCTGCGCTTTCGTGGGCAACGACCCTCGCAACAACAGGTGCCAGCAATCCATCATGTCGCCATGCTTCGCGAGCTCCTCGATTGGGTAGCCGCGGTACAGCAAACGCCCGTTCTCGCCGTCGATGTACGTGATCGCGGACGCGCAAGACGCTGTGGAGTTGAACCCGGGATCGAACGTGCACACCGCGTGCTCGGGGTAGAGCCGGCGGACGTCCAGAAACGTCGCGCCCGCGGCATCGCGGAGCACGGGGAGCTGGAGCACGCGGCCGTCGGGCAGCGAGAGGGTCGCCGAAGACGAGGCTTCGGCGGCGTCTGGAGGCATCGCGCGAGTGGTCTCGCGCAACCGCGCGCGTCGCGCGCGTGTGTATCGGCACGCGCGTCGAGATGTGCTCTCGGGGGCGTGAGGGTCGTTGTTAGCGACGTGCGCTTTTCTCGGTGACGAGGATCGCGCGCTGACGAGGCACTTCTCAGCCGGTGAGATTCTCTGAAGATGGATCAGTTTCTTGATGATCATGTGAAAATTTTTTTTCTCTTCTCAGACGACGGTTGCGCGCGCCGCGCGCAGCGGACGCGCGCGCGACGCGGAACGTCCGTCATCGCGCGCCGTTCGCCGTCTCTCACTGTCTCGTCGCGTCTCGTCCTCGTCACGCCGCGGGTGCCTTCGCCGTTTCGGCTTTTCCCTCGGCATGCGACGTCGCCGCGATGTCGGAGAAGGACGAGACGGGCGTGGCGCGCGGCGCCGCTCGCCCCTCCGAGGCGGTCTCCTCGAACTCGGACGACGCGTCTTCTTCCGCGTCGGACTCGATCGAGCACGCGTCCAGGCTGAGGTACGCGCGACACGCCCGCCGTGCCGCCTCCGTGGACCCGCCGCAGTCGTTGCGTCCGAGACACTTTTCACCGAACGCCGCCGCGTTTCCTCGCAGCGCGTCGCGCTGCGCGAAGTTCAGCCCGCGGAACGCGTTCGCGACGCGCGGCGTCCAGTCCGCGAGAAACGCCGCCGATCGCGCGCGCAACATGATCGTGGTCTCCTTCATGATCCCGACGCGTTTCCCGAGATCCACCTCGGCCTGGTCAATTCTCAACGCCACGTCGTCGTCGTCACGAGCGCGTGTGTCGTCGGAAATCGTCGGAAGCCTTTCGTCGTCGTCGTCGTCGGTACGCGCGTCGCCGCCGCCGCCGCCGCCGCAGCCGCCGCCGCGCGCGGCGCGCCGCAGTCGTTCCAGCCTTTTCCTGGGCGCGCGGGTCTGGTTGTACGCCTTCTCGTGCGCCTTCGCGGCGCTCTCGAGCGACACGCGGTGCGCGCGCTCGACGTCCCGCGCGAGCGCATCGATGTTCGCGAGCAGACGCGCGTACACGCGCCCGCGAGACACGGCGGTGGCGACGTGCGCGTCGCCGAGCTTTCGCGCCAAACCGTCGACGTCGTTCGAAAAGGCCGCCTTTTCGCTCGGTTCATGAGGCTCGTCCACCGTTCGATCGCGCGTCTCGGCGCCTCCGAGGCTCGCGCCGGGGCGACTCGTCGAGATGCGCTCGGGGGTCTCGCCGGGGTCGACCGGCGCGCCGAGCGCGTGCATGCGCCGGCTCATCGCCACGAGGCTCACCCCGAACGCCTGCTCGTGCTTCGTGGCTACGAGCGCGTGGTGGAAGTGCGTCGCGCACGCGTCGCGCGCGCGCTTCGCGAGGTCTCTCAGCGCCTCGGCTTCGGTCATGAGCCGCAGGAGCTCCGCGTCGTGGGCGTAG
>MDSV01115901.1_pt1 | contig 18699 bp, 9 predicted proteins | sample 810851 | NCBI WGS metagenome assembly MDSV01 (sample SAMN05326640, study PRJNA326480) | marine metagenome | isolation source: seawater | place: Atlantic Ocean: North East | collected 2012 | reverse complement strand
GCGACGAACGCCGCCGCGGCGTCCAGCGCGGCCAGCCTGGTTTCGAGCGCCCGCGCGCGCGCGGGAAAGTCCGCGCCGGCGCCGGGCGCCTCGCCGGCGCCCGAGGCGAACGCGTCGGGCGCGCGAAACGCCGCGGGGGGCGTTTCGGCGGCGAGGCGCTCGGCGATCGCGGCGACCCCGGGGGCGGGGGCGAGGCCCGGGGCGGGGGCGGGCTCGCGGAACGACGACGGGACGAAGTCCCCACCGCCCAGGTCGAGGCGTAGAAGCGCGGCGAGAAGCCGAAGCAGCCGCACGGACGCAAGTTCGCGCGTCGGCGCGTCGAAAAAAACGGCGCGTGCTTTCACGTCTTCGAAAAGCGCCAAGCTTCTCGGCGGCGGCGCCGACGGCGACGGCTCCCATCTGGGGGCTCCGGGTTGCCTCCGCGCGAGACAGGGCGGGGGCGCGCCCGCGCCCACGCTGTTCTGGCTCTCGCGCAAGTCGCGATACGCGTGCGACGCCGTGCTCTGGCTGTCGCGGTACGCGTCTCGCGGGTCAAAGTGCGCGTCTCTTTGGTCCGCCGCGCGCGGCGGCGATGGCGGCCCCCGCGACTCCAGGCGGTCCTCGCGGGAAACCCGTTCGACGCGTTCGACGCGCGGGGCGTCGCGCTCGGGGGGCTGGTTTCGGCGGGTCGCGGGAGGGTTCGCGCGCGGGTCGGAAGCGAGCGCGGGGTAGGAAGCGCGCGCGGGCGGTGCGTGGTGCGATGCTCCGCCGGGGGGGCTGGGAAGGCCCAGGACCCCCGCGGGAAGAGCCTCGTCGGAGGAGGCGTCGGGGGAGGGCGCCCCGAGGTGCGCGAGGACGCGGTCGACGGCGGCGTCCAAGAGCTCGCCGCCGTCGACGCGCGCGGAGGTTCGCGCCAGCCTCGCGGCGGACTCGACGCACGGCGCGGTGACCGCCTCGGGGTCGTTCGCGTCGTCCGCGACGATCGCGTCGACACAGGCGGCGACGAGGACGTGGCCCCACGCGTCCGCCACGTCGGGGCCCGCGCCGGGGTCGCGCACCAGCTCCGCCAGCGCCCTCGCGTACCGCGCGCGCGTGGTGGGGAGCGCGAGCACCGAGGCGTGGTCCCGCTGGGTAAGGGGTTCGGGGCCGGTCAGGGAGAGGACCTCGGCGACGCACCGCGTGCACACGGTACCCACGCCGCGTGCGCTGAAGACACAGCGCTGGCCGTGGCCGCGGCGCACGTGCAGCGCGGGGTCCATGGCGTGTGCCGAGAGGAGGGCGGCGAGGGGTTTGAAAACGAAAGGAGCGAGAAAAGGACCGAAGTTTTCAGACGTACCGCACCTGGGCAGCCTGGAGTGGTGGTCGAATCGTGACGCGGCGGCGGCGGCGGTCGTCGTTTTCACTCTCCTCTCAGGGCTGCACGCACACAGCTCGAGCCGCGAAGGCGCTTTCGGTGCGTCCCGGGACGCGTGGGTACCGCCGCGACTAATGTCGGTGGAAGACCTCGAGCGCCGCGTGCGTCTGCTGTGCACGGATGAGCTCGGTGTCGTTCGCGTCGCGGAGGCGGCGGGCCGATCGAAAATCGACGACCTCGCGTTCGCGAAGAGATGGGGCAGCGCCGATCGAAGTCGCCGCGTGGTGCGGTGCCGCGCCGGCGAGGACGGCGACGGCGACGGGGACGCGCTCGGTGGACAAGGCACGTGCGCCGCTGCGGGCTGGCTGGCGCTCGGCCGCCACGACGGAACCGTGGAGGTCATCGACACCGCCACTGGGGGCGACGTCGGCGGCGGCGCGCTCGACATCGGGGGAGCGCCGGTCGGCGTGCAGGTCTTCGGACCCGGCGCCGGCCGCGAAGGCGCGCGGCTGGTCACCGTGACGGACGCAGGCGAGGCTTCCGTGTACGATGCCGCGTGCGACGCCGCGCGCGACGACGGAACCCTGGCGTCTCGCCTCGCGCCAGCGCGCGTGGTCCAGGAGTGGTCGCGCTTGTGCGCGTGGAAAGCCTGCGACTCGGCTCGCGTCGCACGCGCATCGCCCGCGGCGCGGTACCTCGCGGTCGGGGGCAAGGGCCAGGGCAACGACCTGAAACTGTACGACGTGGAGACGCAGAAGGTGCGGTACAAGGCGAAGCCCCCCCCCCCGAACTGGCTCGGGTACCGCGCGCCCCCGTTCGTCTCCGCGCTCGAGTTTGTCCCGGGGACGGAGAGCGCGTGCATTTTGGTCGGGACGGGCGAACACCGCGTGCGTCTGTACGACTCTCGCGCCGATAAGCGCGCAGTCATGGACCTGGACGTCGGCGAGACCACCGTGACGGCGCTCGCGATGGACGCGCGCGGCACGCGCGCGTTCGTGGGGAACGCCAAGGGCCAGCTGCAGACGGTGGATCTGCGCGCGCGCGGCGTGTTCGCCAAGTTCAAGGGCGTGCAGGGGAGCATCCGCGAAATCGCGCCGCACCCCACGGAGGCGCTCATCGCCGTCGCCGGGCTGGACCGGTACCTGCGCGTGTACCACACGGAGACGCGCGCGTGCCTCGGGAGCGCGTTCATGAAGCAGGCGCTCAGCGGGTGCGCGTGGGACGTCCGCGGGCCGGAGGCGGAGTTCGCGGCGGCGGCGGCGGAGGCGGCGGCGCGCCGGCGGCGGGAAAAGGCGGAGAAGCGGGAGCGGAGGGCGTCCGCCGGAGCGGCTGAGAAGAAGGCGGCGAAGAAGAAGGCGACCGCCGAGGGATCTTCCGACGAGAAGACGAGGGGTAAAAAGGCGAAGCGGGCGACCGCGGGATACCGCGAGGATGGCGATCCCGCGAAGAAGAAGAAGAAGAAGAAGCAGAAGGTGGCGCTCGAGTGACGCATAATCACGGAACGGCGCGTCGTGGTCCATATAGGTCTATCTATCTACGGCGGAGACAATCTTCCGCGTCGCGGTTTTTTCATCGGTGACGCACCGTCCGCGTCTGGACAGGTGCGAAAAACGCGCACGGCTTCCCGCCGTTCACGGAGTCGCACGAGTAGTAGTACTGCACGCGCGTGGTCCCCGGTCGGTCGGGGCGTTCGGCGTCCCCGGGCGGGTCGTCCCTCGCCGCGCGGGCGAACGCGGGCGCCCCCGCGCTCGCGCGTCTCGTCTTGAGCACGCACCTCCTCCCGCACAGGCACGAGGGCGCGGCGGCGTCCCAGGCGGGCTCCTTTTTCCGAAACGTCAAACTCACGCGACTGGCGCGCGCGTGACGCCCTGCGCCCTTCTCGCCACCGCCCGCCGCGCCGTCGCGGAGGATCTCGTGCGTCCAGAGCTCCTGACACCCCGGCAGCATGACGCAGACGGAGTTGTGCGGCAAGGGGACGTCCAGGGCGCAGTCGTCCGAGCCGTCGGGGTTCCGCGGCCACCGCGTTTTCAGTCGGAAGACGCGGGCGCGGCCCAGCGACACGCCCGCGATGACGGCGTCCGGGCCGAGGGACGTCAGGCGGTCGGCGTGCGCGCCGACGCGGTCCGACCCGTCGCGGTATAGGTTCGCCACCGCGTACGTCGGGGCCCACTCGAACGACGCCGCGTCGTGCATGTCGCCCGCTTCTCGAAAACGCCTCACGCCCGTCGTCGCGGCGTCCCCCGCCGCCCTCGCCGCGGCGCGCAGCAAGTCGCTCGGCGCGCGCAACGCGTTTTCGAGAAACGCCGCGTCGCCGCCGTCGCCCTCTCCGCTCTCCGCCTCTCCGCGCTCGGCGCCCGCCTCGCCGCCTCCCGGGGTCATCTCGTACACCGCGGTGAGCCTCGGCGCTTTGCGCGGCTCGCCGGCGATCCACCACTCGTCCTGCGTCCAGGTCTCGCCCTCCACCAGCAGCTCGCGGAGCAGCGCGTCGGCGTCCTCCGCGGGCAACGCGCGCTCCGCCAGGAACAGCGGGAAGCGCTCGTGCGCTTCCTCGAGCGTCATCGGACGCCACGGCGCGCCCTTCCCCAACCTGGCGCGACACACCACGCCCCCGGTGGACGGCTTGAGCTTCGCGAGAGCGGATGGACGGTCGCCGTCGAGGCTCGTTCGCGGTATTGCGGACGACGGACCTTCCTTCGCCACGCGCGAGGACGGTCCCGCCGGCGACGCGCCTTGTCCGTCTCGGGAAGAACCGAGGCACCTCTCGACGTGCGCGCTGACGTCGTGCTTCGGGACCTGCGCGTCGCACACCGGGCAAGCGACGTACCTGGACTTCGTGTCCGCCAGACGCCGCTGGCCGAGTGCGGACGTCGTCGCGCCCGACTGCCGTCGCTTCATCACCAGACGATGCGACGCGAACGGCAGGGACGCACGCGCCGCGCGCGTCATCGAGTGCCGTCGTCAGATGACGAGCCGCTTTCGGTCGGCAGTCGGCACTTCCGGGAAAGCGGGAATTTCGCGGGGAATAAATTTTTACCACAACACAACAAACGTTCGAATGGAAACGCCGCGGTACCCCAGACCCCAGCGCGCGACGGGAGCGGACGACGCTGGGTCTCCTGGAGCATGCGTGACGAAACAGGGGTCGATCGCGCCGCGAGCGTGATGGAATCAGCCTCGAGGTGCGCGGCGAGACAACCGGACACGCGCGCGAGATCTCGAGATATTTCCGTTTTTCGGTGCACCGTTTCGTCGTCTCCTCCGGCTTCGCCGTCCCTCCGCGTCGTCCGGGCCTGACCGCCACGCATCCCTCCCTCGATCGCAGGTCCTCCTCGAGCGTGGCGTTCGATGTGGGCGAGACGATGAAGGACCTGGCGCGTCACGCCCCCGCGGCGTCCATCGCGGCCGCGTCCGCGTCCGCGTTCGTCATCACGGCCCGCGTCGCCAGGCGCGCGGCGTACGCGGCGGGCGTGTCGTGCGCGACTCCCGTGCTCGGCACGCTGTGGGGCATCGCCTCCGTCGGCGGCGCGAGCGCGCTCGCCGGTCAGGTGGCGCGGACCGTGCTGGAGTGGCCGAACGGCGCCGTGCCCCAGGGCGTGCCCGGGTGGGGAGGCATGACCCTCGGGGGCCTGCGACGGCCGCTGGAGACGTTACACGGCACGAAACAGTTTGAGCGAGACACCGGCGCCGAAGCGGTGAAGGATGCCATCTTCGGCTCGCTGGCGTACGCCGTGCTCGGGCGCGGCGTGCAGTCCGCGCTCCCGAGCGACGTCTCGCACCCCGGTGCGCTCGCGAAGCGCTCGATGCGCTCCAACGGCGCGCACTACGCGACGGAGGCGCAGCGGCGGACGCTCGCCGGGTGGCTCCGCCGCGACGGGTGCCATCACTGCGGGTCGCGCGTGGGGAAAGTCGTCGGCGACCACATGCCGCCGAACAAGATGGCGTTCGGGTCGGCGGCGGCGGCGCAGGCGGCGCGCGAGGGTTCGTGGAAGACCAAGCTGTGGAACTTCCTGCGCATGGTCCCGAAGCAGAGGTTCTACCCGCAGTGCCGCCCGTGCTCGGACGTGCAGTCCGCCGCGGTGCGCACGGGGAGGAAGATCCTCGTGCAGCACAACGGAGGCGCGAGGATCGGCGCCGCCGTCGCGCTCGCCGTCGCCGCGAGGCACTACGCCGCGAAACGCCACCCGGAGGAGTACGCGAAGCTCCAGAAGAAGCTCGAGCGGTTCCCGCTGCTCATCACGTGAGACTTTTTGGTGACAGCAGATGGAAAGTAAAGGCTATGTCGCGCGTCGCGCGCGTACGCGTACCGTATCGACGTCACGAGAGCTCCGTACGCATCATTCTCTCCGTCGTCGTCGCGCGCGCGGCGCCTCGAGCGCCTTAACTTGCTCCACGACGAGCGCCTCGAAGGTTTCGCTCACTCCGCCCTCGGTCTGCTCCATCGGCAAGTGCGCGGCGCTCGGCATGAGCTCGAACCGCAGGTTCTCGGGTCGCACCCCCGAGCGAGCCAGCGCGTCCCGCAGGCTCTCCGCCAGCCGCGGAGGCGTGGTCTCGTCCTTCTCGCCCACCGCGATGAGCGCCCGGAACGGCTCGTACGCGTCGCTCTCCTTTGCCAGCTTCGGCAACTCGCGCCGCAGCCGCGCGCCGTCGCCGCCGAAGTTCCCGAGACCGGCGCGGAACAGCTGCAACAGCCCGACGTCCCACCCTTCCGCTTTGGTGGGTCGCACGTACGCGTCGCGGGTCTCCCGGTCCAAGTCGCCGTACGTCACGCCGCTCTCCACGGCGGCGGTTTGCCGCCGCACCGACCCGCGGACGACGTTCAAACCGGGGCCGTCTCGGGAGACGAGAAAGCGGAACCACGCGAACCGAAGCGCGCGGTCGAGCGGGAGCTTGAAACCTCCTCCTCCCGCGTTCGAGTTGTCGTCCGTGACGTCCGCCTCTCCCTCGTCCGCGGCGTCCCCCGCGAACACGGCGGGCGCCACGGCGAGCAGCGCCGCGCACCGCGGCGGGTCGAGCAAAGCCGCGTCCAGCGCCACGGGCGCGCCCGCGGAGTGGCCCAGCAACGCCGCGCGCTCGACGCCCAGCGCGGACATCACTTTCAGGGTCAGCTCGGCGGCGCCCTGCGCGGTGTACACGCGGTGGAACCCGGCGGGGTCGTCCGCGGGCGGCGGCGGGCGCGACGTCAGGCCGTACGGCGGGCGATCGATGGCGATGGCGCGAACGCGAGCCTCCGCCGCGACGCGCGGAAGCAAATGCCGGAACGAATACGTCGAGCCGTTCGCGCCGTGCAGGCACACCAAGGCGTCGACGTTTGCATCGTGACCGGGCGCGCCTCTTTCGTCGTCTCGCGGCGGGAAACGCTCTTTGTAGTGCACGGAGATGGGGACGCCGTCCATCTCGACGGTGACGAACTTGGAGTCCGCGTCCGCGAGCTGCGCAGGGGGCACGAGGCCCTGGAGCGGTTTCGGATCCGGATCGGAGAAGGGCTCGACCACGAGCTCGTCGAAGTCCTTCTGGACCTTCGTGCGCCCGGCGTCGAGCAGCGACCGAACGAGGTCCGCGAGCAGGTCGTTCTTCGACGCGCGCGGAACCGTCGATCGACGCGAACCGCGGGTCGGCGCGCGGCGCGCGGCGCACCACGCCGCGGCGCGACGCCCGCGGCTCGAGGGCGTCGGACCACGAGGGCGACGCGGCGAACACGCTGCGCTGTCCACGGCGTGAAGCATCGCGCTGGATGTCGGTGGACGCGCGCGTACGTTATGCTGCCACCGCTTCAGTCGACGTGGAGACTTCAGAGCAGGCGCCGGTGCCAAGTCAGCGGACGAGGCGCTGCGAAACACTTTTTCGGTCTTTCCCGAGACTGGGGCGTTCAGAGGCGCGGGCGCGGCGTGTGATGCCCGCGCGTTCTCTCCCCGCGGCCGCCGCGGGGGACAGCGACATCCCACCAACGCTCGCGCGGAAAGAAGAGAAGCGGGCGCACGTCCCCCGCGAGGAATGGCGCAGGCTCCACCCCAAACCCCCTCGCGAAAAAGGTTCGGGCGATGCGGACTTCGGCGCAAACGGAGGTCCAGCGAGGGCGCGTCTCGTGCGCGGTGTTCTGCGCAGCCAGGCTGAGCTGGAGGCTGCAAGCCCCCAGAATTTGAAGCTGTGGGGCTTGGCGTCGGTGGAGGCGTACTTCGAGACCGTGGACCGAAGGACAGCAGCGAAAGTCTCTCTGGACGCGTTGATGCGCGATCCCGAAGTCTCACCCGCGGAAAAGCACGACGCCGCGGCGCGGCACCACGTCGTCTGGGGCCGCTCGACGTTCGCCTGCGCGAAGTGCTGGCTCTTGAAAGGCAACTGCGTGTGCCGGCATTTCGTGAAGGCGACCGCGACGCGCGGGCGTTCGTCCACATCGAACGACGCACGGAAGCACGCACACGGGGGGGTGCCTTCACAGCCTTCGATGCGTCCGCCGTACGTGCGCGTACTCGCGTACGCGCACCACCACGAGGTGGCTCGCGGGAACAGCACCGGCGTTTTGATCCCGTCGTGTCTGCCCTTCGGCGAGCTGCTCGTCGCGGGGGTCGCGGAGCACGAAGCGCGTCTCGAGCGCGTGCTCCGCGAGAGCGCCGGGCGGGTGGCCGTGCTCTGGCCGAGGGACACGATGGGCTTCGCGGCGGTCCGCGAGCGCCTGCGCGACGCGCGAGCCAACGACGAGGTCGCCGCGCGTGGCGGCGGCGGCGACGACGACGACGACGACGACGACGAGACGTTCGGTTGGACCTTCGTCGCGGTGGACGCGACGTGGAACTCGGCGCGGAAGATGGTATCTCGCATCCCCGTGAGCGTCCCGAGAGTCGGCGTCCCCGCGGATGCGTTCGAGGCGCTCGCCGCGCGCGTGCCGCCGCTCCCGACGCACGACTCGCTGCTCGGTCCGGTTCGCAAGTACGACGCCCGCAAAGGGGCGGCGAGCGAAGCGCTAAAAGGAAAAGAACAGGAGAGACGCGCGCTTGGTTCGAGCGGCGCCGAAGGCTCGGGGCGGCGGTCCACGTTCGAAGCCGTGTTGGCGTCGCTCCTGGCGGTGGGCGCGCTGGACGAGGACGCGTGTGCGGCGTTGCTGCGAAACGTCAAGGTCAAGGTGAACGCGGTGCTCCGGCAGAAACACATGCCCGAGGCGTACGACCTCCGCGGGGAAGGGGGAGACGCCGAGGAGGTGGCCTCGGCGTTCGCGAACGCCCAGGTGTGAAAAGCACGAAACGCGATTTGTAAAACACGTCTTCCCAGACAGGGGCGGTCGAGCGCCTCGGACCGTCGGAACGCCCGACGTCACAATCGCTCCGCGCGGGCGGCGGTTGCTATGCAGGCTTCCTTCGCGCTCGCCGCGCGTATCGGCACGTGCGTCGCTGCGACGATTCCCTTGAGGCGCGCATGTCGCCACCCCGGCGCGCTCACGCCCGGGCGCCGCCCCGCGTCCCGTCGCGCGGCGTTCGCCTCGACCGCCGACGATTCGGTCGGCGGCGGCAGTTCCGCACCGGCGACGACGGCGTCGCCGGGGGGCACGGAAGGCGTCTCGAAGCGCAAGGGGGGCAAGCGCGACCTCGGCGAGGCGTACGGCGACATTCGGGCCATCCTCCTCGACCCCACGCGCTTGGTGCGCGCGGTGGCGAGCGGCAAGGCCAAGGGCGCGACCCCCCGGTGGCGCCGGTTGGAGATGCGACCCGTGCTGCTCAAGAAGGGGGGCGTCAAGCTGCAGGTGGTGAAGTACGACGAGCGCCAGGCGTTCACGTCCAACCACGCGTACGCGGACGCCCGAGACCGCCCCGGCGCGAACGGCGCGCGGTCTCGGCGCGACCGTCGGTCTCGGCGCGGAGACGCGGCGGGAGGAAAGGGCTCCAAAGCGCCGGATGCGGCGGAGGCGGCGGATGAAGCCCTCGCGCTCGGGTTTGGGTCGTGGCGCGTCGAGGCGGTGGATGCGGTGACGCAGGTGAAGGTGACCAAGTCCGGCGAAGCGCAGTGGCACCAGACCGGGCAGCTCCTGGCGAACGCCAGGAATCCTGGCGCGCGTGATTCGAGACAAGCCGGGACCCACGGCGGCATGCGGGTGGCGGTGGCCAACGTCGCGTCTCACGATCGCGAGAAACCCAGACTGCTTTCCCCGTCGGACCCGTTCCTGCGCGCCGTCGGCGTGAGCTCGGCGGACGGCAAGAGCATCAAGGCGAGCCGCCGGGACAAGTACAAGCAGGTGGAGGAGTTCGTGAAGCTCGTGAAGCTGGCCGTCCAGGAGGCGCAGACCGGCGGTCACCTCCCGACGCCCAGCGGTGCGACGCCGGCGCGACTGGTGGACCTCGGGTGCGGCAACGCGTACCTCACGTTCGGCGCGTACGCGCACTTGAGCGCGCCGTCGGGAGGCGAGGCGTCCGCGTTCCGCATGGAGGTGGTGGGCGTCGATATCAAGAAGCAGAGCCGCGAGACGAACACGCGGGTCGCGCTCGACCTCGGGTGGGACGCGTCGTGCGTCTTCGTGGAGGGCACCATCGCCGAAGCCGACGTCTCTGGTGCTTTTCCCACCCCGCGCGGCGACGAGGAGGCGCCGGTGGACGTCGTGCTCGCGCTGCACGCGTGCGACACCGCGACGGATGAAGCTCTGGCGCGCGCCGTGCGATGGCGCGCGCCGCTCACGCTGGTGGCCCCGTGCTGCCACCACGACCTGCAGGTGCGCATGAAGCGCGCCGCCAAGGCGCGCGAGCACCCGCCGCACCCGCCGCTGGCGCGGCACGGCATCCTGCGCGAGCGGCTGGGCGACGTGCTCACCGACGCCTTTCGCGCGCACGTGCTGCGTTTGCTCGGGCACAGGGTGGACGTCACGGAGTGGATCGGGGGCGAACACACGCCCCGGAACACGATGATTCGGGCGGTGCGCACGAACCAAAACGCGACCCGGGCGCTGTGGGCGGAGTACGACGCGCTCGTCGAAGAGTGGGGGGTCACGCCTCGACTGGCGGAGATGCTCGCGCCCGAGCTCGAGGAAGCGCGCGCCGAGGCGATGAAAGCGCGGTAAAGAGCGTCGCGCCAGTCGCGAATCGCGAGTCGCGACGAAGCGGCCATCGCGGCGCGACCGACGACCGAGGTCGCGCGCACACGCGCATGCGGGGAAGCGTTCGCCATTCGTGTCGCGGGAGCGTCACGAGTAGAAGACCCGTGTCGTAATCACAAAGGTAGTTACTGTATCATCATGTACGAAATCAGACTCCCTTTCGAAGGCGCCGTCGTACGCGCGCGCGAAGAGCGCGCGTTCGGACGCCTCGAAACCCGCGCGAGCGCTAAACCGCGCCCGGCGGAGGCTTTTTTTTTTTTTTTGGCTCGCGAATGCGCTCACACCCGGTCCGCCTCCCCGCGCTTTTCGTCGTGCTCGTCGAACTTCACCCACCTGAACCCGCGCTCGGCCTGCACCTTCCTGTGCACGAAGATGCCGACCACCGTGCCCACGAGCCCGATGACCAAGATGGAGATGAGCGCCGCCGCGTACGTGGGCAGCTCCGTGGACTTGGCCGTCACGGTGACCCCGGACGACGGCGTCGGCGCCGCCGCCGCCGGCGCGGGCGCCGGGGTCTCCACGCCGGCGTACGTCGCCTCCACCACGCCCCCCGCCCGCTCAGTGTGAAGGCCCGGGTCGGGGCAGGCGTAGTACTTCGACGAGCACTGGTCCGGGGTGCACATCTCCGGGGAGCCTGCGTAGAACATCTTGTACACGCTCGCGCTCCCGGTCTCCCTCTTGCACTCGCAGGTGCAATCCTGGTACGTGGCAAAGGCGAAGGAGGCGGCGGCGGGGGTCTCCACGAGGAAGTTGGGGTCGTTCGGGCACTGGTAGAACTCCGACGCGCACTTCGCCGCCGTGCACTGCTCCGGAGAGTCCACCTTGAAGGGGTACGGCTGCATGCCGTTCTGGCACTGCCCCACGTTGCAGCAGTGGCACGTGCAGTCGTGGTAGGTGGCCTCCACCGAACCGCCGGCGGTGCACTCGGCGCGCTCGCTGATGCACTTGGTGGGCGTGCACGCCGCCTCGGAACCGACTGCAATGTGGTATTCGGTTTTCGCGGCCGACGCCGACGCCGCGCACGCGCACGTGCAGTCCGTGTTGACGTCCTGGTCCGCATCCTGCGCGCGCGCACCCACGATCGCCCACGCGAAAAGAGCCACGCACATGGCGGCTCCGACGCGACCGCCGCGAGCGGCGCGGACGCAGCGCATCGTGCCTTTTGTTTTTCGAGGGACGGCGGGACGGTGGTCCACGATCGAGGTGGCGCGGATCGGAAGCCGCGACTCGGTCCGGACGCGCGCCTGAGGGTGGCGCGCGGGAGGGCAGGCGCTCGAGGTCAGCCGATAACGTCGCATGCGCGAACTTTTTGGGCGTGTGCCAGTTTATCGGGTCGGTTCAACGACCCAGGAAATAGACCCTCAGAATTCGGACGACTTCGTCAGCCAATCACAAACCGCGGCTCCCGAGATCGCAGCTTCGGTGGGACGCGCTTTTCCAAGCGTCGTTTTCGGGCGCGACCGCTCTCGCTCGACGACGAGAGGCGGTGCGACGACCGCACACCACGACGCGCGGGGGTGCCGCGTCCTCACGGCGAGGCGTCGCGCGAGAGACACGGGCACGACCGAGTCGCCGCGATGGGTAAGACGGCGAAGCGCCAGAATAAGAGGGCGGCCGCGATGCTCGGCGCCAAGGGCGGCACGAGCGCCAAGAAGAAATCGGCAGCGTCCGTGTCGGCGGCGGCGGTGGGGGTTGCGACGGGCATGCAGACCGACGACGCCACGGGGGTGAACATCAGACCGACCGCCACCGCGCGCGATGCCAAGAAATCCACCACCTCGGTCGGCCGAATCGTGCGCGCGGTCGAGGCTGACCTCACGCAGGAAGCCTGCGTCGCCCTCGACGCGTTGCTCGCGGAGGTGGAGCGCGGCGAGCGCCAAGACGCGTGCTCGCTGGACCTGTGCTCGAAGGTGCTCGGCATGTGCCAGCGGGCGGGGAAAGCCAAGCCCGCGCTCAGGCTCCTGACGCGCATGGAGCTCTGCGGCTTACCAGTGGGGCCAGTTCAGCTGCGGCAGGTGTTCTTCGCGTGCTGCGCGAGGGGCATGACGCGGGACGCGCTCGCGCTCATGGCCCGCCGCGACGAAAACGCGAGCGGACGAAAACGCGCGCTGGGGAAGGACGTGCTGGTCCGCGGATGCGGGATGGTGCCCGGGGGCGCCGACGCGCCGGACGCGCTGGCACTCCTGGAGGGCGCGCTGCGCGGCGCGCTCTCGAGCGCGCCGAGCTGGGACCTCGCCCCTCCGGAGTCCGTCCGGTTCCACCCGCCCGCGCTGTGGCGACCGCCCGAGGGCAAAGGCCGCCGCGAGGCGGACGCCGGGTCCCTCCGGCTCGAGCGCGCCGGGTCCGATGTCGCCGAGGCGGCGGAGGCGGCGGCGGCGGCGATGTACCCCGGCGGCGTCACCGGGGACGCCAGTTTCTGGCTGGTGAGCGACGACGACGGGCGGCGCCGCCCCGCGGATCGCCGCGCGCTGCGGCTGTGGGCGCCCGCCTCGGCGCACACCATCCCGCTGGAGCCCCCCGGTCTGGAGCCGGAAACCGACCGCGTCGACGTCCCGGGCGTGCCGGGCGCCTTCGTGTTGGTCGACTTTCTGACGAGAAACGAAACCGCCGCGCTCCGCGCGGCTGCGCACGCCGTCGGGTGGCGCCGCGACGACGTCGGCTCGCTCGAGTCGCACGACACCGCATCCATCACGCGCCGCCTCGACTACTGCGAGCTGCTTTTGTGGCCCGAGACCGCGCAGAGGCTGTGGCGCCGGATCGAGCCGCACGCGCCGGCGGGCGCGGCGGGCGTCAACGCGCGGCTGCGCCTGTTCCGGTACGGCCCCGACGCCGTGTACCGCAAGCACGTGGACGGGTCTTGGCCCGAGGCGTTTCTGACGGAAGACGGCGAGTACGTGGTGGACAAGAGCGAAGGCCGGAAGCGGTCGAAGTTGACGCTGCTCGTGTACCTCAGCGACGGGTTCGAGGGGGGGGGGACCACGTTTTACGGCGCCGCGGCGGGAAAGCCGGGGGAAGTCGTCGCCGTCGCCGTCGCGCCGCGCGAAGGCGCCGCGCTGTGCTTCCCGCACGGCGACGCCGAGGACTCGCCCGTGCACGAGGGGAGCGCGGTGTTCCCGGGCGCGCGCGGCGCCAAATACAAGTACATCGTGCGCACGGACGTGCTCTTCGAGGTGGACAGGGGGGGGTGAAGGTGTCAGTGAGAGTGCGAGCAGGTTCTCAAATCTTTTCTTAAAATCAGCATCGTAGACCGTCATAGACTATTTTCTGCACGCTCCGCGCGCGGCGTCTTCCCGCGCCTCCGGGGCGCTCACCTCCGCACGCGGCTGCCGCGCGCGGGCGTCGGCGCGTCGAAGGTGTTCGCGGCGGCTTCGCGCTCGAACGCCGCGCGCGCGGCGGTGACGAAGCCGGCGGGCGCGCCCACGGCGGCGGCCGCGGCGTGCTTGTTCGCTCGGCTTCCCGGCGGGGAGGTCCGCTTCCGCGAAGGAAAAAAGGCGACGCCGGCGGAATCCGCCGAGCCCAACGCCTCCGACTCCGACGCGCTTCCGGGCGACGAAGACGTCGAGTCGCCGCGCCGGGGTCCCACCAGCGGGGACGTCGGCGACAAAGTGTACACGGTGGAGCTCGGTTTCGAGTGGCGCGTAGGGTTCAGCACCGGGCCCATGGGGCCGGGGGACTTGGCGTCGTCCAGCTCGAACGCGTCCGCCACGCCGTCCAGCGCGCCGAGGCTCGGCGCCTCGGAAACCTCGCTCGAGAGCGACCCCGGGGTGGCGGGCGACGCCGGCGCCGGCGCGCCGGCGCGCGCGGTCGCGGCGGAGAACGAGTCCTCCGAGGAAGGCGAGGAGGCGAAGTACACCGTGGGGGTCGCGCTCGCGCGCGCGCCCCGTGACCGCGCGGACTCGAACCTGGGACTGACCGGCGGCCGCGACGCGACGGCGCCGGACGCGACGCTCCCCGGCGTCGACGTCGCCGCGCCCGCGGACATCCAGACGTCGGAGGAATCCGATTGCGGACTCGAGCGGTCGTGCGGAGCCGAGCCCCGGCTTCGCAGCGCCGCGGCGCCCGTGGACACGCCCTCGGACTCGAAATCCGAGCCCGACGAGCCCCAGTCGGAGTGTGGCGAGTCCCCGCGGCGGCGCCGCGCGAACGGCGACGCCACCAGGTTGAAGAAACGCCGGGGAGGCGAGGGTTTCTTCTTCTCGCTCTTCTCGCTTCTCGTCGAGACGTTGGTGCGGTCGGCGAGCGCGCTCGGAGGCGCCGCGTTCCGCGCCGATTCTCCGCGCGGACGAGAGCTCGTCTCGGCGCTTGCGTCCGCGCGCATGCGGTGCACGGTGTCGAGCGTCGCCCTGCGGATGGGCCCGGTCGAGGAAACCTCGCGCCACGCCCGGAACGCGCTCGCCGGGGACCCCCGCGCCGCGTTTTTTTCGTCGGCGCCGGCGAGGAAGGCGGCGTCGTCGGCGGCCCGGCCGGTCCACCCGGCGAACGCGCCCGCCAGTCGGCTCGTCGCGGCGCGCGATCGCGGGGTCACCTTCGTGCGCCAGAGCTCAGGCGCGGGCGCCGCGGCGGCCGCGGCGACCGCGTCCCAGGCCCCGTACGATCCCGATCCCGATTCCGATTCCGAGACGGGCGAAGCGCCCGCGCGCGCGTCGTCGGAGCCGACGACTCCGCGCGCAGTCTCCGCGCCCGGCCCGAAGAAGGCGCCATGCTCGTCGCGCCACGCCTCCCTGCCCATGCCTCTGCCCGCCTTGAGCTCGCCGAGCCACGCGCGCATGGACTGGCCCGTCGGGACCTTGCCGTGCATGAGCACGGAGACGGACGCCGCCTCCAGCTCCTCCACCACGCGCGTCGCCGCCCGCACGTCCACCGGGACGCGGGTCATGCCCTTGGCGGCAAGCGTCGACTTTTTTGACGAAGCGCTTTTCGACGAAGCGTTCGCCGCGACGTCCGACTGGAACGCGTAGACGGCTCCGGCGATCTCGCTCGCCACCTCGGGGAACATACGCTGGAGCGTGCGCACGCGCGTCGCCAGGCTCTCCTCGTAGTCCTCGATGCGCAGCTCGCGCGCGTCAACCTTGGGTTTCGGCGTGAGCGCCGGGTGGAATACGACGTCGGACGGACGCCCTCCGCCCCCGTCGCGGCGGCGGCCCGCGGCGTCGGTTTCTCCACGCGGCGGGAGCGGGGACAGCGGCGCCGTCCAGTCGGCGTCGCGGAGCGCGCGTTCAAGGCGCTCGGCGTCCGCCGCGACCGCCGCCGCGGCGGCCGCCGCGGTGGCTGCGAAGTCCGCCCCCAAAGATCCGTACCCCTCGAAGTTCTCGAACAGAGCGCGGCGCGTCTCGTCGTCGTCGTCGTCGTCCGAGTCAGAGCCGTCGCGACTCGCGCGCCCAAACTCGGGCAGGTCCGCCGCCAAGACCAGACCGCCGCACACGGCGACGGTGACGCCGGAAACGCCACCTTCCATGTGCCGGCCCGCCGCCGCGCCCAGCCTTTGCCGCGGCGTGGCCTCCACGCGGACGCTCGGCGCAGCGCCCGGCCCGCGCGCGTCCGGCGGCTGGGCACCCTCCAGGACCTTGAACCAGCCCAGGCCGCGCGCCGCGCCCGCGCGCACGGCGAGCAGGGGAGGCACGCGCGCGTTCCACGTCACGTCCGGGTTCTGCAGCAGGAACGTCTTCGTGGTCGTGAGCGCCGAGCGGCACGCCCCGAAAACCTCCTCCGCGCGCGCCGTCCGCGCCGCGAAGCGCAGGGCGTCGCGCGCGGACGTCAGCGACTTTCTCGTCAGAGCGCCGGCGCCGCGACCCGCGGACGTTCGCGCGGCGGCGGCGGCGGCTCTCGTCGCGGCGGCGGCGGTGCCCACCGAGCGGCGCACCGCGTTCGCGCCGCCGCGGAGACGCAGAGCGCCAGCCCCGAACGCGGCGGCCCCGAACGCGGCGGCGCTTTTTGGGCGCGCGAAAAAAAAGGGGGAGAGCTTTTGGCGCGTTTTCGTTTTCGTCTCCGTCTCCGTCTCGCTCCCTCGCGCATCGACGCGCCTCGCGCCCGCGTCGGTGCCTTCGCGGTCGGCGCCAACGACGGGCGGGTCCGGTCGCTCGAGCTCCGCGGCGTCGCCGAGGGACCCCGACCATACGAAGGTGACGCCTTCCGAGCGCGCGCGGAACGGCGACGGCGGCGTTTTCTTTCCGGCCCGCCTCGGCGAAGGCGGAGTGGGCTGTTCCTCCGCGGGACGCGTCGTGGGCTTCGCGGGCGCCGCCTCGACGGGGCGCTGAGAACCCTCGGCGGGCGCGGGCGCGACGGGCGCGACGGGCACGAGCTCTTCCCTCGGCAAGAACGAGGGAGGCGCGGGTTCGACCACCCGGGACGTCGCGGTGACCGTCGGTCGAAGCGCGTGCGCATCCCCGGGAGGCCTCGGGCGAGTGGCGCTCCGCTCGCGCTCGCGACGCGCGGCTTCCCGGGTCTCGCCGCGGCGGTCCACCTCGTAGCTCCGCGCGGTGACCTTCCCAACCAGCGGAGGGCCCGGGATGTCCCCGCGGCGGCGCAGTTCCGAGGACGCGCGCGTGGGGAACGCGTCGTCCTCGTCGTCGGCCGCTCTGGACGCGCGCTTGCGGAACCAAGTCTCGCCGCCCAAACCGGGAGGCGCGTCCCCGTCCGATGGGTCGCCCGGCCGCCGCCGTTCGCGAGGTGGCGAGGAGCTGACCGAGCGACGCTTCAGGCGCTCCGCGCGCGCGCGCGCGGCGTGAAGCTCAGCAGCCTCCAGATCCATCCATCTGCGGGAGGAGTGCGCGGATGCCTCCAGTATCTCGAAGTCGTTGTCGTCCCCCAACATGTCGTGATTCTCGGAACGGCCCGAAAATCCCGAGAGACGCGTGCGGGAGGGCACGGCCTCGCCGCGGTCGCGCTCGCGTCGAGAGAGAAGCGCACTAGTCGCCTCGGGTGTATCGCACGAGCGTGACGCGCGAGTCGCGAGGGCGTGCGCCGATCGTCGCGCGCTCGGCGTTGTGCCGCGGCGCGGCACGAGACGTGGTGACATCAAAAGTAGCCGTTACGAAACTTCCGACACCGGGCGTCCGGCGGATTTTTATGTGCCAGACGAAACGCGCGAGAGGGAAAGACGCGCGGACGCGACCTGATGACGACGAACGGACGCGTGACAGACGACGAACGCGTGTCTCTATTTCTTCGCGCGCGTTCACGTTCGCGGTTTGTGTTTGGGGTGCTCCACCCCCGCGGCGGTGTCGATGCCCAGGATGTCCAGCATCTCGCCGATGTTCACCGCGCGATCCGAAACCTCGCCCACCACCTTGATGTTCCGCTTCCACCGCTTCGTCTTGAGCGCCGCGAGCTCCTCGAACTTCGCGGGCGCCATCTTATGGCCCTCGAACAGAACCTTCTTCTCGGACACAATGTACTGCCCAGCCTTGGTCCCGCACGTCACGGGGATCATGTCGTTCGGCACGAAGCGCGGGCTCGTCTCGGCGGGCGCTACAGGCGGACCGGCCTCGACCGGGTCGGCGACTGTCGGGTTCGCCGCCGCCGCCTCGTCCCGCTTCGCCGCCGCCGAGCGCGTCGAGCGACGCGTGTTGGTCGTGTCCGCGCTGCCAACAGACCGAGCCGGCCCGGAAACCGCGGCACCCCCGCGTTTCGGTCGCGTCGCCGCCGGCTTCACTGGCTCGACGGGGACAGTTTCGGTCGCGGCTGCCGTCGCCGTCGCCGTCGCGCCCGGACGCGCCTTCGCGTCGACATCCTCCGTCGTCGCCTCCGCGTCCTTCACGCGCGCCGCGGGCGCGGGGCTGAGCCCCGCGGGCGTCGCCGCCGTCGAGGCGGGCGTGGACAGCCCGGAGGTGGCGTTCCCGTTCTTCGTGCGGCGCTTCGCCGTCGCCGCTTTGAGCAGCATCTTCAGGTTCCCCGGGCTCGTCGCGAGGTGCGTGTACTTTTTCACGCCGTCGGACGCGTCGTTCCGCCGCGGGTCGGTGTTCCGCTGCGGCTTCCGCGCCTCCGCGTTCGCGCCGGGGGGTTTCGCGCCGTTCCGCGCCGCGTCCGCCGCCTCGGCGCGTCGCGCGCGCGCCTCCGCCGCCTCCGCCTTCTTCGCGAGGTTGGCGCGCTTCACGGCGGCGTCCTCCTCGGCGATGCGGATGGCCATCGCCACCGCCTCGCCCTCGTCCTTCGGCGCGTCGTCGCGCTTCGAGGCCGAGTCGCTCGAGGACGAGTCACTCGAGGATGAGCTCGAGGCGGTCGTGGACGCGTCCGAGTCCGAGTCGGACTCCGAGTCGGAGTCGTCGTCGTCGTCGTCGTCGTCGTCGTCGTCGTC
>MDSV01035878.1_pt1 | contig 18699 bp, 14 predicted proteins | sample 810851 | NCBI WGS metagenome assembly MDSV01 (sample SAMN05326640, study PRJNA326480) | marine metagenome | isolation source: seawater | place: Atlantic Ocean: North East | collected 2012 | reverse complement strand
TTAAAAAATAAAAAAGATTTAGAAAACGAAAATAGATTAGAAAATTTAAAAGAATTATTAAGAGCAATGCAAGATTATGATAATTTACAAAGTTTTTTAGAGCATGTAGCATTAGCGACTTCAATCGATCAAGAGTGGGATGGTGCAAAAGTAAATTTAATGACAATGCATGCCGCAAAAGGTCTAGAATTTGACGTGGTTTTTTTACCGGGATGGGAAGAGGGACTTTTTCCTCATCAAAAATCTTTGGAAGAAAAAGGTGATTTTGCTTTAGAAGAAGAAAGAAGATTAGCATATGTCGGTATCACTCGAGCAAAAAAAGAAGCTTACTTGTCATTTGCTATGAAAAGAGCCTATCATGGAGATTGGATGGATGCTTTGCCATCTAGATTTATAAACGAAATTCCAGAGGAAGGTGTAGAAAAAAATGAGATTAATATTAATAAAACTATTGATGATTTTGAATTTAATCAAGATAATTCAATTGAATTTGACTCAGAGTATAGAAGCCCAGGATGGAATAGATACAAAAAAAATAAAATTCTTAAATGGAAAAAATAAATAAGCTAAAAAAATTATTTAAAAACTATAATTTAGATGGATACATTGTGCCAAAAAATGATGAGTTTTTTAGTGAATATATTCCTGATAGTAAAGATAGATTAAAATTTATAAGTAGCTTTTCTGGATCTTATGGGTTTGCACTCATCTTAAAATATAAAAGTTACCTATTTGTCGATGGTAGGTATACTTTACAAGCTAAGATACAAAGTAAAAAATTTTTTGATATTATCACTATTCCTAACAGACTGCCTTCCGACGTCTTGAAAAAGAAAAGATTAAACATAGGCTTTGACCCAAAATTACATACTCAGAAAAACTTAAAGATACTTTTCTACAAAACTAATTGTAGATTAAAATCTATCGATCAGAATCTAATTGATAAATTGAATGTTCAAAAAGTAAATAATAAACCAAAAAAATTTTACATTTTGCCTAAACAAGCAGTTGATCAAAATTATAAATTAAAAATCAAAAAGTTGATTTATATATTAAATAAAAAAAAAATTGAACTTCAATTTATATCATCTAGTGAAAATATTGCGTGGCTTTTGAATATAAGAGGTAAAGATTCAAAATTTACACCAATACCTAATGCTTATTTGACACTTGATATTAATAAAAAGATCAATTTGTTTTGTAATTTAAATAAAGTTAAAAATTCTTTTAAAAAAAAATTTAAAAATATTAAGTTTGTAGATATAGAATATACTGGTTTATTTCTCTCTAAAATTAAAAACAAAAAAATTTTAATTGATTCTTCATCCTGCTCAATTTATTTTGAAAACATATTAAAAAAAAGTAACAAAATTAATGAATTTATAGATCCAATTTATTTTTTAAAATCCATAAAATCGAGAAAAGAAATTAAAAATACTATAAAATCTCATATTTATGATGGAGTGGCTCTTACGAAGTTTTTATTTTGGCTTAAAAAAAATTATAAAAAGCAAAATGTAAATGAAATTAGTGCCCAGAAAAAATTATTCAAATATAGAAAGAAAAATAAGAATTTTAAATTTTCGAGTTTTCCAACTATATCTGGATCTGGTCCAAATGGGGCGATTATTCACTACAAAGCCTCAAAAAAAAGTAATAGAAAATTAAGAAAAGGAGATATTTACCTGGTGGACTCTGGGGGACAATATAATTTTGGTACTACAGATGTTACTCGCACAATCTCACTAAATAATAATAGCAAAAGAATTAGAGATATTTTTACTAGAGTATTGAAAGGACATATAGCAGTAGCAGATTATAAAATTAAAAATAATACTTGTGGTGCTCAGATTGATATTGCTGCTAGAAAACCTTTAAAAGAAATTAATTTAGATTATTCTCATGGAACAGGCCATGGAGTTGGATATTTTCTCAATGTTCATGAAGGACCTCAAGGAATTTCAAAAAATAATAAAATAAATTTTAAAGAGGGAATGATAGTTTCTAATGAACCAGGATATTACGAAAATGGTAAATTTGGAATAAGAATTGAAAATCTTATTTATGTAAAAAAAAATAAAATAGGTTATTCATTTAATAATTTGACTATGGCTCCAATTGATAGAACTTTAATAAATAAAGAAGTATTGAAAAAAAATGAAATTAAATGGTTAAATAATTACCATAAAGACGTATTAAAAAACCTTAAACAATTTATGACCAAATCTGAATTGTTAGATTTGCAACAAGCTTGCTCAGAGATTTAAAATCTTATACCACTCACTTTCTTTAACAATTTTAATATTTAATTTTTTTGCGTGATCGATCTTTTTTTGTGTTGGTTTAGAATCTCCAACTACCAACATATTAAGTTTTTTTGAAATAGTTCCTAAAACTTTTCCTCCATTATTTTCAACTAATGACTTTGCTTCTGATCTACTAATTTTTTCAAATCCCCCGGTAAACATAATACTCTTATTGGAAAATTTTCCTTTTTTGTTTCTAGTCTTAAAAGTATTGATCTTTAACTTATCTATTAGCCGTTCTATAATCTTTATATTTTTGCTACTTGAAAAAAAATTGTCAATAGAGTCTGTTTGAATTTTGCCAATTCCATCTAAATCAATAAGATGACTTAAAATTTTTTTTCTATCATTTTCTTTTAGTAGCTGAGTAAATTTACCAATAGATTGAAAAAAACCTGCCAAAATTTTTGCATTCTCCTGACCTATATGCCTTATACCTATAGAAAAAATAAATCTATCAAGCTCTATAATCTTTGATTTCTCAATAGCCTTTTTAAGATTATCTATAGATAATTTTCCCCAACCCTCAAGATTTTTAATTTTATCATAATTAATCGTAAAAATATCAGATGGTTCTCTAATTAATTTCAGATCCCAAAATTGGTCTATTACTTTTTTTCCAAGACCATCAATATTAAATGCATCTTTCGATACTATATGTTTTAATTTTTCTCTAGCTGTGTAATCACAATCATAACCTTTTAAACATCTTCTTACGGCGTCCACTTTATTTGTAGATTTATTTATCTCTTTATGTGTAGCTCCCCCGCATAAACACTGATCAGGGAAAATGTATTTCTTACTATTCTGATTCCTTTTTGAAAAGTCTACTGAAACTACTTGGGGAATTACATCACCAGCTCTTTGAATTCGAACTGTATCTCCTACTCTAATCTCTTTTCTATTTATTTCATCTTCATTATGTAAAGTAGCATTTGAAACGACAACCCCACCTACTGTCACTGGTTCTACTTTTGCGACAGGCGTAATTGCTCCAGTCCTACCAACCTGAATAACTATATCTTTAATTTTTGTAACTGCTTTTTCTGCAGAGAATTTATATGCTTTAGCCCATCGCGGGGAATTAGAGGTGTTTCCTAATCTTAACTGTAATTTTAGATCATTAACTTTATAAACTAATCCATCTATATCATAATCTAAAGAAGATCTAATTGAGTCTATATACTGGTGTTGGGACTCGATCTCATCCAAATTATTTACAATTTTACTTAGTGGATTTACTGAAAATCCCCAATTCTTGATCTTTGTTAAAAATTCCTTTTGAGTGTTAAATGCCATCGGTTCTATCATTCCAAATCCATATGCAAAATATTTTAAAGGTATTTTAGATGTTATTTTAGGATCTTTTTGCCTTAGAGATCCTCCTGCTGCATTTCTTGGATTAGCAAAACTTCCCTTAATATTATTGAAATCTTTTTTTCCAATATATATCTCGCATCGAATTTCAATTAAAGAAGGTGCACTATTATCTTTTATTTTTTTTGGAATTGTACTAATAGTTTTTAGATTTTCTAAAATATCTTCACCAGTAGTACCGTCTCCTCTGGATAGGCCTTTAGTTAAAACTCTATTTTCATATATTAAAGTAGCTGAAATTCCGTCTATTTTAGGCTCAGCCGAAAACTCAATGTTTTTTTTTTTATTATTTAAAAAATTATTAATTTTACTTATAAAATCATTCATGTCTTTTTTATCGAAAGCATTTGATAAAGAAAGCATTGGCTTTAAATGTTTTACTTTTTTAAATTTGTTAGATGGTGGAGAGCCTATTATTTTTTTACTTAGATTTAATTTTTTAAGATAATTATTTTTTTTTTCTAAATTAAAAATTTCTCTTTTCAAACTATCATATTCTGAATCTGATATCACAGGGTTATCATTATTAAAATATGACTTATTATGTTTTTTTAAGAGATTTATTTTTTTTCTATATATGTCTATAATTTTTGATTTTTGATTCATTTTTTAATTAAGTTATTTAATTTTATTAAGAATCTTTTTAAGAAAACTACTACCTTTTTTATCTTTTACTCTCTCTTTAATTTCATAATTTTTATTGAAAACTTTGTAAGATTGTTCAAACCATTCACTTGAATTGTAATTATAACCTAAAATTTTTGCATATCTTTTTGCCTCTTTTTCTAAACCAAGATAGTAATTTATTTCAACTAATCTATGAAGAGCTTCTTCAACAAAAACTGTTTTTTCATAATCTTCCACTATCTTTATTAATCTATTCATAGCCGGGACCCATTTCTGTATAGAAACATAATACTTAGCAACATATAGCTCTTTTGCGGCAAGCTGATTTTGAATTAAATCTTTCTTAAACTTTAAATCCATAGCATAATCTGAATTAGGAAATTCTTTTAAAAAAAAATCAATTTTCTTATTTGCATCTAATAATGGTTTGAGATCCTTTTTTTCATCAGACATTTGCTCGTAATGTATTATTGCTATTAAATAATGTGCGTACATAACATTTTTATCGGCTGGATATTTTTTTAAATATCTTTCTAAATTTTCTAAAGCCTGATTATAAAAATTTATTCCATAAAGTGAATAACTAGACATTACAGCTGATTTAGCTGCTAATTCTACAATTTTAAAATTTAGTTCTGCCTCTGAGAATTTTTTTTCTGCATAAAAATAATCCCCTTTATCAAAAGCATTTAATCCTTCTTCGTATAACTTATATGGATCAACTTTACTTTTGTTGATTTCATATTCTATATCTTTATCTTTGGAGCAAGAAAGTAAAGAAAAAGATAATATGAAGACTAAAATCAGTTTTTGATACATTTTTTATACATATCAAATAAATTATACTAGGTAAAATTTTGTTTTATTAAATATTGGCTGAAAGTGTTTTTTTTGATGATTCTTCAACTGGATTATTTTTTTTTCCTATATTTCCATTTTCTATTGACCAATTGGATTTGTCAGAAAAAAATTTGATAAGCAATTTATTTGTTAAAGCATGTCCGCCTTGAGAAGTTTTTACATGTCCTAGCATTCTATATCCTGATAACATGAGATCTCCTAGGCAGTCTAGAATTTTATGGTAAACAAATTCATGTCTATTTCTCAAGCCATCATCATTTAATATTTCTTTGCCTTTTACAACAATAGCGTTTTCTAAAGATCCTCCTTTAGCTAATCCCTGACTTTTTATAAAATCGATATCTTCATATAAACAAAAAGTTCTAGAATTATAAATGTTTGTTAGATCTCCATCACTTAGCCTAAACTCTTTTCTTCTAGTTCTTATCAAAGGATTGCTATAAACAATTTCAAAATCAACTATTAAATCATTATCTAATGGTTCAATTGACATATATTTTTCTCCTTCTTGAACTTCTACTTTCTTCAATGTTTTTATAAATTTTCTTGATTCACTTTGTTCTTTTATTCCTGCAGATCTTATAGCTTCAACGAATTCACTTGCAGATCCATCTAAGATAGGAACCTCTGGTGCATCAATTTCAACTAATGCATTATCAATTCCTTCACCAAAAAAAGCAGCCATTAGATGTTCAACGGTTGATACAGTTGTACCATTTTTATTTTTAATCTTTGTGCATAGTATTGGTTCTTCAACGTTCTGATAATTTGCTTCTATTAAATTTTCTTTATCCAAATCAATTCTGCAAAATTTTATTCCAAAATTTTCACTTGCAGTTTTTACAGTTAAATTAGCTTTGATGCCATTATGTAAGCCAACACCTGATAAATTAATTGTGTTTTTAATAGTTTTCTGGTTGTTTTTAGACATTCCGGTTTTTATACAGAATAGAATAGCTCAAATTAAAACAACAAATGTTTCCAAAAAAAACAATAAGTTATCCAAATAAAGACTTGAAAATCCTTGTAATTAAAGAATTTTTTGTCTGGGTTATTGGTATTGCCTCCTTTTTCCAACCATAAATTGACAATTGTGCAGCAGTTTGAGTTATTTTATCTATATTTAAATTTTCAATTACATGAGTCTTATAATTGGGGAAAAAATATACAAAATTTTCTTTGAAGTTATGAATAATATTTTCGTCTTCAATTGTTAAATAAACTATTATGTCATTTTTTTTTAAATATGCTAAATTAATATTTTTATTTAGGATAATATTATTAATTTCTTCAATTCTAGCTTTTACTATATCAAAAATTAATCTTTTTCTTATTTTTCTAAAATTTCCATCAATAAAATATTTTTCATCTAATATTTCATTGTCAGAAAATTTTTGATTTTTATAAAGTTTATCCGATAAGAATTTTTCTATAATCTTATTATCTATAGAACAGACTTTCTTAATGTCTCTCAAGATTATATTTGTACCAAATTTAAAACTTTCTACGTATCTAAATGAAGCTTTATCAAAAAAACTTAAATTAGAACTTTCTTTATTGATTTTTACTTTAAAAAAAGTTTCATCATTCTTATCTTTATCAACTAGTTCAGCTCCTTCAATAAAATTCTTAATCAGTATTTTTCTTACATTTAAACTATTTTTATTAAACACTTGTTTAATATTTTTTAAATCATTATTTTTAATCAAAAAAAAAGTAAGTTCATGACTATAAAAATCTCCAAACAAACCTATAGGTAGATTTTCAACCCTCTTACCATCTAGAACACTTTTAGAATTAAAGATATGTAGAATAGTTTGTTCTTTTTCATTTTCTGTAACAGCTAATTTAAGTGAGTTTAAAATGTAAGAAATGTTTTCTTTTAAAACTTGAGATCCATTAAGTTTTTTAAATCCTGAAATATTTATACTCGAATAAAAAGAATGATCTAAAATAATAGTTACATCTTGAAAAATATGGTTAAGTTTTTCTTCTATTATTTTAATATTCGTTTTTATTGTATTATTTATAAGTTCAATATTTGTAAACTTATTCTCATCAATTCCCTCTTTTTTGGAAATAATTTTTTCTATAGTCTTAAAGTTATTATTGTCGTCATATAAACCAGCTATAAAAATAAAATTAGTATGATTAATTTCAATAAAAAGGGTTGGGGTATTTTCTCGCATAAATTAATTAAGAATTAATTGATCTTTGATTCTATAGTCAAATATTTTATAATTTTTAAAAATGTTATTATCCTTAGAAAGCATGAAGTTTTTTAGGTAAAAATTGTAATTTTTGATCGGTAATTTAATCACTTTGTCGTCATGCAAAACTAAATCCCATCTGCCAGATTCAAAAAAATAAAAGGATTTTATCATTTTTAGTGGAAAGTTTATATTTTTAAGATCTTGGTAAAAAGAATAAAAGCTTTCGCCCTTGCCGAAAACAGTAGGTAAATCATTATATATATCTACAATTTTAAAATCGATTAAATCTCCTTTGTTGGAAATGAAAAATTTTTTTTTTTTATTTTGTAAAATTGCTATAGGTCTTTTCTCTACAATTGTTAATTTTAATGTATTTGGGTAGATCTTTTTAATACTAAAACTGTCAATGAAAGTCTCACTTTCTAACTTTTCCTCTATATCTTTGATGTTCAAAAAAAATAAATTTTCTTTATACAGAAAATTCAATTTATTTTTAATTTCATCTGCTTCAATAACTGAATTATCTTCAATCTTAATTTTTTGGATATATAATTTTGAATTTAAATTAAAATCAGATTTTGGAGTAAAGGTTGTTAAGAAAAAAAATAGTATAAGCAGTCCAATCAGAGATTTTTTCATCGATTTAAGCCAGCATTAAATAATATTTTTTTAACTAAGTTTTCAAAAGAGATGCCTTTGTAGTTTGCTATCTCAGGAACCAAAGATAAACTAGTCATACCAGGTTGAGTGTTAATCTCTAAAAGATAAAATTTGTTATTAAAAAATTTGAAATCTGATCTAGTTATTCCTTTACAGCCTAATGCGTTATGAGCCTTTTTGGCAATCTGAAGAACCTTTTTATATTTATCTTTTTTTAAATTAGCTGGCATAATATGTTTAGTATTAGCTGCTTTGGAATATTTTGCTTTATAGTCATAAAATTTTCTTTTAGGTTTAAGCTCAATTGCACCAAGAGGTACACCGTTAATAACTGCTACTTGAATTTCTTGCCCTCCAATAAAAGGCTCAAATATCAATTCTGCATATTTTTTAAATAAAAATTTTGAAGAATTATTTAGATGATGAATATTTTCACAAATTATTACTCCTAAACTAGATCCTTCGCTAATAGGTTTAACTACTATTGGAAAATTAATATTATTTTTTTTTATAGCTTTCTTTAATTCATTTATATTAAATTTTTTTTTTGAAAACACAAAATATTCTGGGGAGAAAATACTATTTTTTCTAAAAATTTCTTTTGAAATTACTTTATTCATAGCATTATAAGAACTAATTACACCTGAATGAGTATAAGGAATTCTTAAGTATTCGAAATAACTTTGAACAACTCCATCTTCACCATCTCTACCATGTAATGCATTAAAGATAACATCAGTATTTTTTTTATTAATTAAACTTAAAGATTTTTTTTTAGGATCAAAAGTTGATACTTTGTGACCTATTTTTTTTAAGGCTTTTACGCAGGCTCTACCACTATCAAGACTTACCTCTCTCTCTCCAGATGTGCCACCTAGCACCACTAAAACTTTTTTATTTTTCATCACCTATAATTTTAATTTCTAAATCAAGCATAATTCCTGTTTTAGATTTCACTTCTTCTCTAACTTTATAAATCAATTTTTCTATATCTGACGCTTTGGCCTTACCGTTGTTTAAGAAAAAGTTACAATGTTTTTCAGAAATCTTTGCATCTCCTATATGAAATTTATCACACCCAGACTCCTTGATTAACAACCACGCTTTTTTTTCATTATTATTTTTAAATGTACTGCCACCAGTTTTTATTTGACTTGGTTGAGATTTTTTTTTCTTCAAAATTAGTTCTTCTTGTTTTTTTAAAATCAATTGTTTTGAAGAAATAGAGCCTTTAAGGATCGCCGATAATATGATGTAATTTTTTGGAAGGTTTGTGCCTCTATAATAAAAAGTAATTTCTTCATTTTTTATTTCTTTTTCATTTCCTCCATCATCTAATACTTTTACAGATACTAGAATTTTAGAAATATCATATCCATAACATCCGCTATTCATAGTAATTGCTCCACCTATTGAGCCTGGAATGCAGGACAGAAATTCCATATTGCTGATGTCATTATTCTTGGCAAAATCTGAGACTTTTTTATCTAATATAGCTGCTCCTACTTCAATAGTATCTTTCGTTAATAGCTTGATATCTGAAAATTTGGAGCCCAATTTAACCACAACACCTTTTACACCAGAGTCCCTGATTAAGGTATTTGAGCCTGCACCTAAAATATACATTTTTAAATTATTTTTTCTAATTTCTTTTAAAAACTCAATCAGTTGATCTTTGTTTTCAGGACGAAAAAAAATATCTGCTGGACCGCCTAAATTGAACCAACTGTATTTTGACAAATTTTCTTTAATTATTAAATTCCTACCAAATTGTTTTTGTAAATTTTCTTTGTTAAAATTCATAAACTAAACTTAAGCTCTCTCATCCATTGAGAAATAGAACCAGCCCCCATACCAATTATAATTTCATCACTTATCAAGTTCTTTTTAAAATAGTTTGTTAATTCTTTTTGATTATTCACTAAAACTACCTGCGTTTTAGAGTTTTTAGATATTAATTTTGCAAAACTATATAAATTAAAATTTAAATTTTTCTTTTCCCCAGCTGCATATAGTGGACAAATTAAAACTAAATCTGATTGTATAAATGATTTAGAGAAAGCTTTGGTTAATGACATTATTCTAGAATATCTATGAGGCTCAAAAACTGTAATAATTTTTCTTTTATTATAAGCTTTATTAATTCCATCTAAGATTGAGGAAATCTCTGTTGGGTGATGCGCATAATCATCAAAAAATTCATTTTTATTTTTTATGAATATTTTTGTCATTCTTCTTTGAACACCTGTAAAACTCTTTAGCGCTTTTTTAATTATATCAGTTTTCACTCCAAGATTAATACAAACAGCAACGGCTGCGGCCGCATTAAGAACATTGTGTCTACCTATTAATCGTAAATTTATATTTTTAATTATTTTTCTTCGATTATTCAAATTTTTATAATGTAAATCAAAAAATGAATGATCAGCGCTATATCTTGGATTGCTTATTCTATAATCAGACTTTTTTTTAAACCCATACGTTAATATATTTTTATTTTTTATCTTGGTTAAAATTTTATTTATGTTTTTATTATCTATACAGATTAAAGACTTTCCTATCGGAGGAGTTTTGTTGATAAACTCTATAAATGCTTTTTCTAAATTTTTATAACTTTTATAATAATCAATATGCTCGAAATCTATATTGGTTACTATAGAATAATTAATGGGTAATTTTAAAAAACTTCCATCTGACTCGTCCGCTTCTAGAATAGCCCACTCCCCTTTTCCTACCTTAGCATTACTTTTAAATGAGTTAATAACTCCACCATTAATAACTGTTGGATCTAATTTTTGATCAGATAAAATTTTTGCTACTAGAGAAGTTGTTGTAGTCTTACCGTGTGAACCTGTAACGATTATATTTTTTTTTAATGAAACGACGTTGGCGAGCACTTCTGCTCTTGAATAAATTGGAATTTTTTTTTTCTTAGCATGTTTTATCTCTACATTATTATTTTTTATTGCAGATGATTTGACAATAATTGTTGCCTTTTTGATATTTTTTTTAGAGTGTCCTATAAAAACTTTTATTCCTGCTTTAGAACAATTTAAAGTGCTCTTATTTTTATTAAGGTCACTTCCTTGAATATTAAAACCCATTGTTTTCATTACCTGAGCTAAGCCACTCATGCCAATTCCTCCAATTCCCAAAAAATGAATTATTTCTTTTTGACCTATTCTAATATTCTTCATTTTTTATCATTATATTTATTTGTTTATCGATATTTTTATATACTGATTTGTCAGAATATTCTCTTTGTTTACTAGCCATTAGACTTAATAAAGATGAGTCTTCACTAATCTTTTTAATTAGTTGAAATAATTTTAAGTTTAAATCTTTTTCTTCAATTAAATAACTATAACCCTTTTTTTCATAATAAGACGCATTTTTCAATTGATGATTATCAGCTGAAGATGGTAAAGGGACAGCTATAAAAGGAATTTTCACATTAACCAACTCAGCTAACATTGAAGATCCTGATCGAGTAATTGCTAAATTAATTTTTGAGAAATAATTTAAAATATTATCTGTGAAATTAAAAATTTCAAATTCAATATTTAAATTCTGATAGAAAGAAGTTAAAAATTTATTTTGGTCTGGAAGACATTGCTGGTAAATTTTTAAAGATATTTTAGACTCATGACACTCTTTAAAAATTTTAGTTAATTTTTCTGCAAAAATCCTCGCAGCTTGACTGCCTCCTAAAATTAATATTTTCAATTTTTCTTCTTTTTGAATAAAGTTGGATTTAACTTGAAAATTTAGTATTTCTTTTCGAATTATATTACCAACCTCAAAAACTTTTTTAGAAAATTTTGATGGGATACCTTCAAGTTCCTTATTTGATACAAAAATTTTTTCCGCAAAAGGCAGTAAGTATTTATTAGCTTTTCCAATATATAAATTATTCTCGTAGATAATAATTGGAATTCTGAGTATTTTGGCGGCTATACAAACTGGAAAAGAGGAATACCCTCCCATGCCAAAAACCAAATTTGGTCTGTTAATCAATAAAAAAATAAAAGATTTAATCGTAGAATAAAAAATAATTAATACTGAAACCAATAATTGAAATATATTCTTTTTAAAAATAGTCGAGGAGTTAATTTCAACAATTTTTAGATCAGTATAGCCCTTTAAATATCTTAAACCGCGTTTATCAGAAATTATTTGAACATCTATTTTTTGATTAATAAAGTGTTTTGCCAAACTATAAGCAGGAAAAACATGTCCACCTGTTCCACCTGTAGCAATAATTATTTTTTTTAGTCTTCTAGTCATAAATTTCCAATTTAATTTTTGTATAATTCAAAATTATTCCCGCCAAAACAGCGCTTCCAATAAGAGATGAGCCTCCATAACTTAAAAAAGGTAGGGTCATTCCTGTAGTAGGTAATAGGCTGGTGTTTACTCCAATATGAATAAATGTCTGAAAAATAAGAAGAGAAGCAAGTCCACAAAGAGAAAGTTTTAAAAACTCATCATTTTTTAAAATGCAATTTTTTATAATTCTAAAAGCGATATATAAAAAAATAATTATAATTAGGATAGAAATAATTGAACCATATTCTTCAGATATTATGGCTATAATATAGTCAGTATGAGCTTCTGGCACACTGTCTTTTAAAATTCCTTCTCCCATTCCTTGACCTTTAAGTCCTCCTTGCTTGATGGCATTCAAAGCGGTTGAGGATTGGAAAGTATCTCCTTTACTAGGATCTAAAAATGTGACTAAACGATTAATTATGTAACCAAACTTCTCGGGCATTAAAAATAAAAAACTACCTATTAAGAAAATAAAAATAACAAAAAAACTTAAAATATATAAAAAGCTAACACCTGAAACAAATACAGTAGCTATCCAACTTCCAGTAAGCAAAATTGATTGTCCTAAATCTGGTTGATCAATTAAAAGGATTATTACTGAAGCCAGTAAAAGGAAACTAAACAAATATCTAATTTGAGAATTTTTTAGCCTGTCTAAAGTTAAAATTTTAACTGTAACTAAAATAAAAAAGGGTTTTAAAAGTTCTATAGGTTGAAGCCTAAATAAATATAAATCTAACCATCTTTTTGCACCTTTTACTTCTACACCTATAATTGGAACTAAAATCAACAATAGAAAAGAAATTATAAAAAGTGGAATAACTATTTTTTTTAGTAAAGATGTCTCCATAGCAGAAATTATAAACATTATAAAAAGAGCTAACACAGAAAAAATTAAATGTTTTGAAAAAAAAAAGTAATAAGCCTTGTTTAATCTCTCGCCTGCTAGCGATGAAGTGGACGAAAATGAAAAAAAAATTCCTAAAAAAAATAATAATAAAAAACCAAAAAAAATATTTTTATCAATATTTCTCCAATAATTATTGAATTCAAATTTAAATAAATCTTTTAGCATATAGTTTGCTTAATTTCTTAAACTTATTTCCTCTATTCTCAAAGTTTTTAAATTGATCAAAGGATGCCGCTCCTGGACTTAGTAAAATTACTTTATTTTTTTCATTTAATAATCTTATATCTTTTAAAGCACTTATTATTGCATTTCTTAAATTTTTTTTGATAGTGAATTTTACTTTATTCTTTAATTGACTTTTAAAAAAAGAGATGTTTTTTCCAATTATATAAGATTTTATAATATTATTTTTGACACTTTTTAAATTAATTTTATCTTTCTTTTTTGGCAATCCACCGACTATCCAATAAATATTTTTACTACTAGATAAAGCAAACTTTGAAGACTGAAGACTCGTTGCTTTTGAGTCATTGATAAAAGTAACTCCCTTTTTTTTTAAAAAAATTTCATATCTATGAGATAGGCCCTTGAAAGATTCCATTGATTCTATAAATGAATGATCGCTGATTTTTAGTTTTTTTGCTAGAGTATAGACAAAATTCATATTTTCATTGTTAGCACTTGATCTTAAATACGTATTATTTATTTTAAATCTTATTTTTTTATAGTCTTTATATCTTATTGAAACTAGTTTACTTAAATAACCTCTTTTTTTAAAAATATTTTTTAAATTTTCATTAAGAATAGCAAAATCACTTTTTTTTTGTAAACTAAATATTTTTAATTTTGATTGCAAATATTTTTGCATTGATCCATGCCAATCCAAGTGATCGTTAGTTATATTTAATAATATTGAATAATTAGGATGTATAAATTTTGAATGAGAGAGTTGGAACGAGGAAGCCTCAATAATTAAAAATGTATTTTTTTTAATTTTTAAGTTTAAAATAGGTTTGCCAATATTGCCACCTAACAAAACTCTAAAGTTATTTTTTTTAAGTAAATGATAGATTATTTTACAAGTAGTAGATTTTCCATTAGATCCAGTAACAACAATTGAATTAAATTTTTCATTACTTAGATAAAATAAATCTATATCTGTTATTATTTTTTTATTGTATTTTTTTAATTTTTTTTTATGTTTCGTATTTTTCAAACTTATACCAGGACTTAAAACGATATAATCTACCTTTTTTAAGATATTATCAAAATTTTTAATTTTTTTAGAACTGAATTTTTTTCTTAACTTGACATTATCATCCCAGACATAAAAATCTTTAACTCCTTTTTTTTTAAAATATTGAATTACTGACTGTCCAGTTGAACCTGTGCCATAAATTAAAAATGAAAATTCTTTTAAATTTAATTTATAAGACATTCACTAACGTAATTTTAATGTCGCCAGTCCAACTAAAGCTAATATTATTGCAATAATCCAAAATCGAATTACGATAGTTGACTCGGCCCAACCCTTTTGTTCAAAATGATGGTGGATTGGGGCCATCTTAAAAATTCTTTTGCCTGTAAGTTTGAATGAAATAACTTGAATAATCACTGATACTGTCTCAAGTACAAATAGCCCACCCACTATCGCAAGGACAATTTCATGTTTAGCGATTATAGCTACAGCAGCTAATGAGCCACCTAAAGATAGAGAACCAGTATCTCCCATAAATATCTTGGCTGGGGGTGCATTATACCACAGAAATCCCAAACAAGATCCAACGATTGAACCACAAAATATTGAAAGTTCACCTACGTCTGGAATATATTGTAATTGAAGGTATTCAGAAAAAATTGTGTTTCCAACTACGTAGGAAATTAATGTGAATGAAAGAGCAACCAACATTACTGGCACAGTGGCTAATCCATCTAACCCATCTGTTAAATTTACTGCATTAGATGAGCCAATTATTACAAACAATCCAAAAGGAATAAAAAAAAGACCCATATGCCAAATTAGATTTTTAAAGAAAGGAAAGTATAAATTATACAAATACTCGTGTTCAGAAAATTTTATCAAAATAAATAAAGTTACTGCTCCAATAATTAATTGACCCAGAAATTTTAATTTTGAATTTAACCCTCTTGAATTTTTGTATTTTATTTTCAATAAATCATCCATAAATCCTAATAAGCCTAGACTTAGAGAAACAAAAACTAGTGTCCAAATATAAATATTATTTAAATCAGCCCACAAAAGAGTGCTGGTAAGCATCCCAATTATGATAATGACTCCGCCCATTGTTGGTGTTCCAGATTTTTTAATAATGTGATCTATTGGCCCATCTTGTCTTATAGGTCCAGATATCATATTTTCAGAAAAAATTTTTATAAGTGGACCTCCAATTATAAAAACTATAACTAAAGAAGTAACAACTGAAAGTCCTGTTCTAAAAGTAAGATATTTAAATACGTTAAGAAAAGAATAGTGCTCTATAAAAGATGTGAGTAAATTAAATAACATCTAAATTCCTTTTATCATTGCGTTGCTAATAGTATTTAATCCAGTTGCGTTAGATCCTTTTATCATCAAATAATCGTTATTAGTGATTATATTTTTTAAAATAAGATCAACATCATGATTCGATTGAAAAATATTCCCTCGCTTATCTTTTTTTAAATTTTTATAGGTAAAAAGTGTCTTTTCCCCCTTCACAAAAACTTTATCAATATCCGAGCTGTTAATAAGTTGGGATAATTTCTTATGATAAATTTTTGATTTTTTTCCAAGTTCAAGCATATCTCCTAATAATAAATATTTTTTAAAATTATCTTTCTTTATTTCTGAAAAGTTATTTAACGCATTTTTGACAGAGAGTGGATTTGCATTATAGCTTTCATCTATTAACCTAAAAAACTTTTTATATCTCTTAATTTTATGTATTCTACCTCTACCTTCAGATGGTTTAAAATTTTTAAATGCTTGAGTAGATTTTTGAAAATTGAGATCTAATTCTTGTAAAACGGCTATAGAAGCTAGAACATTATAAACATTGATGTCTTTTATTTTCAATTTTAAAATTTTGTCTTTAGTGCTTATTGTGATTTTTTTAACCGAATTATTTTTTTTTGTCTTAATTAAGCGAACATCTGAATTTTTTGATTTTCCGAAAGTAACAACTTTTATTTTTTTTGATTTTGCTTTGGTGTTTAAAAAATTAAAAAATCTATCATCACGATTTAAAATAATCGTACCATTATTTTGAATATTATTTATAATTTCACTTTTTGCTTTAGCTATACCTTTTATATTTTTAAAATTTTCTATATGTGCTTCAGCTATATTTGTAATTATAGCTAAGTCAGGTTTTATGATTTTAGATAATCGATTTATTTCGCCTGCTTTACTCATTCCTACTTCAAATACACCATATTTATGATTTGGTTTTAGATTGGATAAACTTATTGGAACACCGTAATGATTATTGAAAGATCTTGGTGAGGCGTAGGTTTTGTTATATTTTTGAAGTAAAACATTAAGGATATTTTTTAATGAGGTTTTTCCTGTACTTCCAGTTATTGCTAAAATCTTTGCGTTACAATTTTCTCTTTTAAGTTTAGCAAATTTATTAAGAAAACTAATAGGACTAGAAACCTTAAATACTTTATTTTTATATTTTTTATTACTTTTTGATGAAACTATATAGCGAGCACCTTTTTTAAAAGCTTTAGAAATAAATTGATTTCCATCATTATTTTTACCTTTAATGGCTATAAATAAATTATCTTTTTTTACATCTCTTGAATCTATTGAAAGTCCATTAAATGAATAAATCTTTTTATTTCTAATAATCTTGTTAAATATTTTTGAATTAGATAAATAATTTTGTTTTTTTTCAGTTATTGTTTTTTTATTCATCTTCAATTTTTTTATTATCTTTTTATCAGAAATTTTAATAATTTTATTTCCATAGTCTTGATAATTTTCGTGACCCTTACCAGCAATTAAAATTGTTTCATTTGGTTCTGCTTGAGATATTGCCTTTTTAATAGCTTTTGATCTATTTCCTATATTAAAATAGTTGCTACCTTTAAGGTGATTAATAATTTCTTTTCTAATTTTTTTTGGGTTTTCATTTCTAGGATTATCGTCAGTAATATAAATCTTTTCACAAAATGATTTTGCAATTTTTGCCATTAAAGATCTTTTCTTAAAATCTCTTTCTCCCCCACATCCAAATACTAATGAAATATTATTGTTAAAAGTATTTCTAATTGATTTTATAACTTCTTGTAATGCGTCTGGTGTATGAGCATAATCAACGAACACTCTTATATTGTTTGGATACTTCTTAATTAAATTTAACCTACCATCAACATTTTTAATCTTTTTTAATGAACTATTAATTTTTGTATAATTTAAATTGCATAACCTTGCTGCTAAAATTGCCATAGACAAATTCTTTCTTTGAAATGATCCATACAGGGATAAAGAGAGATTTTTAATACTTTTAAATGTTTTATTGACATCCAATAATCTTAGTTCTCTATTTTTAGAAATCTTTTCTATAATTGAATATTCTTTGATAAATTTATCAGCTATTACATAACTTTTTTTTGGTAATAATTTGGAAAATAAGATTAATTTTGCTTTTAAATAAGCTTTCATTGATTTGTGGTAGTCTAAGTGATCTTGGCTAAAGTTAGTAAAAATTCCTGCTTTAAGATTTAGATTGTCTAATCTATTTTGATTTAAGCCGTGGCTAGAAGCTTCTATAATAACGTTGTCAATTTTATTTTTTTTTAATTTATGAAGATTTTTGTGAAGTGTTATAACGTCTGGAGAAGTATGATTGGTCTTAATGAATTTCTTCCTGTATCTTATGCCTAGCGTTCCGATGGATGCAACTGGAATATTATTTGCATGTAATATTTGATAAAAAAAATCAGCTACAGATGTTTTTCCGTTTGTGCCCGTGACTGCAATAATATTCTTTGGTTTTAAATTGTAAAATTTAGAAGAGATTTCACTTAAATAATTCCTTACTTTCTTTGCTTTAATTACATTAATTTTTGTGCTTTTAAATTTACAACTCTTTGAGCAAACAATAGTGATTGCTCCATTTTTAATAGCTTTATCAATAAAATTTTCACCATTGAATTTGGATCCCTTTATTGCAAAAAAAATAAATCCTTTTTTCACATCTTTGCTATTCAAAGCTAAACCATTGACGTTCAGGTTTTTTGTATTTTTGGGTAAATTTTTAATTAAGTTTTTCAGCAACATGTTTGTTGTAAAACTCTTTGTTATTTATGGCTAAAATAGGTCCAATTTTTTTTATAATTTTGCCCGCTACGTATACAGTGTTCCAACCTGCCTCATTTCTTGTTCCTCTAATTTTCATACCCC
>MDSV01158222.1_pt1 | contig 18702 bp, 17 predicted proteins | sample 810851 | NCBI WGS metagenome assembly MDSV01 (sample SAMN05326640, study PRJNA326480) | marine metagenome | isolation source: seawater | place: Atlantic Ocean: North East | collected 2012 | reverse complement strand
AGTACCATTGGCGCTGAAAGGCTTGACTTCCGAGTTCGGAATGGGATCGGGTATTACACTTTCGCAATAATCACCAGGCAATGTTTGTTACTTTATAAAAACAACAATGTAAAGATTAATTTATAATGAACATTTATTTTTTTAGAAAAAGTACTTAAAAACTCGAAAACTTAACTAAATTGATTTACTATTTTTTCGAAAATAATGTGAAATAATTACAAAAACTGCTCCAAAAGTTAAACCGAATATAATTGAAACCATAATATAAAATCTAGAATTATTTAAAGACTTTGTACTTGCAAGCGAAAAATCATATTTTATCCAATCATTTACATTATCATTTTCTATTATACTTACACTCTGTCTAAGTAATTCAGCTGATAAATCACTTTCTGCCTCAATTAATTTATGCATTATTTTAGAATACTGATCTGTTTTTAAAATTCTTTGTTTATCATTACGATTAAGAATTAACTCAATTTCTTTATCTATTGCCTTATAACCAAGCAAGAAATATGGCACTTCTAAAAAAGGTACTTCTATAAGATCTATAAGTGATTTATTTTTAGTAGTATCTGAACCTAGAGTAGATTCTTGAAATAGACTCTGTTTAGATTGAGCTAACGACAAACCTTCTATACTATATTCTAAGTTGATTTCTTTTGCTATTTTGGATTGTTCTTTTAAATATTCAATTCGAACTAAATCTTTTTTTTTCTGTGCTTTTTCCAGTAGTCTAAATTTAAGGTTCAACGTCTCTATTTTTCGCTGATTATTTTTTTCAATTGTATCTGCTAAATTATTAATATCTTTAATTATTGAATTCCTTACATTTTCCAATACTTTAACCATTGATTTTTCAAAAATTTTTCTACCTTCTTCAATATTTCCCCAAGTAAATGATACATAATACTTTTCACCTTTTTTCGTAGGAGTTGAAAAATTAAAAGATCTTGCTAAATTAATTAACAAATCTTGCTTCTGGTCATCAGTTCCATCAAAAGATTCAAGAATTGAAGTTTCATTTGCTAATACTAAAGCTACTTCTCTATAATTATTAAACTCAATACGAGCTTTATGAAAAATTCTTGATGGATTTAAAATATATTTGTTAGAATCATCAGGATTTTCAGCAGCAGTAAGGTCATCATATTTTAAAATATCATTAATTACACTGTATTTAATAAATACAGACCTTTCAGCATGATTAACAACTGCTGTTGATTTGAATTTTTTTGGAAGAGAATTTGCATAAACATATATTACCAAAACTGAAATTACTGTTATTATTATAATTTTCCATTTTCCAAGCCATAAGGCTTTAATTAGATCAACTAGATCTACTTCATAATCTGTTTTAGTTTGATTTATTTCTGACATTAAAATTTATTAATTTATTATTTAATATATTACAATACAATAAATTAAGAATTTATCTATTTCAAAGTTAGTAATTTGAAAATAAATTAATAAAATTTGATTTTCGGTATTTAGATAGTTAAGTTAATTCAGTTTTCTTTAGAGTAAATTGATTGAAGATAAAAACCTACTGGTAATGAATAAATTATAGCTAACCAATTATTAAAAAAATTACCATTTGGTGAAAGGGGCCACAATGTAATTAATAAACCTGCTAATAAACATACCTGATAGTCAGTAAAATATCTCTTCTTTTTAAAAAGTATTGTTTTTATTTGCTTAAAAGAACAAAATAAAACATAACAAAACGCAAAGAATAAAAAACCAAATCCAATAATTCCAGTCTCTGCTAACAACTGTGCATAAAAATTGTGGGGATGAGTATTGCATGGAGAATTTCCAACAGAATATTTTGGATCAAAACATTTTTTCCTAAACATTTTAGGTCCATGACCAAAAAAAGGTTTGTCTTTAAACATTTCAAAAGCTGTTCTTATGTGACTATCGTGTACTGCAGAAAAAATTACTGATTTATTTTGAATTTCTTGTTCTGTATTTTTTACAATGCCCATATCTTGAGCGGGTGATACGATCATTCTATTGGTTAAGCTTGGTGAATTTAAAGTTATAATTATTATGCAAATAAAAGCTGCTAAGAAAGTAATTAATCTAAATATTTGATACTCTTTAATTAATATAATTATAAATATAGTTGATAAATTTAAAAAAAAGAAAGCAGTCCTTTCGCCAGATATAAAAATCAATAGATCAACTAAAATAAACAAAATTCCTATAAAATAAACTTCATAGGGTTTCTTTTGTTTAATTAAAAATAAAGCAAAAAATAAAGGGAAAAGTCTCGATAAATAAGAACCCATTATTAACTCATCTCCAAAAAAAGATGATGGGCGAGTACTCATTCTTTCTAAACCAAATAAATTTTTAACATTCAGAAATTGATAATATCCATCAATTACTAATGATAAAAAACATAACAATAAAGCATAGTAAAAATAATTTAAAAATGATTTATCTTTATCAATTAAATACCAAATAAAAATGCTAAAAACTCCAATCCTTAGATAAAAAATAGAACTTTTTAAACTAAATAAAATTTCTTCAGCAAGCAAACTACAAATAATTGAAACTATACAGAATATAAAAAATATTTTAAAAGGGGTATTATTAAAATAATAATAATTTTTATTTTGAAGTGTATAAAATAGAAAAAGCAAAACTGTTATACTTACTATTAAATCAGGAAAAAAAGGGCCCCAAATTAAAAGTGGAATTATCGAAGAAATTATTAAACTAATAATAGTTGTATTTGAAAATTGTAAATATTTCATAATAATTTTTTAATAGATATTTAGTAATTTTACTTAGTATTAATCTTTATAATCTTATTTCCTTCGCGCTCGACTATTGTAGAATTTTTTTTTTCCTTTTTAAATGGCAGCTGCTCTAAATAAAGATGATCAACAATTTTAGTTTCAGATTTGTATGCATAAACTAATTTTTTTAACATATTTTTAACTTCAATAGCTTTATTGACTTGCAACAGATCTTTTAGTGTATCTAAATCAAGTTTTAAGTCATTAAATGGAATAAAAGTATCTTGAGCCTTTTTAATTTTTTCATGAATTGTTTTTTTAGGATTGTCTCCAATTAAAAGCTCCTCATATAATTTTTCTCCAGGTCTAAGTCCTATTACTTTAATTTCTATATCACCTTCTGAATTATCAATATCTTTTACCGTTAAACCTGAATTTATAATCATTTGATAAATTAAATCTTTAATTTTGACACTTTTTCCCATATCCAGGACAAAAACTTCACAATTTTGGCTCATTGCTCCCGCTTGTATCACTAGTTGGGCTGCCTCTTTTGTGGTCATAAAATAACGTGTTACCTCTGGGTGAGTTAACGTAACTGGTCCACCTTCTTGTATTTGCTTTTTAAACTTAGGAATAACTGAACCAGATGACTGCAGCACATTACCAAATCTAACTATAGAAAATTTAGAAAATTTATTTTTTTCATTTTCATAAAGTGCTTGGACACATAATTCAGCAAGTCTTTTGGTGGCACCCATAATATTGGTAGGTCTTACTGCTTTGTCACTGGAAATGAGTACAAAATTTGAGACTCGTTGTTCTATTGCCGCCTGCGCGACTACAAAAGTTCCGAAAACATTATTTTGCACTCCTTCGGAAATATTCTCTTCTACCAATGGAACATGTTTATAAGCTGCTGCATGATATACTGTTTCAACATTAAAAGTTTTAAAAATTTGATTTATTTTAGACTTATCTTGAATATTACAAATTAGAGGTATAATTTCAGTTCTACTACTTAAATTTTTTAGTTCTTCAAAAATTTTATAAAGAGCAAATTCATTTAACTCTAGAAGTAATAATTTTTTTGGACTATGTTTTACAATTTGGTGACACAACTCTGAGCCAATAGATCCACCTGCTCCTGTCACAAGAACTACCTTTGAACTAATATTTTTATTTAATAAGTTATTGTTTGGTAAAACTTCATCTCTACTTAATAAATCTGCAATATCTAAATCTCTTATATCAGATACTGATACTTTGCCATCTACAACATCTTGAACTCTTGGAAGTGTCTTTACAGTTAATTTATGACTATTAAGCTTTTCAATAATTTTTTTTCTTGAATTTCTGCTAATAGATGGAAGGGCAAGAAGGACTATATTTACATTTTTTAAGTTTATTAAATTATCTAATCTAGTTGGTGAAAAAACAGTTTGGCCTAACATCACTTGGTTGTGCAATTTAACATCATCATCTAAAAAACCAACAACCTCTAATTCAGTATTATTCTCTAAATTAGTTAATAATTGTCTGCCAGCATTTCCTGCTCCATAAATCAATATTTTTTTTTTATTTTTAGAATTATTCGTTGAATTATAAGTGCTAACAATAAGATATTTTACTAATAATCTAGATCCTGTGACAGAAAAAAATAATAATAATGGCTGAATAATACCAATTGATCTTGGAATACCCTGAATTGCATAAATACCAATTGCTGAAAAATATATTAATGCATAAATTAATATAGCGATAGATATTGAGAAAAAAATAGATAAGCCAGTGTAACGAAATATAGCTCTATATAATCCCAACAACCAAAAAATAGGTATAGCTAAAAACACAGAAAGCAAAGCTGCTAATAGTGTTATATCGTTAATCGTAATAAATTTTTCAAGGCGTAAATAAAATGCAAGCCATGTACATAAAACACATAAACCTATATCAAAAATTATTACGGTAATTTGTTTTGCGTAACGTGGAAGTAATAAGGTATTTTTTATAGTTTCGTTTATAGTAAATGACATTTAGTTTTAATTATCTATTAATATTTTATAAAAGTACTATTTTAAAATACAATATAAAAAGTAATATCAATACTTAAAATTAATTAACTGCTTGTAAATTTATTTACTATCTAGAATAATGTTTTTAGAATGTAGTAGAAATAATTAAATAAATTTATTTGTTTTATCATTTTTGCGTCTGTTTCAGCTAAAAGTTTTGGGTTTTTCATAGTAATACCTGTGACCTGTGCCAAACCTGTAATGCCTGGCTTAACTTTAAATACTCCCCTTTTTTTTCTCTCAATAATTAAACTTTTTTGATTTAACAAACATGGGCGAGGACCAACTAAGCTCATATCGCCTTTTAAAACATTATATAGCTGTGGAATTTCATCTAATTTTGTATTTCTTAAAAATCGCCCAAATGTTGTTATCTTTGTATTTTTTACGAGATGAGTTGCTACTGACAATGTATTAACTGGCATACTTCTTAATTTAAATAAAACAAATGCTCTTTGATATTTTCCAATTCGAGGTTGAGAAAAAAGTGGAGAACCATTATCAAACCAGCCAATAATTAATGTTATAATCAATATAGGTGATAAAAAAATAAGCCCTAAAAGAGAAAAAAATAAATCAAATATTCGTATCATAAGTAGAAACCATCCTTTTTATACCTTCCAAAACATTTACTGGAGGTGACCAATTTAATGTTTTACTTGTAAATAAACTATCAACTTTTAAAGAGCCTACTAATCTATCAATTTCCTCTCTTCGATTTAAAATTTTTGCAATAATTTTAAGTAAAGAGATTGGCAATGGAAACAAACGAGCTGATCTTCCCATTGAAAAAGATATGTGCTTTATTAAATCTGGTGTGGATATATCTTCACCATCAGATACTAAAAAAGTTTTTCCAGCCGCTGCCTTGTGATCTATACAAAGAAGAATTAAATCAATTAAATTATCCAAACCAATCATAGAACGTTGATTTTTAATCATGCTAAAAGGTAATGGGACTCCAGATCGGACTAACATTAAGAGACGATTTAAATTACCTTTAACTCCTTTTCCATAAACAAGGGGTAAACGTAATACGTTTACTTCTAAGTTAGTTTTAGCCGCAACTTGCCACAACTCTTTCTCTGCTTTCCATTTAGCCAACCCATATAAACCTTTTGGTGCAGGCTTATCAGTATAGGTAAAAATATTTTTATTATCATTATTATTTCCTAATATTACTTCGCTTGTATTATCTCCATTTACCTTTATTGAACTTAAAAATATAATTCTCCTAACTCCAGCGGCGGCGGCTTGAATAGCCAATTGTTTGGTTCCATCTACGTTTGTAGATAAATAATCTTTCTCTGTAAACGAATTTTTTTTTTCCATTGCATGAGCTATTCCAGCGCAATGTATAATACAATCAATGTTGGACAATAAGTCCATCCAATTTGTTTCAGAATTTATATCTCCTGCTGATGCATACTCAATATTATAATTATTTTTAATAACAGATATATCTCGAACTATACCACGAACTAATTTATCTTTTTTTATTAATTTTTTACAAAGAGATTGACCAATAAATCCATTGGCTCCGGTAACTAAAATTTTATTCATCTATTCACCTTTTAAAAAATTGTTTGGCACGCGAAATTATTTTATTAGTAAAAAAATTTATTTTATTTATAGATAAATTATATTTTTTTAATGAAAGAATAATTTCCTGATTTTGTAAAAAAATATTTTTTAAACTTTTGTTTGTTGTGCCACCCATACGCATTTTAACCCAAATTTCCGGAATATATAAACACTGAATTTTATGTATTTCCAGAAAGCGAATCATTAAATCAACATCTGAAGCTATTTTTAAATCTAAATTAAAATTTCCATATTTTTCAAAAACAGACTTCCTTACAAAAAATGTTGGATGAGGTGGACACCATCCTTTTGAAAATAGACCTGGCTCAAATTTACTTGATTTAAAATATCGTACAGTTTTAGAAGCAGTCAATTGATCTACATAAATTAAGTCTGAATAACATGCGTCAATTGACGGATTATTTATAAAAATACTTGCAACTTTGGATATGACCTCATTATCTGCATAAAAATCATCAGAATTAAGAAATCCAATAATGTCGCCTGTTGCAATTTTGATACCTTTATTCATTGCATCGTAGATACCATTGTCAGACTCGCTAATCAAAGAAGCAAAATGATTACGTTGTGACTCTAGTATTGCTAAAGTTTCGTCGTCACTTTTTCCGTCAACAATTATATGTTCAATGTTTTTATATTTTTGTATCCTTACTGAAGTTAAGCAATGCTGAATAACAGAAGCACTATTTAAAGTAACGGTTATAATTGAAATTTTCAAACTATTTATTCCTTTTAAAATTATTAAACCAAAATATAAAATATTTTTAGTCTATTTTAATTTTAAAAATACTTCTTTTTAAAGTAAATAAAAATACACTTAGTAAAAAAATTCAAATATATGAAATTTTTTTCATGTTTAAACAAACATATTAAAATAAGCTTTTTGGTGATAATGAGCACATAAATCTAAATTAAGTTTTTTTCTTACTATTTTTCTTGAAAACCTTCCAAATTGCTTTCTCAACTTCGGGTTTTTTAATAATTTTTTTATTTTAATTGCTAAACTATTTGTATCACCAACTTTAACTATGTAGCCATTTTTACCATTTTTAATAAATTTACTTATATCGCCTACATTAGTTGAAATGACTGCATTTTCCATTGCCATAGCTTCCCATACTGATAGAGGTGATGACTCATTACTAGAACTGCAAACATATATATCTATTTTTTTTAGGATTGGTCTTATATCTTTCCTTGAACCAATAAAATGCATATTACTAATTTTGTACATTTTAATTAATTTTGATAAATATTTAAAATAATTTTTTTGACTATTATATACAGGTCCAACTATCACAAAAATAATTTCTTTTTCAAATGATGATAGCTTTGCAGCTGTTTTTATAAAAGAAGCATGATCTTTATTAGGATTTATATTTCCAACAGTTCCTATTACAATTTTTTTTTTATTTTTTTTTTTTTTGAAAAATTTTTCAGTATTAAGTTTTTTACGTGGATTAAACAATTTTGTATTTACAGGAGATTGTATTAAAAAATTTTTTCTTTTATTTGGTATTAATTTTGAATAATATTTTTGAGACCTCTCTGATGCAAAAATAAAACCATTTGCTAAACTACTTGTAAATGAGAAAATTTTTTTAATAATTTTAGGAGCATAAGTATCATTTAATTCCCAAATTACCTTTATACCAGCCAATTTAGCTGCAAAAATACCTTTATTATGTAAACTGCCACCACTCACATGCACTAAGTCGTATTTTTTTTTTTTTAATATTAATGCTAGCTTTATAACTTCAAATGGAAATAAGATTACATACATGATAATTCCAAAAAAACTTTTTTTTATCGATCTAAGTGATAATGATAAATATTTAACATTAAGTAAATCACACTGTTTTTTTAGATCTTTCGAATTTTTTTTTGGAAAAATTAAAGTTATTTCAACTTTCTTTTTTTTTAAAGCAGAAGCAACCATTAAATTACGTATTTGAGGGCCACCGATTCTTCCCTCTTCTATAATATTAGCAACACGCACAGTTTAAATAATTTTTAATTTTTTATATTTAATTTTAAAGAATTTTTTTAATATCCATCATTGCTTTATTAATATCAAATTTATTCTTCCAATTTAATTCTTTTAATGCTTTTTTTGGACTACAAAAAGAAACTGCAACATCTCCTTTTCTCTTTTTTACAAATTTAAATGGAATAGATATTCCAATTTGTTTTTCAAATACTTTTACAATTTCTAAAACACTTAAACCTTTGCCTGTTCCAAAATTATAAACTTTTAATCCTTTTTTCATTCTATTATTTTTTATCATTGCCACATGACCATCCGCTAAATCCATCACATGAATATAGTCTCTAACACCGGTTCCATCTTTTGTTTTATAATTGTTTCCATATATTCTTAGTTTTGGTAATTTTTTATTAGCAACATCTATAATATAAGGGACTAAATTACTTGGAACACCTTTGGAATTTTCTTTTATTATACCTGAGTGATGGTTACTTATTGGATTAAAATATCTTGCAATTCTAACACTCCACCTTTTATCAAAATTTGATAAATCCATTAACATCCTCTCAATGATATATTTTGAATTACCATAAGGGTTTTTTGTTTTTCCAACCTTAGCAGTTTCTTTGAGAGGTAATGATTGTCCATGATTATAAACATTAGCTGAGGAACTAAATATAATTTTAAAAACATTACTCTCCCTCATGCAGTCTACTAAGGATAAGGTCGATCCAATATTATTATCAAAATAATCAATTGTTTTGTAACAACTTTCACTTACTTCTTTATATCCAGCACAATGTATTACCGCATAACAAGAATGTTTTTTGAATATTGATCTTAATTTATTTTTATTTTTAATATCTAGATTATAATAAATTACTTTCTTTTTTGTAATAGTTTCTAATTTTTTTATTATACTTTGATTACTATTTGAAAAATTATCAATAATTATAGGATTATAATTATTTTTTTTTAAGGATATCACACAGTGAGATCCAATGTAACCTGCACCACCTGTAATAAAAATATTTTTCATTTAATTATGTATCTCTCCTTAACTATATTTAAACTAATTAACTTGTTATTACATTCTTATTTCGATGTTCTGTTATCATCATGCCAAATAAAAATGTTAAAATAAATGCACCTTGTGAAAGTTTAAATGTTTCGTGAAAAAATCCGTAAATAAGCATACCCATAAAACCATAAAGAAGATCTCTATGCTGATTTTTTAAATATTTAAAAACTTGAAATAAAATTAATAAATAAAGATAAAAACCAATAAAGCCTACTCTAAAAAGAACATCAGCATATTGATTATGGGCAGAACATTCCATATCACTAAACATAATCCAACATCCAAGAAAACCTGATCCAACTAATGGGCTTAAAGAAACATAATGTAAAATTTTTCCCCAAAGATTAATTCTAAAACCTTCAGATGAATCTAGATTACTAAACCTTTCAATCAAAGAATAGAAGCCATCTAAGGAAAAAAAAGTAAATAGTGTTCTTGAAAAATATAAAGATGTATTTGGAAAAAATTTTTCTGATAAATTTAATAAAACAATAAAAGTTATTGGAATAAAGATAATAAAAGCTAATTTCAAAAATAATTTTTTTTTTATTAAAAAAATATTACTGAAATAGTATAGTCCAAAAGTCAAAAGAAGAGCAACAATAGTAGTTCTTGAATACGTTAAAAATATACCACCTAAAATTAATAAAATGACTGAGAACTTTAAAATTTGAATTAATTTATTAGGCGGTTTATATAACATGACAATCCAAAATGCTAAAACATAAACAAATCCATATCGAGAACTTCCTATATAAAATTTTAAATTTCCATATTCTTCAAGTACACTATAAACGAAAAACTTTCCTATTTTTTGAATTGCAAAATATAAAACAATTAAAACTACAGCAATCTTAAAAGCTTTAATTTTATCTTCATCTATATCAATTACTGCGTATGAAAACAGGGTCATGAAAATTATAAAACTCACAAACCTTCTATCTAAGTGCTGGAAGAGCTCAAACTGGTAAATTGTACCTATAATAAATACAAGAAAAAAAAATAATATAGTTAAAACAATACTCATACTTGGTTTTTTTACTTTTCCTGTAAATAAAATAAGAACGAGTGGAAATAAAATAAAGCTATAATTTGCAGATAAACCTGAAATTGAATATGGGTATAAAAAAATAATAAAAGCAGTTACTAAGAAAAAAATAGAAATTTTTTTTTTTTTTAAAGTTAATTTTTTGATTTGAAACATATATTCTTATAATTAATACTAATGCTTTAAAAAAACACAAAAAAAACTAAAATAGTTAATATATTCTATTATATTTTCTATTACTGTACCAAGGCTCTTTGTTAAGCGTATCAAGCATTGATTTTTCCATTAAATCAATATTTTCTCTAAATTTTGGGTCTTTGCCTGAAAATTGATAATATGTTTCTGCTGAAAGGTGAGTTCCACCTCCCTCAAGTGTAATGGTTGTAATATTTGAGTATTTCTTAGCAATATTTAAAAAATTTTTTTCATATTCTGGAAAATTTTTTAAAATCCCTGTGCCTTTTTCATACCAACGTTGTGCTTTTGGTTTTGCATGAGTGTAGTCACAACCAACAAGAAATATTTCACTAAAACCCATATAAACAGCCATTGTAACAGCACATCGAAAACTACCTGCATAAATGTTTAGATTGCTAGAATTACATTCTTGTAAAAATTCGCTATCAGGATCATTTATCATTTTATATATCCAGCAAATATTTGAATCCCACAAAGATGGATAATTTGAAATATTAACAAAAAAAGTAGTGTGTCGGTCTTTTTTTATTAATTCTTTAAATTTTTTTTGAACATAATTTTTGAAAATTTGCTTTCCTGTTGTTTCTACCATACCTGGATCTGGATCCCAATAATAAGGATAAAAATAATAAGGCTCAGTAAATGTAGTATATTTTAGATTTAAATAATTAGATTGTTTATGGTAGGCAATTTTGTTTAAAGAAATAACTGGTTTGTCAGAAAATACAGATAAATCAAACCATTTTAAACTAATTCCATCTCCAATAATATAACATGACTCTCCTAAATGAATATTTTTTAGTTTTAGTACAGGTTTTAAAATAGGTTGAGCAACTTTAAAAATAATTTTTTGTATTTTTGATAAATTTTTTTCGAATTCCATATATATAATTGACTAAAATTACTTTTTTTAAATATATTTTTAAATTCATTAAAAATTTAAAATTAGATTATTTTAAACTTAAAGTTATTTAACAAAATTAAATAAATATCATTATTAATATTATTATAAATGACCTAAATTTTAAAGCTCTATTTCCATTTTTTAAAACAAATAACAAATCTTTTCTTGCTCTAATAAAATCTTTTTTTTTATAACTAAACTTACCACTCATATATTTTATATTTGCTTCAAGCTTTAAATTTTCTTTAACAGTTAAAAATTTTTTAAATTCATTTACAGCATTTCCAGTGGGAATTGACATGTCTTTATTAGAAAGGCTTTGGTCATGTTCAAAATAATATCCAAGATATTTTGGTAAATAAAAAAATTTATTAGTTAATTTAGCAATTTTTAACCACATATGATAATCCTCTGAAGCAGTAAATTCCTTGCTTTCATTTAAATATCCAGTTGAAACTAAAAAATTTTTTCGAACAACTACTGAAGAATTACCAATTATATTGCCACTCAAAAGTAGATCAGTTAATATTGGTTTTTTTAATTGTCGTGTTTTAAATGTTTTTTTCAACAACTGCTGTTTGTTTTTGAATAATTCCATGTCATGATAAATTAAATCTACTTTATCATTATTATAAAACATGCAATTTTCTAATTTATCTGATGACCACCAATCATCAGAGTCTAAGAATGCTATCCACTCACCTTTGGCAAGTTTAATTCCTTTGTTCCTTGGATTTGCAGGACCTCCTGAATTTTTTTGCCAATAATAATTAATTCTTGAATCTTTAAAAGATTTAACCATCTCTTTGGTGTCATCTTCAGATCCATCATCTATAATTAATATTTCATAATTATTGTAAGTTTGTGAAAGAACTGAACCCAAAGCAACTTTTAATCTATCACAACGTTGATATGTTGGAATTATTACTGAAATTAATGGGTTCATTAAATCTTATTATTTAATATCTTTCTTTTACACATGATTTAAAATTTAATGCTAATTTTTTATATTTCGTAATAATTTTTATTTAAATAAAATACATCAGCAAAAAAAGTTAAATTATTAAAGAGACTATTACTGTACAAATAGATACCAACCATTCTAAAATTATTTGGTAGTAAAAATTTTTCTATATCACTAAAAGTGAAATATTTATCATAGCAATCATCAAACATAACTTCTGTAACTATAGCTTTTATCTTATTTTCGCCTAGAGTTTTCAAACTTCCTTCCAAAACTTTATCCTCATATCCTTGTGTATCTATTTTTAAAAGATCAATATGTTTAATTTTTTCCTTAAAAAAATATTCATCTAATGTAGTAATTTCTACTTTTGTTGATTTAGAAAATTCACTGATTGTTGTATTTTGTTCTTTGGATCTTACCTTTATCCATCTTGAATTATTATTAATCTTATTGAAAGATGAGGCTCCAGTTAGTGCAGAAATATTGAAACTTTTTTCTCCCTGGGTTTCTCCTAGTGCAAAATTATTTAGTTTTACATCCTCATCATTTTTAAATTTTTCAGACATTATTTCTATTTCCGATTTTATTGGCTCAAATGAGTGAATGATTGGTTTTTTAAAAATTTTTTTAAATTTTGTTACCGACTGACCTTTGTTACCTCCTACATCAAAAATTATTGGATTTTCATTTATTTTATCTCTTAACAAATCATCAAGTGGAAGATTTTTAAATTCTTTGTCTATTTTTTTTATATCATAGCCTAAATTATTAATTATTCTTTTAATTAGTTTTTTCATTTTAAACCTTATTACTGATATTCAATTCAGTTAGCATATTTACGCAATAATTAAAACGTTAAATTATTAAAAATTAAAAAAATAATTTAAATCGAAAAAAATAATATATTTTTTTATGGTGTAGTGATAGTTAGTAACTAATGAACTATTTTTTTGCTTTTAAAAACAATATTTTAAAATCTGAACTTCAAATACCTTTGTTTAAAAATAGATCTATTAGACCTTCAAAATTAAAATTATACAAGTGTTATCCAAAAAATAACAAATGGATTTTAGAAGATCTATCTGAAAAAAAAATAAATGATTACTTTTATATTTTAAATAATAACAATATTTCAAATAATGATGTTTATTTTTTAGGACATGATGGCTTAGATGTAAATTTTAAGGGTGAAAAACTTATTGATTTTAATTCTTTCACCAACACTCAACCTGAATTTAGAGCAAATTTAAAAATATATATAGATGAGGGTGGTTTCTCTTCTTACCAATCAGAATATCCATATTCTATGGTTGTTAAAAAAGGTACTATTTTAAGTTCGGTTAGTTCATTAGCAAACTCAGATGCAGAAAAGAACTATATTATAATAAAGAATATTTTTGAGAAACCTATTGAGGAAAATTTTAATGCATATTTAATAAATATAAAAACAAGAAAAATTGAGGAAACATTCGAACTAAAAACAAATAATACAAATTTTATAGAGGTTAATAATAAATTAATTAAACCTGAAATTTTTTTAACAACAAAAGAATATTTAGGAATACCTATGTTTGTTTCTGTGGAAAAAAAATTTTTATCATTTGAACATACTCATCCACCACATGAGTATATTCTAAGTAATGATAAATATATTAAAGTTAAAGATTTAAAAAAAGAAATAAATGAAATCACTAATTAAAAAATTAATTAGATCAAAATTTGCATTAAGTTTAAGAAATTCATTTAACATTAAACCAATTTATTTAGATACCAAAGAAGAAGGTTATTTTACGACTGTAAGTGATGCGTTTCTTTGGAGAACAGATAACGGATATAAAACTAAATTTAAATTTTCAGATATTTTAAATCTTTTTTATAAAATTAATAACTCTTGGGTTGAATTCCATTTTTTTTCAAAAGAAAATGAGCTTATAAAAATCATAAAAGTAAACTCATTGAAATTATCAAATGAACTTGAAATAACTAAAGAGTTTTTAAATAATAAAGAAGATTATGGAATATTTTACATTTATCATTACTCTCAAAACGAAGGAAGCCTAAATTATAAATCAATAATAAGTAATAGATGTTATTTAGGTTACTCTCAAAATAATAACTTATATTCTTTTGTGCACGGTAATATTTTAGCTAAATATACTAGTGTTAATACAAAAGAGAAAATTTTAAGTGATATAGTTAAAACTTCTCTATTTAAGAATCAGATCTATACAATTCAAAAATATTTTCACGATTTTAGTAAAAATGAATTATTTTTCATAAATCCTACTTCTAAAAAAATTAAATTTTCTGTTGAAAATAAGGAATATGAATTAAATTCTCACTGTGGTAAAATGTTGGAAACAAAATCGAATATTATTTCGATAAAATCAAACTGTTTATTTTTTCGACCAACAATATTTAGTTACAAGGGTAACTATATAGATGTTCACCATTCATAGTTATTTATTTAACTAAACTTTTCTTTTTTAGTAGTAAATAAATATTTTTTGTCTGTTTGTAACTTGTATTTATTAAATTACTAATTTCTTTTAAATTATTTGAACCATCCGCATATTGTAAGAAATCTAAAATATTTGCGACTTTTTTTTCCAAAGTTTGATTATCTGGTGTTCCTACTAATTGATAAAGTCCCCTTTTACCTAAATTAGGTTCACATATCTTTGTTGAAATTGGATAATTTTTATTTATTTTATAATTTTTTATTCTACCAAAATTAATTTTTTCATCCTTCGTCTTAAGTATTTTGTTCAAAACATATTTGTGAATTTTAAAAGATTTACTTAAACCCTTTGCAGATACAAAATTAAAATCATCTTTTGACGTATGATATTCTTTATATGTATTATATTTTGATCTCATCATAGATATAACTGGTAAATCAACTCCTGGCGAACTAAACTGCCTTTCATCAGAGCCTCTATGTAAAAATGAATATTTTTTAACTTTAAATTTCATTTTCTTATAGGCCTCATTACATAGTTTATCTATGGATGTGTCATTATATTTGCTTGTTAAAATTGAAAAATTTTTATTGTCTCCAACACAAGTTAATATGAAACCAAAAATAATATTTTTTATTTTTTTAAAATTAGAATTTATATAAGCTATTGAACCAATAGTTTCAGGAATAAATATAAATCTAATTGATTTTTCTAATTTTTTTTTTCTTTTAAAATATTTGGCCAAAGCAATACTTAATAGTGGACCAGAAAGTTCATTATTTGCCATCGATGGATGACAAATATACGTAGAGAGTAAAATTTCTTTTTTTGATTTGCCTGGAATTAATAATTCACCATAATGCATATGTCCTGCTTTTTTAAAATTAGATGAAATTTTTATAAAAAATGTATCAGAATCATTATAATCAGAATTGATGCTATCAAATTGATTTTTTGTTACACAAAATCCCCAATTTTTTTTATAGTAAGATGTTACGTAGGGAATTGCATTTGGAAAGTCTTTTAAAAAATAAAGCTTCTTTAATAATTCTTTTTTTTTAATTTTTCTACTTTGAGGTGTTGAATAATTGACGATATGTAAATTACTTATTTTAAAATCAATAATTTTTTTTGAATTTTTATCAGTAACATATGCATCATTAATGTTCCATTCTTGAGGAATCTTCCAATCAAATATTTTTCTTCCAGATGAAATTTTTTTTATTTTTAAGTTGTTTAAATGTTTTTTTTTAATTTCTTTTAAAGTTTTGAGTGTACCCTTACCAGTTATACTTCTACAAATAGGAAAAATTTTCTTTCCAAAATTAATTAAATCTTTCATTCGTAAACTCACCTATCAATAATCAGAAATTTTATTGAAATTTGGTTGATATTCTAGATATGTATAAATATCATCTTGGAATAGTTTTGTTGCAACTTTAAAAAAATCTCTCATTTTAAAACTCCACATCTTTAAGCCTGATTTATGTTTTATATAGTTTAGCTTTTTCTGTTTTTCTAAAATATTAAAAAAATGTTCATTAAGTTTAATTTTTTTCTTCGAGTTGACTTTATTAAAAAAAACACTCTGAAAAAAAACATCCTCATAAATTTTATTTTTTATTTTTATTTTATGTTTAAATGATTTGCTATATCTATACGGTACACCAACTATTGTCTCTACGTGATGAACTAATGTGACAGCTTTAGAAGGATGTATACCAATATTTACTTGCATAAAATCTAAATCTAACATTTTTGACCAAGATGAACCATAGCCGTAAGCGTGTTTAGAAATATTTTTTAAGACCTTAGCGTTATATCCAATGCCACAAATAGACCAAAATGGATGGATTGTTCTAATAGATTTTTTTTTGTGTCTTATATATTCAGCAAAAGGTCCCATGTTATTACTCGCTGTATTTTCAATATCAAAAATAATTTTTGAATTACAAAGATTTAAAGTTGCTGTAGGAACAAATATTGAATTATTTTTTCCCATAGATTTGGTAAGACATTTATATAACAAGTCTAGTTTTTTATGTTTTTTAATTCTAATTTTTGAAATGTCAGTCAAATTTGATGTAACATAAATATTTTTATTTTCATTGATTTTAAGTTTTTTAAAACAGAACAAAAACTCCTTTTCAAATTCCTGAATATTCATTTATTTTTTTTTTAAAAAATTTTGAGCACCTAAATATAAGTGTGGTGGTATAAATCTTTTACGGGATAATGAAAAGCTTTTATTTGTTGACTTATTATTTAAATATTCTTTTATTATTTTTTTTGCGAAGACTGATTTATAGTGATTATCCTTAGAAATATTCTTAAACTTGGTTTGTTTTATTTTTTCAGGTTTTTTCATATAGTTAGTGTCAATATTTACTAAGCTTAAGTTTATTTCGCCAATTCCTAAATTATTTTGCATAAAATTAATTGATGACCAGTATATATTTTGGGTTTCTATCAATGGAAAAGGTGTGTGAATATATTTTTTGCCATGTTTAGAAATATTTTTTGAAATATTATCTATAATTTCCCAGTATTCAAAATGGTATGGCTCTGGAAATGGCCAAAATCCACTATCTAAACAAAAATCATAGTGTCCATAATGAACATATTCAATGATTTTATAATCTTTATCTGCACTAAGAATTTCATTTAGATTTTTTAAACCCTTTTGAGTTTCAATCATTGGAACTATAGAAATATTATTAATTTTTTTTTTTAAAATTTGATCATAACAATTTTTCACCTGACTATAAGTTTCAACTTTTGGTAAAAATATTCCATTTATTGAAGATTTCTTTTTTAAAATTTCTGAAATTGTTTCAATATCTTTCTCGTAAAAATTAGTGTTTTGAGAATTAATTCTTACATATGTTGCTGTATTTTCTAGAATATTATTATCTGAAAGATATTTTAATCCCTCTCTAGATATTCTTTTTAAATTTTCATTATTATTTTTATCGAATAAGTCTTGTGCACTATCCTCCATATCTAAAATTATTGAAATGTTAAATTTTTTAAATTTTTTTAAGATAAGATTAATAGCTTTATATCTAACTAGGCATATATATAAAAAAAGATTTAAGGATTTCATAAAAATATTAACTTAAAGACATATTGAGCTGTAGGAAATAATAATAATATATTTTTTTAATTAAAAATAGTTTAATCTATAAATTTTTTAAACTAATAATCTTTAAAACAATTAAGAACAAGTATTTAATAAACGCATATTTAATATTGGAAGTTAAAATACTATTTTTAATTAATAATTAAATTGTATATAAGATTTCAATGATACTAGGAATAATTCCAGCAAGATTAAAATCTAAAAGATTGCCAAATAAACCTCTACAAATTATTGATGGCATACCTCTTTTGGTACATGTTTTAAAAAGATCTTTGATGTCAAAAAAATTAGATAAACTAATAGTTTGTACAGATAGTATGAAGGTTGTAGAGCTGGTAAAAAAATACAATTTAGATGCTTACATGACTAGTAGAAATATAAAAAATGGTACCGACAGGATTTCATTATTTCTTAAAAAAAATAAAAAAAGATTTAAAAAATTAAAATTAGTCGTTGATATACAATGTGATGAAATTTTTT
>MDSV01135061.1_pt1 | contig 18705 bp, 12 predicted proteins | sample 810851 | NCBI WGS metagenome assembly MDSV01 (sample SAMN05326640, study PRJNA326480) | marine metagenome | isolation source: seawater | place: Atlantic Ocean: North East | collected 2012 | reverse complement strand
GGGCGCGTCCTCGCCGGAGGCGGCGGCGGCGCTCTTCTCGCGCGTGCTCTTCCTGACGCCGGAGGCGGAGGCGGAGGACGGCGCGGCGGAGGATGACGGAAGCGAGCCGAGCGAGCCGAGCGAGCCGATCGAGCCGAACGAGCCGAACGGCGGCGCGTTCGCTCGCCGTCGTCCTCGCGAGCCCGACGCGCGCGCGGCGATTCTGGACGTCGCCTGCGGCGCGCTCTCCGCGCTTCCCGAGGACGACGGCGTCGCCGGGTCCCTGGACGAGTTCGCGATCTTGACGTGCGCGCTGCTGTCGTGGCCCTCCATCGGCGCCGACCCCGTCGCGGCGCGGTCGCGCGCGGCGGTCCAGATGGTCACCGGTCTCGGCGTCGCCGCCTTCGGCCCGCTCGCCGCGCGCTTCGCCGCGCTCGAGCGCGGCGAGTACTCGAGTCTTTCCGCGGTCGACTCTGCGGCGCCCGAGGGGTCCCTCGGCGTCGCGACGCCGACGATCGCGGCGTCTGAAGCGCGCGACGCGCCCTCGCGCGCCTCGCCCGCGACGCGCGCGCACAACCGGCACAACCGGCGCGCGTTCTTCCGGGACGCGTGCCGCGCCATGGGCGAGGCGGGGTGTACCTCCGCGCAGGCATGGGCGCAGGCGCTGCGCGCGCTGGCGGCGGCGGCGGCGGCGGCCAAGGCGGACCCCGACGCGCGCCTGGCGGCGGCAGACCTGCTGGTGGCGTGGCTGGACGCGCGCGTGCACGCGGAGGGTAAGGGTGCCTGGGAGACCAAGGCTCTCGCCGCCGCCGCGTCCGAGCTGGTGGACATGGACGACGCCGCGCTGGCGCCGGCGTGCTCCGCGCTCGCCTCGGGCGACGTCACCGCCGAGCCCGCCGCCGTCGTGGACGCCGTGCTGCTGGGCGACGTCACGCCGCACGCCGACGAGGACGAGGACGTCAAGGTGCGCCTGGCGCCCTGGGACCCGGCCTCTCTTCCGGACGACGGCGCCGGCGGGGACGACGGCGCGGAGCGTTCGAAAGCGACGCGTCGCGCTCCGCGCGTGCGCGGGGTGTCCGTGGCGAGCGAGGACCGGCTGAGACGCTGGGCCCGGACGTGGCTGGCGGACGCCGCCGCCGCCGCCGAGAGCCTCATGGCGGGAAACCTGCGCGGGCGCGCGGGCTCGGGCGGAGCCGCCGCGGCGACGCCGCGGAGCCGACGCGCCGCGGCGAGCGCGAACGCGTCTTCGGATGTCGATTCCGCCTCCGACTCGGACGCGGGCGAGCCAACGGAGACGAGCGAGACGAGCGAGTCGTCGCGCCGCCGGTTCGCTTTTTTGCCGGCGGGCGGCGTCGACGCCGAGGGTACGCCCGCGCGCGCGCCCTTGGCGCTCGGCGAAGGGTGGGGCGACCGGACCGTCGACCCTCTGTTCCCGGTGCTCAAGTCGCCGGCGACGGGCGGGAAGCGACGCGTCGCGGCGGCGCTCAGCCCGGCGCTCGCCGCGGGAACCGAGAGGGTGCGATCGGCGCGAGAAATCGGCGCGGCCGGGGCGACGCCCGGATCGTTGGGCGGCGCGAGCCCGGCGACGTCCCGCCGAGAGCGCCGCCGCGCGCGCGCGCTGGGCGTCCCGCCGGGGACGCCCGAGACCGCCGCGCGCGGGGGCGGTGCGAGCGCGAGCGCGAGCGCGCGTTCGGCCACGAACCCCTTCGCGCGGCGCGCGTCCCCGCCCCCCCGCGGCGGCGATGGGGACGGCGAAGTTTCGGGGAAGAGCGCGGACGGAAGAGCCTTCCGTCTGCGGCGCCGCGAAGACTTTTCCGACGACGAAAAATCCGCGCGCGCCGATGACGTCTCGCCTCTCCGCCCCGGCGGTTTGCCTCCGGCTCCGGGGTCGGAGATCGGAAGCGTGGACGACCTCGTGCGCGGCCTCGGCGAGATGCAGGCGTTCGAGGTGAACGTGTTCTCCGAGAACGCGGCGGTGAGCCCGGCGCTCTCGCGGCGGATGCGCGACGCGGATTACAAGGAGGCGTCGCGACGAGCGAAGGAAATCTCGGCGGCGCGGCGCGCGGAGCGGCACCTCGCGTCGCCGACGCGCGGGCGGCCCGCGACGCCCAGGGCGGGGCCGAGCGCGTGAACACACGCGCAGAGCGTAGCGATATATATTACTTTGTACTGCATGTATAACCACTGAATACGCGAGAGCCTTCGCTCGGGCGGAGTCACTCGTTATCTAACGTATACGCGCGAGGCGTCTCCTTCGCCGTCTCTTCGCGCGCGCCGCGATTTTACGCCCGCGTCTCCGCGAACTCGAAGAGCGCGTCGCGCATCACGGTGGGCTGCTCCAGGTGCGCGACGTGTCCGCACTTCTCCACCCACCGCAGCTCGCTGTTCGGCACCTCCTCCGCGAACCTCTGCGCGTACTTCGGGTCCAGGATCTCGTCGTCCCGGCCCCAGAGCACGAGCGTCTTTTGCGAAATCGCCGAAACGCGCTTGGCGACTTTGTACCCGTCCGATTTCATAAACGAGAGCGTCGCGTCCGCCCACTGCGGCTGGAACGTGTGCAGCTGCCCGACGCGCATCGCGTCCTCCGTGGCGAACGTGCCGCGGTCGCTGTACGCCATCTGGTTCGCCGCGTTCCGCAACATCTTGGTCTTCAGGATGTTCACGCCGGCGAGCGCCACCGGCCGCGGCATCATGCCCATCGGCCCGAGGCCCTCGATGAAGCCCTGCGCGTCAACCAGCACGAGGCGCTCGACGCACTCGGGATGCGCGGTGGCGAAGTCGATGGCGGCGGCGCCCCCCAGAGAGGCGCCCACGAGCGTGATGGGACGACCGATTTCCTGCTTCCAGAAGGCGTAAAGATGCGCGCGCTTAGCCTCGGGGGAGTAATCGCCGATGCCCGCGTCGCCGGCGTCCGTGAAGCCCCACCCGAGCAGGTCCACGGCCCACGTCTCCGCGCGCTCCGCGAGCATCGGGAAGAGCCGCCGGTACTCCAGACAGCTGCTGTCGAAGCCGTGCAGCAGCACGAAAGGCGCGTTCTGCTCGCCGCCCGCGGGCGCGGGGGAGCCCACGCAGCTGGTCATGACGGGCCTGGCGCGTCCGGGGACGTCGACCGACACCTGCTTCGCCCGGCGCGCCATCTCGATCGCCGCGGGCTCTTCGAGCGCGGTGACCTCATCGGGGAAGAACGACGCGAACTCCGAGCGCGCGGCGGCGCGGACGACGAGCGCACCGCGGACGGCGCGGCGGCGGGGGCGGGACGCTCCGCGGGGCGCGACCGCGGCGGCGGGAGACGCGAGGGCGAGGGTCGAAGGCGCCATCGGAACTGATGACAGGAGATAAAAGGCGCCAGCTGTCACGCCGAGAAGAAAGAAACAGCGTCGACGTTCAGACGAAGTGACGAACTGACGCGAGACGATTGAACGCGCGTGACAGCGGCGACGCGTCGCGGAGACGACGTTTTTTAGCGGCTCGTTTCGTCGGAAGCGCTTCGCGCCTCCCCGCCTTCCGCACTCGCCCCGGCTTCCCCACCCCCTGGTTTCGCGAGGAACGCATCGAGCGACACCGTGGACGCCTCCATCTCCGGCCCCTCCGCGTCGGGGTCGCGGATATCCAGCGACTCGCGCACCGTCGCCGCCGTCTCCTCAACAAACGCCGCGACGTTGCGAAAAGCGGCGCCCAGTTGGCCCTTGAGCGAGTTCCGCCGCGCCTCCTTCTCCTTCTCCTCCAGGTCCCGAAGCACCGCGGGGAGCATCGCGTCGAGCGCGTCGCAGATCTCCGCGAACGAGGGCCGGTCCCGCGCATCCCGCTCGACGCACTTGCGCACGATCGCGGCCAAGCCCGGCGGCGCGTCCGCCGCGATCTCGAAGGCGACGGCGCCGTCCGCGACGCCGACGGCGATTTGCGACGCCGTCATCGCCGCTTCTCGGCGCTGCGACCGGTACGGAGGCGCGCCGGCGATGAGCTCTCCCAGCATCACCCCGAACGACCACACGTCGCACGAGGCGTCGTACGACTCGTGGCGGACCACCTCGGGGGCCATGTACAAGTACGTGCCGGTCTCGCCGGTCCAGTCGGGTTCGCCGGGCGGCGGAGGCGAGCCGTCGCCCTCCTCGGGACGGCTCGCCGGGTCGGCTTCGCTCGGCCTCTCCGGCGTCGCGGAGGACGGCGCTTCTTCTTCGTCGCGCGCGAGCCCGAAATCAGCCACGACCACGAACGGCGCATCCTCGAAGCTCCCTGCCGCGGGGTCGGCCGCGGCGGCGTCCGTCCCGGGCCGAGAGGGCGACGGCGCGAACGATCCCGCCTCGCCTCGCCGGCGCGTCTCGGCGGCGGAGGCGGAAGCGTCCGTCCCAGCCGCCTCGTTCGCGCCGGACGCGGCGTCGAGCACGAACACGTTCCCCGGCTTCAGGTCCCTGTGCGCGCACCGCGGCGTGGCAGTCTGCAGGTAGCACATCGCGCCGGCCACTTGCCTGGCGACCGCGAGCCTCTGCGCCAGGGGGGGAACGCCGCTTCCGCGGATCGCGCGCGCCACCGGCGGCATGTCGTCGGGGTCGCCGCGCGGGTACAGCCACTGCTTGAGCGTGCCGCCGCGGCAGGCGCACGCGACGATCCAGCAGTCGTCGGGGGGGGACAAACACGCGCCGTAGAAGGGCAAGATGTGCGGGTGTCGTATGCGCGCCAGCGCCGAAACCTCCCGCACGAACGCGGTTCGGCGCGTGGGCGTGTCGACGCGGACGCGCTTGGCGGCGACGAGCGCGCCGCGCCACCGCGCGAGCGTGATTTCGCCCGAGGAGCCTTTGCCGAGAAGCGCCCCGACCGCTTCGGACCCGCCTTCCGCGGGAGCCGCCTCGGCGGCGGCGGCGGCGGAGGCGCCGGCCGACCTGGGGGCACCGACCTCGAGCTCGGCCGCGTCGATCAGCCAGCCGCCGGCGCGCGCGGCCTCGACGAGCGCGGGCAGGGATGCCCACGCGTCGTCGGGGCTGCCCGAAATGCCGCCCTCGGTCGCCATCGGCGAAGGTTCGGTCGAGCTCGGGGTTCGGCGATGGGTTCGGAACGAGGAACCGGGGAACGCGGCACCGCGAGGTGGCGGTACGCGGTGCTGGCGTCAGGGACCCGCTCGGGCTCTCGCCGCCGGGCACCCGGGACGTCGCGCGCGCGACCGGCTCTGCGCTTCCGCTTCGCGAATCGCTCTTCCGACGCGCTTTTTTCTCGGCGCCATTTCACGTGTTTCAAGAAACTCGCCACTCGCCAGTCGCACGGCTCGCGGACTCGCGAACGAAAAAAAATGGCGAAGCGTTTTCGAGACTTGCGCCTCGAACGTAACGACCAGTCACGTCAACGCGTGTTCGCCACGAGACGCGCCACACCGCACGCGCGCGCGCCGGAGCGCCTGGGGATCCCAGAACATCAAACCCCCTTTACGTCTTCATCACGATGTCGTCGCTCGAAGAATCAGGCGGCGCTCGCCCCGAGGTCCCGCCGCGCTCCATGAACATGGTCCGCCCGTCTAAGTACTCCGCGGAGTCGCCCTACAACGACTCGCCGGGTACGTCTCCCCCGCCTCGTCCTGCGCGCGCGTCCCGGCGAACGGAACCGCTGACGCCCGCCACTCCCGCGCGCCGACAGGAACCGGGCGCACGGGGATGTACGCCATCCCCCCGAACAACTACGACTTCTACACCGAGGAAGAAAAGTACGTGCGAGCGGCGCGGGGACGAGGCGCTCGGGACCTCGTCGTGTCGCCGAACGATACACGCGCGAGGTTTTCTTTCGCGGGCGTTTTACCGAAAACGCCGAACGAGGCCCGCCGACAACCTCCTCTTCCCGTCCCCTGTGATCATCAAATCAGAGCTGACCTGCGAACGCGACGCCGAGCCGCCAGGTACAAGCCGAGGCACACCGGCGACGGCGGCGTGTTTTCGGACTGGCAGCCCTTGTACGAGCCGAGCACGGTGAAGGAGGACGCCGACCGCCTCGCGGCGTTCGAGAAAGGCGTGCCCCACGGCTCGGCCGCCGCCGCCGGGGTTCCCGCGTTCCGCGCCGTCGGGGACTCCTTCGCGGGCGAAGCCGAACGCCTGCGGGAGAAGTACGAGGGTGCGCCGACGCTGCGACTGCTGATCGCCAGCCAGCTTCACCGCGACGAGGAGTACGGCGGTCCGTTCTGGATCGAGGTCCCGTCAAAGACTCGCCTCTTCGAGCTGCGCCGGGTCATCGCGCACAAGTGCGGCGTCCTGCCCGGGCTGCAGCGCTTGACGTTCGCGGGGAAGAAGATGGACGACGCCGAGCGCACGCTCGAGCACTACGGGATCAAGTACTGGAACAAGAAGTTCCCGGACTGGCCGATCGTCATGCGGAGGTTCTGAGACGTAGGAGAGCGCGCCCTGGGGGAGAAAAAGGCGACGCCGAAGCGCTTTTCGGGTTGAAACGAAATGAGCAGATTGTCCAGTCGCGTCGGGGCGCTGCGGCCGGGTCGACAAGTGTCGAAGATCGCGAAAAAAATGACGCGCACACGTTCTTTCCCGTGACGTCACCACATTGCGTCGCGCACCGTCGTTTCGATGCTGTCCGCTGCGAGCAGCGCTCTGGTGGCGTCCGCGCGACCGGCGTTTTGTGTCTCCCGCACCTCCGCGGCGCGCAACGCGCGTCCCGCGCCCCGCGCGTTCTCGGCCAACGGCGAGGCCTTCTGGGACAAGATGGTGGCGAAAGCCAGCGGAAAGTCCGCCGAGACCACCGAGACCGCCGTCTTCGCCCTCGGATGATTCTGGCACTATTCGGCTTACGTGGATAAGCTGGATGGCGTAGTGTCGCAGCGTGTTGGGTACACGGGCGGCGACTCGGAGGAGCCGACGTACGGCTCGGTGTGTGGCGGCGACGGACACACCGAGGCTGTGAAGATCGAGTTCGACCCGAACGTGATTTCCTACGAGCAGCTGCTGGACACGTTCTGGGCGGAGCACAACCCGAGCGGGTACAAGCCCAAGGTGCAGTATAAGAGCGCGATTTGGCCGCAGAACGAAGCGCAGGAGGCGGCAGCGCGCGCGTCCAAGAAGGCCATCGAGGACAAGTACAGCAAGACTCTGCACACCGACATCGAGGCGCCGAAGACATGGTGAGACACGCGGTGCCTTTTCGCGAGCCGAACCGATCGCGACGCCCCTTTCAACACTAACCCGACGACTGACTCCACGCCGCAGGTGGGACGCGGAGGAGTACCATCAGGACTACATCAAGAAGCAGACCCGGCGAGGGTGGTGAATCGCGTCCTCGCCGGCGTCTCGCGATGCTCGCGCTCGGTTCGGAGATTGACGATGACACATGAAGGCGATTGGCGCAAAGGCGCGGAAAACTCCGCGCCGTGCCTTTCCGCTCGAAACGCCGCCGAAGACCCGAAAAACCGAGCGACGAGAGCGACACGCGCGGCGTTTCATCCTTCGTCCGAGCGCAGCGTCGTCGGCGTCTTCGTCGGCGGCGCCGGCGTCGCGCGCCGGAGCTCTGACACGCCGAGTCGCAGTCTAACGACGCGCGGAAACTTGAAAGCGAAAAAATACTTTATGTGAGCCGAGCGACCGCGCGAGGCGATCCTTCTAGCGGCGCACCGTCACGCCCCCGCGCCCGCCTTCCCCCCCAGCGGCCTGAGCGGTAGCTCTCGCGTCAGCGGCGTCGCGGGCTCGCTGCCCGCCTCCGCGCCCCCGGGGAAAAGGTTGCTGTCCTTCCCCTTCCCGAACCCCACGAACGTCAGGGACTCGCCCCGCGCCTCCACCACCGCGTACGGCCCGGGGTACCCCTTCTCCGCGACGATGGGCGACTCCATCACCACGAAGTGTGTCCCGCTCGGGGAGGTGTACACGCCGCCGTCGTGCTGGTGTCCCGAGATGACCGCCGCGACGCGGTCGCTCACGCCGGGGTGCTCCAGGACGTCCAGCAGGTCCTGGAAGTTCCAAAGCAGCGTGCGCCCGCTGCGCTTGGCGGTGGACTCGGGGTGCACGAGCAGGTGCGAAAACAGCACGACGCGCTCGTCCGCCGCCGCCGCGTCCTCCAGCTGCTCCTTGACCCAACGCAGCTGCGCCTCTCCCAGCCCGCCGTTGAACGGCACCCATCGGCTGTCCAAGCCCTGTAAGTCTTTAAAGTACGGGAACGTGCCGGACATGCGCTCTGTCTCGAGGACGTCGGGATTTGCCGCCACGTACTCGTCGCAGTTGGCGTTGTTCGCGCACAGCGTCGCGAGGGCTTCCGCGTCCAGCCCCCGCTCGCGCCCGTTGCGGTAGATGGAGACGTCGTACGCGTCCAGCACCAAGACGCGCCACCCCGCAGAGGGCTTGAATGCGTAGAAGAAGTCGCCGCTCGCGTCCGCGCACCGGAACGGAAGCGTCGCGCCGGGCGCGACGACGCCGTCCCGCAGCTCGTCGCGCGTGAAGTTATACAGCTCGTGGTTCCCGACGGTGAAGTGCCAGTCCTCGCAGCGCGCGTCGGACAGCACGGACATGACCTCCCCCAGCGCAGACATAGCCTCGTGCTTCGGCTTGAACGCGTCCGCCTCGAAGTCGAACGCGCACTGGTGGTCGATGATGTCGCCGTTGTGCAGCACGAAATCCAGCTCGGGCCGCGAGTTGAAGTACTTCACCGCATCGCCCGCCACCACCAGCGCGTTCCGGTACCGGCGCCACTGCGTGCCCGTGAAGTTGGGCTTGTCGTCCACGTCCACGTACTGGATATCCGCCAGCAAGCCGAACGTGAACACGGGGGGTTCCGCGGACGCGGACGCCGAGGCCATCGTGCCCGACCCGCGGCGGCCCCGAGCTTCCCCGAACGTGAAGCCGCCCGAGGTGCTGACGCCGCGGAGGCGGTGCGCGATCGGCCGGGACGGGAACGAGGCCCCGCGGCGCGCGGCGGAGGGGAGCGCGGGAGACGCGCGACGGGTCACGAAACCGGTGCTGGCGCCGCACACCTGGCGAGCGAACGCACGACTCATGCGTCCGCGCGCGCAGCCTCGTGTGGCGCGAGGGTGCCGCCTGCCGAGAGCGCAGCTCTCGACTCGTCAGGTTTTGCAGGCCAACAAGTGGCGAATCTGCGCGAACTGAAGATTGAAGATCGGACGTCGGATCGATTGCAGAGACGCGCCGCTTCACTCGCGCGTCGAGCGCGCCGCGCGCCGCTCGCGTCGATAGACTCCGTTGCCTCGTACCCCACACGCCTCCCCCCTTCACCGAGCCCCCGCGGCGGCGAGCGTCTCTATGGTGCGTTCGATCGCCACCGCCTCCTCCAGCCGCGCGCGCTCCTGTCTCCGCGCCAGCTCGACGCGCGCGTCCGTCAAACACGCCAGAAGCTCGCGGTGCACGTCCTCGGCGGCTTCCAGCTGCGACGCGCTCATCTCGCCCACGCCAAGCCCAAGGAGGTTCCGGAGGCTTACCTTCAGCGCGGCAGCCGTGGGGTGCCTCCGCTCGAGGCGCGCGCGCGCCTCGCTCTCCCAGCTACACTCCGCCGAGGATGGGGGCGGGGTGTGAGGCGCCGCGGTCGAAGACGGGGCCGCCGCCGCGGTCGAAGACTCGCGCGCCGCGGCGGCGGCGACGACGCCGCGCGAGGGCGCTGCGGCGGCGGCGCTTCGAGTCGCCACGGCGGCCCACGAGCGCGCCGGGGCGGATGGGGCGGGGGCGGCGGGCTCCACTTCCAGCCTCGGCTTCGGTTTGGGGTCGGACGCGTTCTTCGGGGAGAGTCGGCCCGAAGTGGCGCTTCGAGAAGGCGACACCGCAGGCGACTTCGCCCGTTCGGGCTCGGTTCGCGCTCCGCCCGCTTTTTCGTCGCCGTTTTTCGTCTCGCCCTCTTTTTCGTTCGACGTCCCGTCGCGCGCGGCAAACGCCGCCGCCCACCCCGGCGCCACCACCAAGGCCACGTCCCGCGTGTTCTCCCCCGCGTCTGCGTCCGCGGTCGAGACGCTCCAGGACGCCTTCTCTTTCTTTTTCTTGGCGTTCCGCTTCTCCGCGGGCTTCGCCGTCTCGAGGTCCTCCTCGGCGAGCGCCGCCGCCGCCGCCGCCGCCGCCGCGCGCTCCGCGTCGCGCATTGCCGCGCGCAGCGCCGCCGCCGGCTCGGGGTGGCCTTCCCGCTCCGCCACCGCCGCGGGCTCGAGCCCCTTGCTTTCCCTGGCGAACGGGTTCGCGCCCGCCTCGAGCAGCGCCGCGACGCACTCGACGGACGCGCACGCGGCGTAGTGGAGCGCGGTGCGCCCGAGCCGATCGGGCTGGTCCACGGCGACGTCCGCCGGTTTTTTCTTCGCGCGACGCGAGAGCACCAAGTCCACGCAGGCGCGCCCGCCGCTGGATGCGGCGAGGTGCAGGGGGGTGGACCTCGCCTCGTTCACCGCGTCGAGCCTCGCGCCGGCGTTCAGGAGCGCGGCGGCGGCGTCCACGCGCGCGCGCGCGAGAGCGTGCATCAACGGCGTGTCTCGGTTCTTGTTCCGCGCGTCGACGTGCCACGCGGAGGCGCCGGAGACGTCGCGCGCCTGGCGCTTGGTGTCGGGCAAAAGCGCTTCGAGCACGCCGACATTCCCCGTGGCCGCCGCGATGTGAAGCGCGGTGTTCTCGGTGTTGGGCGAGCGCACCGCGCCGAGGTCGCCGCACGCGTCGCGCGCGCGGATCACCTCCGCGACATCGCCGCGCTTCGTCGCGGCTATCAGCGGGTGGTCCATGTCGCCGACGCGGGCGCGCCGGCGAGAAGAGTGGAACGCTCGTCGTGGTGCGAAAGCGAAAAGCTTCGGATCTCCGCGCTGCGTTTTACGAATATTCGCGCGCCGACGACGCTTCACTGGTGATGCGTGTGCGGGACAACAGCGACGACGTTCTTGTGAGACTTCTCCTCTCTGCGTGTGTTGCAGACTACGCACATCACGCGACCGCGAGTAACCTTATTGATAGTATACTATTGCGTGCGTGTGGATGCTTAGTATCACATCGTAAAGCCGTATTAGTTTGTAAAAGCGGCGCGCCTGACCGCGCGCCTCCGTCCTTCCCCTCGGCGCGCTTTTTCTCTCACGCCTCCTTCGCCGCCGCCGCCGCCGCCGCCGCCAGCGCGGCGTCCTTTTTCTGTTTGTTGCTCGCGATCGTGTAGAGGAACGTGCCGGCGATCGCGACGGCGGCGCTCGCCTGGCCGAGCGGCGTGATGGGGTTTTTGAACACCGCCACGGACGCGAGGATGATCACGACGCGCTTCACCGTGTTGGCCACCGAATGCGACAGCGGCGAGAGCTCGCCCAGCGCCTGGTACGACGTCTGGTTATACAAGTGGTAGAACATCGAGCCGGTGACGAGGTACGCCAGGAACCCAGCCTGCAACCCGAAGAGCGTGATGCCCTTCTCCGCCATGAGCGCGGGCGCGGCGGCGAACGCCGCCGGCATCTGCGCGCCCTCCGCGATGAGCGACATCGGGAGCTGCATGATCCCCGACACGATGGCGATGCCGCCGTACAGGTTGATCCCGGACAGGCCCGTCGTCTCCTGCAGGTCCTTGCTGGTCACGCCGCGCAGCGCGGACGCGATGTTGGAGGTCATGGCGCACAGGAACGCCGCCAAGGAGAAGTTGAGCTCGGAGGTGGACCCGACGGCGACGCCGCCCACGATGGGGATGAGCGTCAGCCACACCAGCTTGCTGTACCTGCGCCCGAAGAAGAGCGAGAGCAGGATCACCGAGCACGCCGGTTCGCCAGCCTTCACCACCTGCATGAAGGACACCGAGCCAAGCTTATACGAGGCGCACGCGGAGACGTGCGCGATCAGGTGCAGCGCCGAGGTGGGAATCAGCGCCTTGAACATCTCCTTCGTGAACCCGCCCTCGGGGGGCTTGAACAGGCGGAGCTTCCACATGACGCACATGAACACCGCGCCCACGGCGATCTGCACCCAGGAAAGAACCCAGGGGTACGGGAACACCGACAGCGTCTTCTTGTTCATGATCGCTGCGGGAAAAGGAAACGTCGACGGTCAGAACGAGGGACAAGAGAGACGGTTCGTCGATGCGGACGGGAAGCGGACTCATCCGATTTTCCGCGGAGAGTCAGCACGCACCGAACACGGCGTTGAGAAAGTACCAGCCGAAGATGTACGAGGCGATGCGCAGCGTCTTGCCGAGGTCCTTCTCGTCGTCGCCCGCGGCGGGCGCTTCCGCGGCGGCGGCTCTCGCGACGACGGCCGGGGCCTTGGGCGCGGGCATCCTCGTCGCCCACCCGCCGACGACGGGGGAGGCGAGCGTCGTTTTACCCTTGACGCCACCGAAGGAGGCGGCGGGTCGAGGGTTCGTCGCGATCGAGGGCGCAACCGTCGCGCGGCATCGAGCCAGGGAGGACCGGGCGGACGCCGTCCTCGTCAGAGGGGATACCCGGAGGGCGGAAACGACGCCGATGGCGGCCATGACGAGCTCAGAGTCGTGCGGCGAGCTTCGACGCGCGCGACGAAGTCGGGGCGCGATCGGGCCAACGATAACAAAAAGCGCATTGCAGATTTTTATCGATCTTTTGATTGGGCGTCGGCCGCGGGTCGGGTGACCGGGGTTGACCGGTCAAACCCGATCGGCGATCGAACGGCGTTTATTACCCTTTTGTGTCAAATCGCAGCTTCGCGTTGTTTCAAAAAACAAAAACATGGCGCGCAGCGGCGGGACCTCCTCACGTGGAACGGCGAAACGCGACCCACCGCCTAATAAGCAGGAGGGTGCCGACGACGATGTCGAGTCGCGCTGGTCCGCCAAGCGAGCGGCGCTCGCTGCCGAACGGCGCGAGCGGCGTCTCGCGACACTCGAGACGCGTCTAATGGAACTCTCGGAAGGTGCCGAAAAGGCTGACGACCGCGCGGGGCGGAGGCTGCGCGCGTTACTGGTGGACCTGAAGCTCGCGGAGGCGGAGGACACCGAACGCGATGCGCATGATGAAGACACGGAAACAGCTCGAGCGACCGGGTCGTCCGATGTCGAGCCGACAAGTAAGGGCAAACGGTCGCCGTTCGGCGGCATCGTGCGTGGCTCGGACGTGTACGCGACTTCGTCGGATGAAGATGAGTCCGACTCGGACGAGGAACTCGCTTCCTTCGATCGAGGCGTGAAGAGCCTGTCAAATTCAGCAACGCTCAGTGCCGCGCGCGCCGAGGCTGTGCACGCCGCGCTCGGACGCGCGCGCGCTGAGCTGGAGGAGGATCGCGTCGACCGGCAAGTCGCCGCGCGCGCCGTCGCCGACGCCATGGCTGCGACCCGCGAAGCGGCCTCCGCCGAAACTGACGCTCGGCGACTTCGCGAATCGCTGGATGTCGCGCGAAGGGAACAGGCAGAGGCGAGCTCGCGGGCGAAGCAGGCGGAGGCAGAGGCGTCGACGCTTCGATTCGCGCTGCGCGGCGGAGGAGGGAGAAGCAGTGAAGACGACGCAGAGGAGATGAGGCGCGCGTCTGCTGAAGCCAGGGAGGAATGCGCGCGCGCGTACTCGCGCGCCGCCGCCGCTGAACAGGAGCTCGTCGCCGCGACTTCCAGCGCGAGACGCGCCGAGCGGGAGAGAGACGCGCTGGAACGCGCGAAAGACGCGACCGAAGATCGCAGAGCGCGCGCGGAGGCGGCCGCGGCGACGGCACAGGCGGAGGCGAGACGTTTACGCGCGGACCTGGAGTCCTTCGCGCGTCGTTTCGATTCGCGAGAGGCGAAAACGAAATCCTTGGAGAAACGGTGCGAAGCGCAAGACGCCGAGTTAGCGGAGTTGCGCGCGCTGCTTCGAGCGCAACGCGAAGACATAGCGACGGCCGTGCGTCTAGTCGGGGAAGGTATCGGTCGATAGTGACTGGGATGGACTATGTAACACGTACGTTGAAGAAATAGGCTTATTAATAGGGTTGGTGTCGTCCGTCGTCGTCGGTGTCGTAAGGTAGACTATGTAGTTACTATGTACGAAGGCATGTACTAACAAACATCCCGAACCGTCACCGCGTCGACGACGCCGCGCCGTTGGCGGCGGCGAGGTTCTCCGCGGAGGGCACCTTCCCGAAGACGCGCCGCCGCACGTTAAACCGCCGAGCCTTCGCGGACCCACCCTCTGAGTCTCGAAACCGCAACGCGCGGGGCAAACTCTGCGATGCCTTCCTCTTCGGCGACTCCGTAACGACGCGGCCATCCTCCGAGACGTCCTCTTCGTCGCGCGCGCGCGCGCCGCGCCGCGAGCCACGCGCCGAGAGCCGCGAGGGGGAAGCCAAGCGCTTGATCCCGTCGACGGCGGCGCGCCCGACGCGCCCGACGCGCACGACCGCGTTCCGCACCCGCCCCTTCGCGTCCCGACCGGTGCCCTCGTCCAAGACGCAGACGCGGTCCACGGCGTTGCTTGCGTCGCCTGAAAGCGCGCGCCGCGCGAGCGCGCCGTCGTCGGCGGCGCGGCGCGACGCGGCTGCGGCGCCAACGACGGCACCCGCAGCGAGCGACGCGCCGGCGTTGGAGACAAACTCACCAGCCTTGGCGTTCGCCGCGAACTCACCGGCGGCCGCCGCCGCGGCCGATGCCACGCGCACGGAGTTCCCCGCCACCGCGCCCGTCGCGGCAGCCTGGCCGCCTCCCCCCAGCCCGATGCCGTTCGCCGCGAACGCCAGCAAGTTGGCGCCCGCGCCGGCGACGCCCCTGGTGACGTCGATGGCGCCGCCCACCGCGGCGCCCCCGAGCACGATCGCCTCCCTGACCACGGGCGTTTCTGCGGAGACGCCCGCGACGGCCCCCGCGGCGGTCGTGACCAGCCGTCTGGTCGGCGCCGCCCTGGTGAATGTCCCGAGCGCCGCCGCCATCCCCGATTGCAAGCCGAGCGTGGGCGCCAGAAACGGGACGACGCGCATGCCGAGCCCGAAGGCGAAGGACGCGGACACGGCGTGTTTCATGCGCTGTACCGCCGGGGCGTTGTTCACGTCCGCGAACGCCTGCAGAGGAAACACCACCAGCGCCTCGTGCGGTCGCCCACTACGCACGCGCTGCCACGCGCTGTGCCAGCTCACCTTGCTGGCGACCCCCCGGGGGAACGCCTCGGGCGCGTTCGGGCACAGGCGAGCGCATAGGTCGTTGACGTAGTGCCGGCAGTCATTGTCGTGGAGCAGGTACTGCACGCACCACTCGGCGTTGAAGTTTCGGATGTGTTCCAGGGAAAGGGTGGTGTCCCCGACGTAGTGCGCGCCCTCGGGGAGCGCGTCCAAGCGCACCTCGCGGATCTCCCCTTCGCGGGCTTGGCGCGCACGCTGCCGCTGCAGTCTGGACCAGCGCGAAGATCTCGGCGCAGTCTGCGAGGCGATGACCGAGGTGGAGGCCACGCGGTGGAACCTTTCTTTCGGGGACGCCGAGGCGGACGCCGAGGCGAGCGCCGCGGGCGACTCGAACAGACGCGAGGCGTCAGCCGGGCACGGCGACGCCTCGTCTTCCGACGAGCCCGCGCACGACGCGGCTCGCTCGCCGCCCGCGGCCTCGGAACTTTCTTGGGCCGTCGAACGCGCCGCCGTGTCCAGGAGCGAGGAGTCAGACTGGGAGCGGCGCAGCCTCGGGAGCTCGCGCGCCACCGAACTCATGTCCATCGTGTCGCGCCTATTGCTGAGGTTGTTCAGGTCGAGCTCGGAGCTGAGCGTGGAGCGCAGCCCGGGCAGGCCCGCGACGTCGCCTCCGATCGGCCCGAAGTCGAAGGACGTGATAATGTTCGTCTCGCGCTCGCGGATGACCACGAGGAAGTGGCATATGCCCGAGGACCGCAGGGAGTTCCGGACCGCCGAGGGCAGGCGGTTGTAGATCCCCTTGCCCCACTCGGTGAACTCGCGCGTCACCGCGTACACCTCCATGGTCACGGACGCGCGTTTCCACGCGCCCGCGCTGTTGGGAATGCAGGCGGCCGACGCTTCAGCACCCTGGACGTTTGGTATCGTTTTGAACGCACAGGAGACGCACATTATTCCACACCGTGCTGCCATGTCACGGAAGTCCCGCGGTTTTTTTCTTGGGTCAATCTTGAGTCAAATCGTTCAGTCGTATCTTTTTGGATTCCATCATCGGTTTCAGATTCCTGTCGCTGGTTTCGTTTTCACCCGTTTTCACTTCGCAGTTTGGGCGCGCGGCGCGCGCTCGAACGAGGCTGCCACACGACGGGCCCCAAAGACACAAGCCGACAGAGATGCGTTTTGTTGCGTCGGCCAACGCGGCGTCGGGCGCCCCCTTCCTCGGTTCACTCTCGCTCGCGCCGAACCCGGGCGTCGTCGACCTGCAGCGCGATCCACCGCGCGTCGCGGCGCGGCGGCGCGACCATGGGCGTCCGCCACGCCCTTCTGCGCGTGGCGCTGCTCTTGTCGTGCGCGATCGGCTCGTCGGACGCGTCGAGCGGATTGGTCGGTCCCGGGGCGATGGCGCCCTTCCGCGGGGGGGGCGGCGGGGGACGCCGAGGTCCGACGCGGTACATGCGCGTGAACGACCCTGCGGTGGGCTTCTTCGTCGGGGGAAGCAAGGACGAGGCCATGAACGGCCTGTACGCGAGGACGGAGACGCTCCCCGAGAGCCTGGCGACGGCCTCGAGAAAGAAAAAAATTTCGCTGCTGTACCTCCACGCGGCGTCCGGGTACTCGCTGGCGTTCGCGGAGTCCCCGCGCGAGCCGGACGCGATGGAGTGGGTGTTCATGGATGGCACGGGGCACGATCGCGTCGCGCTGTTCGACAACGCGTTGATTCCGCCCGCGGGCGAACGGTGGACGCACGTCCGCGCGGCGCGCGCGCCCGCCGAGGACAAAAGCGGCTGGTTCGGGAACTGGCGCGTGCGAGACGCGCGGGCGGCGGAAGAGGCTGGCGAAGACACCAAGTCGTTCGAGACGGCCGAGTCGCGCGTGGAGCGTTCCTCGAAGACGCAGCGCGCGGCGGATGACGAGTACGACGAGCTCCCCTGGCAGCTCATCGCGGTGCTGAGCGAGGACATGTTAGCGCAATTGGCGAGGCAGCAGCGAAGGCACGACAATCAGGTCAACCGCGCGCTCAACTGCCACCCGCCGACGCCGCCGAGAGGCGCGTTCGCCGTCGTGGAGACCTCGCCCCCGGAGGCGGCGCTCGCGGAGGCGGCGCGCGTGACGCGCGCGGCGGAGGCGCACGCGGCGGCGGAGGATCACGACGCCGCGGCGGAAGCGTACGCCGCGGCGATGGAAGATACGGGGCGTATCGGGAACGACCCTGAACTCGACCTCGACGGCGGCGACGCGCGCGAAAAAGTCGCGGCGTGGACTCGTTCGTACCTCTCGTTCCGCCGCGGCGCCTCCTTGCGCCGCGCCGGCCGGCTGGACGAGTCCGCGCGCGCGCTGCGCGACGCGCTGGCGACCGCGCCCAACTTCGCGGACGCCCTGTTCGAGTCCGCGCTCGCGTCGCTGGACGCCGGGAAGTTTTCGGACGCGTTCGACGCGTTCGAGCGGCTGGCGTGCGCGGACCGCGCGTTCCCCGAGTTGCAGCGCTGGATGACTCGCGCGCGCGCGCGCGAGGTTCGCGGCGAGACGCGCGCCGTGGAGCGCACGCGCGAGTGGGCGCGCGCGCTGCGCCGCGCGGAGCTGGAGACGCGCCTGGCGAAGGGCGCCACGAGGTTTTGCCGGGCCTGGCGGCAGACGGGCTCGTGCGCGGCGAACGGCGAGCGGGAGGAGGAGAAGGACGCGTCGTGCCTGGAGGCGACCCGGACCGGCCAGTCCGGCTTTTGCGAGTGTTCGTTCGCGTTGCGAGACGCCGCCGCGTTCGCGGAGGAGGCGGCCGCGACCGCGTTCGCGCGCGAGACGCTCGAGAAGAGCGGGGGGGGTATGCGCGCGTTCGACGACGCTGCGGGCGGACCCGAGGACGCGCGCGTCCTGGCCGAGTCGAACGGGAACGCCACGCACGGCGCGCGCCTCGGGTGCGCGCACGGCGACGGCCCATCGTGCGCGGCGTACTGCGAAACCGCGTGGCGCGTCGCGACGCGGAGAGTCGAGGGCCTGGCGCGCGCCATGGCGACGCGTCTCGGGATGGAGATGTCGGATCTTTTTCGTTTCGAGGAGGAGGTCCTTCTCGAGCGGAACGAAGACGCGTCTCACGCCGCGACGCGGTCGGTGGTCGAGGCGGCCTCGCGACTCCGCGCGCTCGCCGACGGAACGGCTCCGCAGGCGGAGGACGCGTCTCCCGTTGCCGAGGCGGACCCGTCGAACGAGCGCTCGGCGAACGCGCTCTCGACGCTCGTCCCGGGCGAAGACGACGTCGCGGACCGGAGCGACCTGTACCTGGTGCTCGATCTCCCCGCGGACTTCACGGAGTCGGAGCTTAAGAGCAGGTACAGGCGCGCGAGTCTCAGCTCGCACCCGGACAAGCCGAGCGGGTCGCAGCGCGCTTTCCAGCGCGTGGCCGAGGCGTACCAAGTTCTGGGCGACCCAGAAGCGCGGGAGGCCTACGACCTCGGGCTCGGGCTGGGCGAGCCCCGCGAGGACGCACCCGGCGACACGACGCTGTGGGAAGAGGTTGAGCGCGAGTTTTTCCCCGAAGTGCACGGCTGGCGCCCGTTCGGGGACCCGCACGAACGCAAGCGCGAACGCGCCGCCGCTCGCGCGAGAAGCCGCGAGTTTCGCGAACGCTACGGCGAGCTGTGAGCGACAGTGAAAATCACACGCTGCATCGTCGAAAACGAACAACGACGACCGCGATTTCGAATCTCAGATCGCGGGCGCGGCGCGGGTTTAGGGTTTAGGGTTTAGGGTTTAGGGTTTAGGGTTTAGG
>MDSV01053359.1_pt1 | contig 18705 bp, 20 predicted proteins | sample 810851 | NCBI WGS metagenome assembly MDSV01 (sample SAMN05326640, study PRJNA326480) | marine metagenome | isolation source: seawater | place: Atlantic Ocean: North East | collected 2012 | reverse complement strand
TAATGGCGGAGAGACTGGGATTCGAACCCAGGAAAGAGTTGCCCCTTTGCCGGTTTTCAAGACCGGTGCTTTCAACCGCTCAGCCATCTCTCCATGCGCTAGTGTTTATTCGGATTTTATGATCTTTTCAACTTAAAAATGATGATATAAAGAATTTAATTCAATTTATTTTATGAAGCAATCTCAATTTAAAAAAGGAATAATCTATACAAGCATTGGATCATTATGGTGGGGTGTATTAGGAACTATTTTTTTTAAATATATTTCTTACATGGGTGCTCTTGAAGTAGTAATTCATCGTTTAATTTGGACTTGTGCAATATTATTTTTAACTACACTTTATTTTAGAAAAATTGACATTTTTAAGAAAATTTTAAAACAAAAAAAAAATTTATTAATTCTTTTTTTTACTAGTTTATTAATATTTTTAAATTGGTCTACTTGGATTTACGCTATTTCAACTGATAGAATAATAGATGCAAGTTATGGTTATTTTATCTTTCCAATTTTAACAGTTTTTTTAGGATACATTTTTTTAAAAGAAAAATTAAATGATAAAAGAAAAATTTCAATTTTAATTGTGATTCTTTCTTCAATTTATCTGCTTTTCAATTTAGATTCTTTTCCATGGGTTGGATTTCTTGTTGCTTTTTTTTGGGGCTTTTACAATTTATTAAGAAAAAAAATAAATGTTGATACTGATATTGGTTTATTTATAGAGGCTCTTTTTATTCTTCCATTTGCATTAGTTGTCTCTTACCTAATTTATCAAAGCGGGAATAATGATTTTACTTTTCAAGATCCAATGAATATTTTAATGTTAATCTTGGCAGGTTTAATGACAGTGATTCCACTATTTTTATATATCAAAGGTTTAGAAAAAACTACAATGGCTACTTCAGGTTTAATCTTTTTTATAACTCCTACAAGCCAATTTTTACTAGGTTTTTTTTATTTTAATGAACCTTTTTCAACCCCAAAGTTCATTAGCTTCATTTTTATTTGGCTTGCTGTATTTATTTATTTAAAAGATCTTTATGAAAATAATTAGATATTTTTTTATATTATTTTTTTTTACTTCAAATTCATTAGAAGCTAGTAATAATGAATTTAACAATTGGTTAAAATCTTTTAAAAAATTTGCTTTAAATAGTAAAATTTCAGAAAACACTTTTGATAAGGTTATGATAAATGTTGAATTTTTGCCTAAAGTAATTGAATACGATAGATATCAACCTGAATTTTATGAAGATACATATACTTATATTAAAAAAAGAACTTCAAAAAAAAAAGTTGAAAAAGGAATCAAATTATATGAAAAAAATTTAGATTTAATTAACTCTGTTGAAAAAAAATTTTTAGTTGAAAAAGAACTATTGTTAGCATTGATGGGTATAGAGACTAATTTTGGTACATATTTGGGTAAAATGGATATTATTTCCTCTTTAGCTACACTTAGTTTTGATAAGAGAAGAAGTGATTTTTTTACAAAAGAATTAATTACTATCCTTCAATTAATTGAATTAGATATTATTGACTATAAGATATTATATGGATCATGGGCGGGTGCTTTTGGCAATTTTCAATTTATGCCTAGTACAATTAAAAAATACGCTATAGATTTTAATAACGATAACAAAATTGAATTAAAAAATTTAGAAGACTCTTTTGCATCTGCGGCAAATTATATAAATAGGATTGGTTGGAAAAAAGACCAACCTTGTTATTTAAAGGTTAATCTCTCAGACAATATACCAAATAAATATCTTAATACTTCAGCTAAAAAGATTAAGAATAAAAAAAGTTTAAAATATTTTAAAAAATATATAGAGAATTTTGAAAACAATTCTATTAATGAAGGCTTAATAGTGGGTATAATTACTCCAGATAAAGATATAATACCAGACTCGGAGAATTTAGAACCAGCTTATTTAGTATTTAGTAATTATGAATTAATATTGAAATGGAACAGATCTTTAAGATTTGCCTTAGCGGTATGTAAATTAAAAAATAAATTTGAAAATGAATTATAAATATATTTTAATACCTTTATTTTTTTTGTTATCTGAATGCACTATTTATACAGATGTAAATGTTATTAATGATACAAAAAAAATAGTTTTTAAAGATGGTTTTAATAATCAAGGATTTGCTCTAATATATTCAGATGAATTATACAAAACAAAAAAGATTTCGAGAAAATTAAATGATAGAGATTTAATAATTTTTCAGAAAAATTTAAAAAAAGGATCTACTGTAAAAATTAATAATATTATTAACGGAAAATCAGTAATTGCTAAAGTTGGTCAAACTACAAAATATCCAAAATTTAACAACTCAGTCATTACCAAAAGAATTGCTGATGAAATTCAATTAGACTTAAATGAGCCTTATGTGGAAATTTCAGAGATTTTAAATAACTCTACCTTTGTTGCAAAAAAATCTAAAACTTTTGACGAAGAAAAGCAAGTTGCCAATAAAGCTCCTGTAGACTCGATTAGTATAAACAATTTAAATTCTTCATCAAAAAAAAAGAAACTTATAAAAAAGAAAAAATTTGATTATTCAATTAAGATTGCAGATTTTTATTTTAAGGATACAGCAAAATCTATGAGAAAAAGAATCAAAAACGAAACAAGAATTAGAAGTGTTAAAATTATAAAAATAAATAATACAAAATACAGAGTTTTGTTGGGACCTTTTAACAACATAAATTCACTACAAATGGCTTTTAATGATATAGATATATTGGAATTTGAAAATTTAGAAATTATTAAAAATGATTAGGTTAATTAAATTTTTTTTTATTAAATTAGTTTTATGTTTTACTTTATCAAGTAATGCGAGTGTTGCATTTGATATAAAAGCACCAACTGTAATACTTCAAGATTTTTTAACAGGTGAAATTCTTTTTGAAAAAGATGCTGATCGATCTATTTATCCTGCATCTATGACTAAAATAATGACTTCAATTATTGCTTTTGAATTACTTCAAAAAGGTGATTTAAGTCTTGATGATAAGTTTTTAGTATCAGAAAATGCATGGAGATTATCTACATCTGGTTATTCATCAATGTTTATAATGGTGAATGATGAAGTCTCAGTAGAAGATTTATTAAAAGGTATAATCGTTGCATCAGGGAATGATGCCTGTATAGCTTTAGCGGAAGGTATAGCAGGTTCTGAGGAACAATTTGCGATTATGATGACTGCTAAAGCTAAGGAAATCGGAATGGAAAATACAAATTTTACAAATTCCTCAGGTATTAATGATCCTGATAATTATTCTACAGTAAGAGATATTTTAATAATGTCTAATTATTTAATTAAAAAATATCCAAAATATTATGAATATTTCAAAGAAAAAGAATTTACTTGGGATAGAACAGGCGGAGATCCAATTAAACAAGGAAATCGAAATCCATTACTTTATAAAAATATTGGAGCAGATGGAATTAAAACAGGTTATTTAGCAGTTGAAAGATATTCTTTAGCATCTTCTATATATAAAAATAATAGAAGATTAATAGCAGTAGCTAGCGGCTTTAAAACTAAAAACGACAGGTCTAAAGAATCCGCAAAATTACATATATGGGGATTAACTAATTTTGATGTAATTGAAATAGCTAAAAAAGATAAAAGTTTTGTATCATTAGATGTTTGGTTGGGTAAAAAAGATAAAATAGATGCCTATGTAAATAAAGATCTTTATAAAACTGTACCAAAGGCAAGAAAAAAATATTTAAAAGCTAAAATTGAATACAATGGACCGATTAAAGCACCAATTATTAAGGATCAGATCTTAGGAAAATTAAAGATTTTTTATAAAGACGAGCTTACTGATGAATATGATCTATTAGCTTATGAAAATATTGATAGACTAAATATTTTTTCCAGATTAATAAAGTCAATTAATTATTTAATCTGGGGTGATGTCTAAAAAACCAATAATAGTATTTGAAGGTATTGAAGGATCAGGTAAATCCCTGCACATAAAAAACGTAGTTAATTTTCTTAAGAAAAAAGATATAAAATTTATTAAAATTAGAGAACCTGGCGGTAGTAAAGGTTCAGAAAGAATAAGAAAATTAATATTAAATAACAATTCAAAATTTAATAAAGAAACTGACTTACTACTTTATATGGCCTCTAGAAGTGAAAATATTGAAAAAGTAATAAGAAAAAACTATAAAAAAAAAATCATATTAGTCGATAGATTCATAGATTCTACTATAGCTTACCAACATTATGGAATGGGTATTAATATAAAATTAATCAATTTTTTAAATAAGTTTTTGTTAAAGAATATAAAAATTAATTTTACATTTCTTAATCTAGTTAATGAAAAAAATTTAAGAATTAGACTAGCTAAAAGAAAAAATTTGAATAGATATGATAAATTTAGTATTAAGTTATATAAGAAAATTCAAAATGGATTTATCAAAATAGCAAATAGGGAAAAAAATAAATATCTCAAAATTAATTCAAATTTGAGTATAAATGAGAATAAATTAATTATCTTAGATAAAGTTAATAAATTAATTAAATGAAATATAGTCCTAATACACAAATTAATCTTTATGGTCATGACTCAACAATTCAAAATATTATAAATTCTTTTGAATCCAGAAAATTACCTAATAAAATTTTATTAAGTGGACCAAAGGGTTTGGGTAAAGCTACATTGGCTTATCATATTATAAATTATATTTTTTCAAAAAATGAAGAGCATTCTTACGAAGTTAAAACAAATACAATTAATAAAGAAAACAAATCGTATAACCAAATTATTAATAAGACTCATCAAAATTTTCATTTAATTGATTTAATTGATGATAAAAAAAATATTGAAATTTCACAAATTAGAAAAATGATAGATTACACAAATAAATCAAGTTTTAATAATCAGCCTCGAATTATTTTGATCGATAATCTAGAAAATCTAAATCTTAACTCAACAAACGCCTTATTGAAAATTATAGAAGAGCCTAACGAAAATATTTTTTTTATATTAATACATAATAGTAATAAAAAAATTTCTGAAACTTTAAAATCTAGATGTATAACTTATAAAATAAATTTTACATTTTATAATACTCTAGCTATCACAAACAAAATTATTAAGGCTGATATTTCAGATTTAATAAATCAAGATTTAATAAATTATTATAATACTCCAGGTTTTTTCATTGAATTTTTAGATTTTTCTAAAACACACAAGATTGATCTTAAAGATATTAATTTAAATGACTTTTTATCATTTCTAATTGAAAAAAATCATTACAAAAATGATATGTTCATCAAGCATAATATATTTAATTTTATTGAATTATATTTTTTAAGAATATTTGGAACTTCCAATAACAAAAAAAAATTTATTAAATATTATAATAAATTTATAAAAAAGATTAATAATACTAAAAAATTTAATTTAGATATAGAAAGTTTGTTTATGGAGTTTAAATCAAAAATTTTGAATGTCTAAAAAATTTTATATTACAACACCTATATTTTATCCTTCAGCAAAACCTCACATGGGCCATGCTTATACAAGCATTGTTGCTGATGTGTTTGCGAGAATTAAAATGATAGATGGTTATGATGTTCATTTTTTAACTGGGACTGACGAACACGGTTTAAAAATACAAAGAGCAGCAGAAAAAGCAAATATGAATCCTTTAGAATTTTGTGATAAAATTAGTAAAACTTTTAAAGATCTAACAAAAAAATTAAATCTTAAAAATACAGATTTCATAAGAACAACTGAAAAAAGACATTTTAAATCAGTTCAATATTTATGGGATTTACTTGAAAAAAGTGGTGATATTTATTTATCAAAATATTCAGGTTGGTATTCAGTTTCTGATGAAGCTTTTTATAACAATGATGAAATCACTAGTAAAGATGGTGATAATGTTTCTATTGTTTCTGGATCAAAAGTTGAATGGGTAGAGGAAGAATCATATTTTTTTAAATTATCAAAATGGCAAAATAAATTATTAGATCACTATAAAGAGAATCCAGATTTTATACTTCCAAAATCTAGAAAAAATGAAGTAATAAGCTTTGTCGAGAGTGGACTTAAGGATCTCTCAATTAGTAGAAAGTCTATATCATGGGGTATTAAAGTTCCAAATAATGATAAACATGTTATTTATGTATGGTTAGATGCTTTAACGAATTATTTAAGTAGTTTAAAATATCCAGATACCAAAAATAAATTATATAAAGATTTTTGGCCAGCAGATTTACACCTTATAGGAAAAGATATACTAAGGTTCCATGCAATTTATTGGCCTGCTTTTTTATTAGCAGCAAAAATACCTCTTCCTAAAAAAATTTATGGACATGGATGGATTTTATCTGGTGATGAGAAAATGTCTAAATCAAAAGGTAATATATTAGATCCATTAGAAATTATTGATAATTATGGCTTAGATCCTCTAAGATATTATTTAATTAAAGAGGTTTCTTTCGGTAGTGATGGAAATATTTCTAAAGATAAACTTGAAAATTGTATAAATAGTGATCTAGCTAATAATTTTGGAAATTTATGTCAAAGAGTTGTATCTTTTAATGAAAAAAATTTTTCTCTTTCAATACCTAAAAAAATTAAATTTCAAAATGATGATTTAAAGATTTTAAACAAATTTTCAGAGAATTTAGATAAAATTCGAACAGAAATTGATAAACAAAATCTAAATTTCTATATACAATTTATAGTTAATTCTTTATTTGATGCTAATAAATACTTTAACGACCAAGAGCCTTGGAGTAAAAAAGATGATGAGGTCAGATTAAATACAATAGTTTATACTTCATTAGAAATTATTAGAAAGGTTTCAATTATGCTTTATCCAATTATTCCAGAAAGTTCTATTAAAGCATTGAAAATTTTTGATATTAAGCAAAATGAATTAGATTTTTCTTCACTTAAAGATCATACATACCTAAAAGAAGGTAAAAAAATTAATAAAATTGATATACTATTTAAAAAGATATTAAAAAAATGATTGACTCACATTGCCATTTAGATCATGAACCATTGAATGAAAATATTGATCTAATTATAGAAAGATCAAAAAAGATTGGTTTAACAAAGCTTTTAACAATATCAACCACTTTTGAAAGTTTTAAAAAAATTCTAGATATAATTAAAATTGACCCAATAATTTTTGGTACTTTTGGCATTCATCCACATGAGACTGAAAAAAATGTTGCTTCGAAAAATTTGATCATTGAAAATATAAATCTAAATAAGAAGCTAATAGGGGTAGGTGAGACAGGTCTTGATTTTTATTATAATCACAGCAATAAAATGGTACAAATTAAAAGTTTTGAAACTCATATAGAAGCTGCAATAGATTTAAATTTACCTATAATTGTGCACTCAAGAAATGCTGAAAAAGAAACTTTCGAAATTCTAAATTCTTATAAAAATAATAAACCAAAAATTTTAATGCATTGCTTCACTGGTTCAAAAGAATTTGCAAAAAAATTAATTGATATTAATTCATTTTTTTCAGCTAGTGGTATTATAACATTTAAGAATAGTATTGATTTACAAGAAACATTCAAAACTATTCCATTGAATAGATTATTAATAGAAACTGATAGTCCTTATCTAGCTCCAATACCAATGAGAGGTAAAAAAAATGAACCATCTTTTATAAAATATACATTAGAAAAATTGGGTGAATTAAGATCTTTATCATTTGATAAAATTACTGAAATTACTACGAATAATTTTGATAAATTATTTTCTTTTAAATAATGACTATAAAATTTATCATTTTAGGTTGTGGAAGCTCAATGGGTGTGCCAAGGGCTGATGGATATTTTGGAAATTGTGATCCAAAAAATAAAATGAATCACAGATCAAGATGTTCAGCTTTAATAAAAGCCTATAAAAAAAATATATTAATAGACACATCTCCTGATTTAAGATCTCAATTATTAAAAAATAAAGTTAAAAATATTGATAAAGTACTATATTCCCACAAACATGCTGATCAAACTCACGGTATTAATGATTTAAGAATTTTTTATTTAAAAAATAAAAAAAAAATTGAAGTTTATGCTGATACAATTACTGAAAAATACTTAAAATCAAACTTTAAATATTGCTTTAGCAAAACAATTGATTATCCTCCAATCTTAAAGTTAAACAAAATGCCAAAAGTATTAAATTTTAAAATTAAAGATAAAAAAATTTCAATTAGAGCAATTCATGTAAAACATGGGCTAATAGATTCCTTAAGTTTCATAATAAATAATAAATGTGCATATGCCAGTGATGCTAATTATATATATAAAAAAGATTTAAAATTTTTTAAAAGAATGAAATTTTTAATAATTGATTGCTTAAGATATAAAGCGCATCCTTCACATTTTAATTTAAATCAGATTATTGATTTAGTTGAATATCTTAAACCTAAAAAAACGATTTTAACAAATTTACATTCGGATATGGATTATAAAGTTTTAAAAAAGAAGTTACCAAGAAATATAATCCCAGCATATGATGGTTTGAGTTTAATAATTTAATAATTTTTCAATTTTAGTAGTTATTTTTTTTGAGTTAGGGTTTGTAAATGAAGCAAATGTATCTTCAATTTTACCCTCTTGATTTATAAGAATTTTATGAAAATTCCATTTAGGGATGGCTGATCTACCATAATTTTTTTTTGCCCATTTGTATATTTCATGAGAATTATCTCCTTTAACATCTGTTATTGTTGACATTGGGAAACTAATATTAAAATTTACTTCACAAAATTTTTTGACTTCATTGTCATCTTTTTTTTCTTGATTGAATGAATTTGATGGTATCCCTAAAACGATAAGGCCATTTGACTTATATTTGTCCCACAAATTTTGTAAATCATCATATTGTTTAGTAAAACCACAATTGCTTGCTGTGTTAACTAATAAGACAACTTTATTTTTATAATTTTTTAAATCTATTATCTCTCCCGAAATATCATTAATCTTAAAGTCGAAAAAAACTTTTTCATAATTTGCAATTGCGGGATTCTTCATAAAAAACATTATTATTGTTATCCAAATTAATACTATTTTTTTCATTAATAAATTTATTTATTAGGAGTAAGTAATATCAGGAAGTAACCAAATAAAGTGGATAATAATGACCCAGTTAGTACGCCAATTTTAACACCATCCATGTATTGCATATTTTCCACGAATGCTAAATTACCAACAAATAAGCTCATCGTAAAACCTATTCCTGTTAAAACACCTACACCGTAAAAATTAAACCAGTTTGAATTGTTTGGCATCTGAGCAACTTTCAATTTAATAGCAGCGTAAGAAAATACAAAAACACCTAATTGTTTACCCAAAAATAATCCCAAAACTATTCCTAGAGGAACTTTATCTAATAAAGATGAAAAAGATAAGCCTTCAAGAGATACACCTGCGTTAGCAAAAGCAAATAAAGGCATAATACCAAAAGCTACATAAGGGCTTATTGCGTGTTCAACTTTTATTAATAATGAAAAATCTTTTTCTTTTTTTCTATGAGGAATTGTCATTGCTAATAAAACACCTGCAATTGTAGCGTGGATTCCAGAATTATGAGTAAAATCCCAAAGTAAAAGGCCTATAACTAGATACGGTAGAAATTTTTTTATATTAAACTTATTAATTAATAATAAAGATAAAAAGGCAACTAACATTAAAGTAAGATATTTAATACTTAGATCTCCTGAATAAAATAGTGCAATTATAACAATAGCACCTAAGTCATCTATGATAGCAAGAGCTGTTAAAAAAACTTTTAATGATAAAGGTACTCTCCTTCCTAATAATGAAAGAACACCTAATGAAAAAGCTATATCGGTAGCAGAAGGTATGGCCCAACCATTAAAAGTTTCGGTGTCTCCGAAATTTATAAAGATGTAAATTAAAGCAGGAATTAACATTCCTCCGACAGCGGCAATTATTGGTAATAATGCTTGTTTTATATTTGAGAGTTCACCTTGTAAAAATTCTCTTTTAATTTCTAATGTAACGAAGAAAAAAAATATTGCCATTAAAGCATCATTTATCCAATGAATAACTGTCAATTTTAACCCAAAATTATTTATTCCTAAAAATAGATATTTATTTAATGTTGAAAAATATAAATCAGAAAAATTTGAATTACTTATAACAAGAGCAATAATAGCTGCAAATAACAATACTAAACCACTTGCAGCCTCTAATCTAAAAAACCATTTAAATGGGGATGATATATATCTAAGCATAGATTATTTAATTAGGTCTTTAAAAAATAAGTAAATATCTTTCAAAGTTTCATATAAATTATTTAAAATTAAATCAATATTAGGAATTATAGTTGATAGCTGGTTTTTAAATGTATCTAGTAAAATAATTAAAGCAGCAAATGAAATAACAAAAACAAATATCATATTTATAAATGATATATTTTTATCTTTATCTTTTTTATTTTTTTCTTTTTTTAATTCTATATATTCGTCATCATTTATTTTATCAATCTTAGCTTCAAATATATCTTCGGTAATAACTTCCTCATTTTCTTCTTTTTTTAGTATTTTTGAAGAGGTATCTTTTATAATTTTCGGTAGATCATCAATTTTAGATTTATCTTTTTCTTTAATGAAAAACCATTCATACTCACATGAGCCACATTGTAACAATCTACCATTTTCTGGTATTAAATTTGAGTCTATTTCAAAACTTTTGTTACATTTTTTACATTTGATAATCATATTTTTCTTATATAGTAAATTTTTCAAAAAATCCTTTGTATTTGATGTTGTTTATGCTTTGAAATTACAATTATCTGCTGTATTAGTACATCACACGGAGTGTAGCGCAGCCTGGTAGCGCATCTGGTTTGGGACCAGAGGGTCGCAGGTTCAAATCCTGCCACTCCGACCATTTTATGAGAAAAGCTAAAATTTTTAAACCTTCGAAAACTGCTATGCAGTCAGGCAAAAGTAATACATCTAAATGGATTTTAGAGTTTATAACTGAAGATAATAGTATTAATCCATTAATGGGATGGGAAAGTTCAACTGATACATTCCATGAAATTAAACTTGAATTTTTAGATAAAGAGTCTGCAATTGAATATGCAAAAAAGAATAAAATTAAATTTGAAATAATTGAGCCTAAAGAAAGGAAAATTATTAAGAAATCCTACGCTGAAAATTTTATAAAATAATGTTTAAATTTTTTACAGACAAAAGATGGTATTTATGGAGTATTGGTGGAACACTACTTATTTTAGCAGCAACCTGGTACCAAGTTCAACTTGATGTAAAAATAAATGAATGGTTTGGTGAATTTTATGACACTTTGCAAAAAGCATTAACTGAACCAGGTGCAGTAACAGAAAAGGAATTTGTTTCTTATCTTTTTACATTTGCAAAAATTGCAGCTGTTTACATATTAGTTGTTATATTTAGCGATTATTTCACAAGCCATTGGACATTTAGGTGGAGAACAGCAATGGCAGATTTTTATCACGATAAGTGGAATTTTGCTTCATCTATAGAGGGTGCTTCTCAGAGAGTTCAAGAAGATACACTAAAATTTGCAAGAATAATGGAAGGACTTGGAGCAGAACTTTTAAGAAGTGTAATGACTCTTATTGCTTTTACTCCAATATTATGGGGACTTTCTAAAAGTATTACTGTACTTCCATGGATTGGTGAAGTGAATCATGCATTAGTTTGGGTTGCTATTATTTCAGCTTTAGGTGGTACGTTCATACTTGCTGCTGTTGGAATTAAGCTTCCTGGTATTGAGTATGATATCCAGAAAGAAGAGGCTGCTTACAGAAAAGAATTAGTTCTAGGTGAAGATTTTAAAGAAAATGCTCAACCAGTTAAAATTGAAAATTTATATGGTGGCGTAAGGAAGATTCATTATAAAATGTATTTTCATTATTTATACTTTAATGCTGTTAAATGGAGTTACTTACAAGGTATGGTAATTGTTCCTTACTTAGCATTAGCACCAACTATAGTAACTGGAGCAATTACTCTAGGTTTTGTTCAACAAATTATTAGAGCTTTCGGAAGAGTTGAAACATCACTACAATATTTAGTCAGAAGTTGGCCAATAATAGTTGAATTAATCTCTGTGTGGAAAAGACTTAATGAATTTGAAAATAAACTTAAAGATAATTTAGAAAAAACAACTATATAAAAAATTTAGTGTCTTTAGATAAAAAATTAATTAATGAAATTATTAGAGTTACCTCGAAAGCTGCTATAGCATGCTATAAATTTGTTGGTAAAAATGATAAAAAAATTGCAGATAAAGCTGCCACTGACTCAATGAGAAATGAAATTAATAAACTTAATATTAATGGAGAAGTTGTTATAGGTGAAGGTGAGCTTGATGAAGCTCCTATGTTGTATATTGGTGAAAAATTAGGCTTGGGGGGTAATATAGAATTAGATATTGCTGTTGATCCTCTTGAAGGAACAAATTTTGCTGCAAAAAATTTACCAGGAGCTTTATCTGTTATATCAGTTGCTGAAAAAGGGAATCTATTTAATGCTCCAGAAACATATATGGATAAACTTGCTGTATCTAAAAAAATTCCTTTTGACGCAACAGATCTGGATTTTCCTCTTGAAAAAAATATAAAAAATATTGCTGATTCTATGAATAAAGATTTAACTAATATCACTGCTTGTTTGTTAAATAGACCTAGACATCAAAAAATTATAGATAAATTAAATGAAATGAATGTTAGAATGAAATTATTATCAGATGGTGATGTTTCAGGTGCTTTGATGGTTACAAATGATAAATATAATGTAGATATTTTTTTAGGCATTGGTGGTGGACCAGAAGGTGTTTTAGCAGCTTCAGCTATTGATACTTTTGGATGTAAATTTCAAGGGAGATTTCTTTTTGAAAATGATAAAGATATTCAAAGAGCAAAAAAGATGGGTATTAAAGATCTAAATAAAAAATATGAATTAAAAGAAATTGTAAAAGGTGATTCAATTTTTTGTGCAACCGGTATAACTACTGGTGATCTAGTTAATGGTATTTATGTCCAAGATAATAAATATATAACCGAAACTTTTGTTACTCATAAAGGCTCTAATATGACTGAAATTGTTGTAAGTGAGGACACTATAAAAACTTGATAAATAATAATATATACAATAAAAGATTTTAAATTGGTCCCTTCGTCTATCGGTTAGGACACGTGGTTTTCATCCTCGAAAGAGGGGTTCGATTCCCCTAGGGACCGCCAATATCTGATGAGTTATTTTGTTTACATGATAAAAACGGTAAATAGTAAAATTAATAAAACATATGTGGGCTATTCAATTAATCCAAAATTACGATTAGTAAAACATAATTCAAATAAAGGAGCTAAGTCTACAAAAGGTCACAAATGGAAACTAATATATACTAAAGAATTTAATACTAAATCTGAAGCTTTAACATATGAATATTTTTTAAAAAAGGATAGAAAGAAGAGATTGAGTATAATCAATAATAATTAATATATAAAAAAAAATAATGTTAAAAATTGCTACCATTCTTCCTTATAAAGAAAACTATTCAAAAAAGAAGGCAGCTGCAGCTTCTCTATGGGTATATGACTTTTTTAGACATTCTTCATTAAGAAAGAATAATTATATTTTTGGGACAACAAATGAAAAGGACTATTTATCTGATAATTATATAAACATTAAAATTAAAGGATCCAAATTAACAAGTACTACAAACCAATATTGTAACGAATTAATAAAAAAAATAGATGGTAAGAAATTTGATTTAGTTGAGATTCATAATAGACCTCTTGTTTTTAATATACTCAAAGATAAATTAGATTCAAATTTCATTATTTATTTTCATAATGATCCTTTATCAATGAAAGGTTCTAAAAGTTCTGAAGAGAGAATAAATTTACTTAATAAAGTTGAAAAAATAATTTTTGTTAGTGAATGGGTTCAAAAAAGATTTTTTATAGATCTCGATAAAAGACTAATAAATAAAACTGAAGTCGTTTATCCAAGTATCCATAAACAAAATAGATTAATTAAAAAAGAAAAAAAAATTGTTTTTGTTGGAAAATTAAACACATCAAAAGGTTATGACCTATATAGGGACGCTATAATTAAAATATTAAATGAATTTCAGGAATGGAAAGCTTACTCAATAGGGGATGAAAGAAGAGATAAACCAGTTATAAAACATAAAAATCATATTGAATTAGGTTGGTTATCTCATAAAGAAGTTTTAGACTTTTTATGCAAAACAGAAATTGCTGTTGTACCATCTAGATGGGAAGAACCATTTGGAAGAACCGCTTTAGAAGCATCTTCAAGAGGTTGTGCAACTATAATTTCCAATAGAGGTGGATTACCTGAAACCTCTGATCATTGTTTTATATTAAAGAAATTAGATTTTAAAAATTTATACAATATAATTAAAAAACTTATCACTAATCCAAAATTAAGACTAGATTATCAAAAAAAGGGTTTTTCAAACGTTAAGCACATTACTAAAGAAAATTCTTTATTAATTGATGATATTAGAAAATCTTTATTTATAAATTACAAACTTAATTTAATTAAAAATAAATTAAAAATAATTAATATTTATAATTTAGGTCAAAAATTAAATCATAGACTATATAATATATCTGTAGGAAAAAAATTTACTAATGGCTTTATAAGAAATGGTCATGATGTATTGGAGATAAGTGATCGTGATTTTATTAAACAAAATAGACATTTTTCTTTAAATTCCACTTCCTCAAAATTTCAAAATTATTTAATTGAAACTTTTAAAAATTATAATCCAGATTTACTTTTTTTTGGACATACTAATAATATCTATTTAGACACACTAGAAAATATCAAAAATTTAAATAAAAATATTATAATTTCACAATGGAATGAAGATCCAATAATGAAAAGTTTGAAAGATTCAAAAGCCAATATTAAGAAAATCTCATATTATGGAAAATTAGTTGATCACAATTTTATTACAACACATCCATCTATTTTTTTTAAACAAAATAATAATATTAAAAATCTACATTTTATGTTTGTTCCTGTTGATAAAAATATTGAATGTTTTGATGTATTTAATCTTAAACCAAGAAAAGATATTTTTTATGCAATGAGCCATGGGGTAAATAGAGCGACTTTAAAAAAAGGTAAAAGTGATAGTCGAATATATTTTCTAAACTCATTAATTAAAAAAATAAATGGCATTAATTATGATTTTTATGGTTTTGAAAATAAAGAACCAATTTGGGGTGATGAATTTTATAACGCTTTAACAAATTCAAAAATGGGATTAAATCTAAGTAGAGGACTACCAACTAAGTACTATTCAAGCAATAGAATAGCATCATTAATTGGAAATGGTTTAATGACTTTTATAGATAAAAGAACAAGTTTAAATGAAATCTTTACATCAAAAGAAGTTGTTTTTTATACTAATATAGCAGATCTTTCTGATAAAATTAAATTCTATAAACAAAATGACATATTAAGAAAAAAAATTGCTAAAGAAGGAAAGAAAAAATATTTCGAATTATTTAATGAAAAAAAAATATCAAATTATATTATAAAAAAATCATTTGGTGAAAAAATTGATCTTTTTTAATGAATTTTTCAATTATAATACCTACTTTAAATAATATCAATTATCTTAAAATACTAATAAAAAGTATTAAAAAAAATTCACGTTATAATCATGAAATAGTTGTGCATGTAAATGAAAATTTAGATGGTACAATTAATTATTTAGAAGAGAATCAAATTAAATACACATATTCAGAGAAAAATATAGGACTATGCAGTTCAGTAAATAATGCAGCAAAAATATCAAATAATAATTATATTTTATATTGTCATGATGATATGTATTTTCTTCCTGAATGGGACGAAATTTTAAAAAAAGAAATAGAATGTACTAAAGATAATAAGTTTTATTTATCAGGCACAATGATTCAAAAAAGTGGAGCTGATTTAATCTTAGACTGTGGTGATACATATAAAAATTTTAATGAAGACTATTTATTGAATAATTATAAAGATATTAATAATAAAGATCATCAAGGATCACATTGGGCACCTCATCTGATTCATAAAGATATTTGGAATAAAGTTGGAGGATTTAGTGAAGAATTTAATCCTGGAGATAGTTCAGACAGTGATTTAAATATGAAATTATGGAATTTAGGAATTAGATATTTTAAAGGTATAAACAACTTTAAAGTCTATCATTTCGGCTCTATTTCAATGAGAAAAAAAAAGGAAATCAAAAAAAATAATGGCGCACTAACATTTATTAAAAAATGGAAGATTTCACAAAAATTTTTTTTTAAACACTACTTAAGAAGTGGTGAAAATTTCGATGGTTATTTAAAAGAACCAAATAAAAATTTCGTATATTATTTAGATTTTTTAAAATCTAAAATAAATTATTTCTACTCTTTTTTAAGATGAAAAATTTGAACATATTAATTAACTGTCCTCTTAATTTTGATATTAAAACAATGGATAGTAAATTAGGAGGTATCGAAATCCTAAATATATCATTAGCTAAAATGCTTAATAAAAAAGGATTCAACATTACAATAAGTTCAATTTGTAAGAAAAAAAATAAAATAGGAAACATTACTAATTTACCAATTAAAACAATCATTAAAAGAAATAGATATTATAGATTTGATAGAATAATTAGCTCAAATGATGCAACAATATTTAAATATTTTGACGGGTCCAAAAAAATTTTATGGTTGCATAATAAGCTACAAATCGAAAAATCATTAAGAAAAAAACAATTTCTTTCTATAATAAAACATAAGCCAATTTCAATTTTTGTAAGTAATTATCTTAAAAAAAAAACATCAATACTGTATCCATTTAAAAAAAGATTGATTATCAACAATTTTTTAACACACCATTTTCATTCAAAAAAAAAGATTTTAAAAAGAAAACCTATATTTGTCTGGTCTGTACAAAGAACTAAAGGTTTGGATAAAACAATAAATATTTGGATTAATGAAGTGTTTCCAAATTCAAAAAAAGCTAAATTTTATATTTTTGGAGTCAAAACAATTCCCAAAAAATATAAACAGAAATTTTTAAGGTCTAAAAATATTTTTTTTAAAGGTAAAGTTAATAGAAATATTTTAAGAAAATATTATTCTAGTTCTATGGGGATGATATGTCTTGGTTATGATGAAACCTTTTGTTTAAATGCTTTAGAAGCCAATTCAATGGGTTTACCTATAATATCTTTTGGTTATTCAGCTCTAAATGAAATAATTAAAAATAATTATAATGGTTTTATTATCAAGGACTATAATCAATTGTCTAATAAAATTATTTCAATAATTAATTTCAATAATTCTTATCGTAATAAAATAATAAATAATTCTTCATTATTCTCAAAAAAATTTGATAGATATATTATTTTAAAAAAATGGTTAAAAATAATTTAATTATTCAAACTTAGGAATCTTTTTACTTTAAATTTTATATATTCAATTTTGGCTATTTTTTTTCTATTAATTATCTTTTTAGGATTATGCACACTTTTACTCAATGCTTCTTTGTTTGAATGAATATCATAAACTATCTTTTTACCAGTTTTTTTCCTAAAGATTTCTATTATATTTTCTGTTTCTACTTTCTTATTCAATTGAAAATACAAAGCAAACCAAAAATCATCATCCATAAATAAGTTTTTATTATTCATTACATTTTTTTTGTAAAATATTTCTATTTTATCTAAAAAGTCTGTATTTACTAAAAAGCCATCTGCACATTGTGCCATTTTAATATCAAATATTTTGTCTGAATAGAAACTATAGTTTATTCTCTTTCTTTTAAATTCTTCAATAAATATTTCACACATTTTTTCATGGTAAATATGATCATCGTCTATAATAATTGCACAATCAAATTCTCTAATCTGTTGTATTGATCCCATTAATTTTGTAGCGGGCCCGTAATCATCACATCTAGAAACAACTATATTCTCATTTTCAATTTTTTTTATATACGATTCATCTATTTTTTCATTTGGAAATCTATAATATTGTTTTGGTATATTCAAAAATATTTTTTTTGGCTTTAATGTTTGATTATTTATTGAATTTATAGTTTTGTTAATTTCTTTTAATCTTGCAGGTATTGTGGTGAGTGTTACACAAAAATTTTCTGACATATTAAATTTTAATTTTATTTAATGCATTATTTTTAAAAATATTTGCTTCTCTTATATATCTTCTTACCATTTGAGTAGTTTTATGACCAGTCATTGCCATAATACTTCTTTCATCAGCTCCGGATTCAGCTGCTACTGTAGCAAAACCTGATCTTAAACTATGACCAGAAAAATTTGAGTTATCAATTCCTGCCAAATTTAAATAGTTTTTTATTAACAAAACTACCGTCTGATCAGTTAATCTATTATTTGTAAGAGAACATCCTTTTGCGAAACGTCTAAATATTGGACCAGTTTTTATTTTTGATATTTCTAGCCATTTTTTTAGATTGGTTACTGGACAATAATCAAGATTATCAAAGTAGGGGAGTCCCTTTAGCATTCCTTCACCAAATTGATCTGTTTTTGATCTTTTAATTATTATTTTAAGTCCCTCAGGAACAAATTCTAGATCCTCATAGTCAATTGATATCAACTCACTTCTTC